>Ga0316189_10003541_pt1 | contig 15127 bp, 13 predicted proteins | sample LowCovwburrow_MG_FD_204930 | JGI IMG/M metagenome (GOLD analysis project Ga0316189, IMG submission 204930) | Coastal sediment microbial communities from Maine, United States - Lowes Cove worm burrow | ecosystem: Environmental > Aquatic > Marine > Coastal > Sediment | place: USA: Maine... | reverse complement strand
CTTCTTCGCAGCGACAGCTTTCCTTCTTGCTGCTGCTACTTTCTTGGCTGCTGCTTTAGATGCTTTTTCAAGTTTCGCTACTGCGGCATTTGCTTTAGACAAAGCCGGGCTGCTAACTTTCTTAGCCACTGACTTTCTCTTAGCTGGTTTTCTCTTTTTTGCCTTAACTTTAGCCATACTCGTTTCTCTCCTAGGTTATGAATCGTGCCCGCTTAAGTTGAAGAATTGTAACCACTGCTCGCCGGCAACATATCACATAAATAATCTGGCTTACAGTAAACTCTCTCCGCACGAAACTGTTACACAAAAATTTTTTAAACAGTCCATGCAAAATACCCACCTTTGCGTGGTATCAACCTCTATTTCGCTAGCTGTAGTGAAAACTTTAAGAAAACATGATGGAATATTGATCACACAACTAAAAACAGACTTAAAAAATTAGCAATTTGTCTGCCAACTTTAATTGCCTTTGTTTCCAAAACCTTCTAATTGAACAAACATTGATCAAACTCTGTGTTTCAATAACATCACTTCTCTAACGACAACGACTAACAATCTTGCTTATAGAATCAAAACCGAACTACTACAACTAAGCTACTGCAGTTATAGCTACAACTACTGTGAACTGCTTAACAGGAATTGTAAGGAAGGAAGAGCACCGCTAAGTGTGTAAATAGGTTACAGGAGCGCAAGGTGATAAATACTGTTGTGCGTAAGTTTAAGTTCCTGAAACGAAAAACCAGGCTGTAGCCTGGTTTTTATCTGCTTCGATAGCCGCCCTAAGAGCGCTCAGTATTAATGTAAGGACGCAAGAATTTGCTCCTTAATTGAATCCACACTGGCAAGGCCGTTCACCTTTATAACTTTCACCGGCTGATCCTGTGCGGCCAAATCCTGATAAAACTTAATCAGTGGTTCTGTCTGTTCATGATAAACGTCTAGACGCGTGCGTATCGTATCTTCCTTATCATCTTCTCTCTGAATTAGGTCTTCACCTGTTTCATCGTCCTTCCCCTCTACCTTCGGGGCGTTGAATTCTACATGGTAAACGCGACCAGAATTAGGATGCACCCTCCTGCCGCCGAGACGCTTGACGATTTCATCATCGGCCACGTCAATTTCTAACACAACGTCGATAGGAACAGCAGCCTCGACCATAGCTTGCGCCTGTGGGATTGTGCGAGGAAAACCATCGAACAAGAATCCTGATTTACAGTCGTCTGCCTGAATACGTTCTTTTACCAGTGCGATGATTATTTCGTCAGTAACTAAACCACCCGATGCCATCACCTGCTCTACTTGCACACCCAGCGCTGTCTTCGCCTTCACCGCCGCGCGTAACATATCGCCGGTTGAGATTTGTGGAATTCCATAATGCTCACAGATAAATTGCGCCTGTGTTCCCTTACCTGCGCCTGGCGCCCCTAACAAAATAATTCTCATTCTTTACTCCCGTGTTCTAGTTCTAGTTCTAATAATTCAATATCGCTCAATATTGCCTAAGTATTGTTTAGCAGTGATGCCTCATAGACCATTCTGCTTCGCCCGATCCCACAGAGCATCCAATTCCTCTAGATTAGCGTCTTTAAGACGCTTACCCTGCGCCGACAAGGCAGTCTCGATCCACTTAAAACGTGTCTCAAAGCGACGATTTGCAGATCTGAGGGCAACTTCTGGCTCTATGTTGCCATGCCGCGCCAGATTAATCACAGCAAACAATACATCGCCTAATTCGTCACTCATTCTCTCAAAATTGCCACTTGCTAAGGCTTCTTCAAACTCAGCCACCTCCTCTTTCAATTTATCGAGGACGGGCGCTATTTCAGTCCAGTCGAATCCTACTTGTGCCGCTCGTTTTTGAAGCTTACGTGCTCGCTCCATTGCGGGCAATGCTCTAGGCACGTCATCCAACAAACTCGATACTTCCTGAGCCGCCTGTCTACCACCCTTCTTCCGCTTCTGTTCCCGCTCAAGTTCTTTTATAGCTTCCCAATTGACTACCACCTGCTGCGCGCTGATGTCTTGTGGTATTCCGAATTGCTCAACATCACCCTCCGGAAAAACATGGGGGTGACGCCTTACTAACTTGTCGCTTATGGCGGTCGCAATGTCTTGAAAGTCGAAGGCGCCTTGTTCCTTCGCTATCTGCGCATAGAAGATAACCTGAAACAGCAAATCACCCAATTCATCTTCAAGCTCTACCAGATCATTATTCTCGATGGCATCGGCAACCTCATAGACCTCTTCAAGGGTGTAGGGTAATAGCGATTTGATGGTCTGTTCGAGATCCCAAGGACAGCCATGTTGCTTGTCACGCAACATCGTCATAATCGCTATTAAACGATCGATCGCCGTCGGCGTGGCCAATTCACCTCCATTTGCTACACTCAAAATTTACTTCCTCCGATACATCACGCTCAATTCAGATGCTCTGTTATTTCCGCCGCTGTTTTCCAGCATCGAATACGGCCATCGATTCTACATGCGTAGTATGGGGAAACATATCCATTACTCCCGTCGCTCGCAACTGATAGCCCGCAGCAGTCAACTCGGCAGTATCTCTTGCCAGTGTTGCTGGGTTGCAAGAAACATAGACAATAGTTTTTGCTCCGAGCTTTGCTATTTCCGGAATTATCTCAATAGCGCCAGACCTTGGTGGGTCTAATATGATCTTGGTGAATTCCTGCGCGGCCCAATCTTTTTCTGATATAGGCTGAAACAAATCAGCGGCATAAAACTCAACGTTCCCTAAGCCATTTAGGGATGCGTTCTCCGACCCACGCAGCACCATCTCCCGACTCCCTTCTACACCTACAACTTTCTTGGCGCGACGCGCACTGGCCAGAGTAAAGTTACCCAACCCGCAAAACAGATCCAATACCGTATCGTCTTCGCTCAATTCGAGTAACGACAATGCCTGGCTAACGATCTTCCGATTGATGCCCGCATTAATCTGGGTAAAGTCCATAGGATGGAAATTTAGCCGTAGATCAAACTCAGGTAGGTAGTACTGCAAACGTTCAACTGCATCGGTAGGGAATATCTTGTGTACAGTGTCATTCCCACCTGGCTGTAGGTAGAGATGAATACCGTGCTCCTGCGAAAACTGCAGTAGACTTTGCGTATCGAGCTCCGAGAGCGGCTGCAGATGCCGAAAGACCAAGGCGACCTGAAGCCGAGGGTTGTCGAGGGACCTGTCAGCAACATCTGTACTGCTTAGCAACTCCTCGCCGACAGCCACTTCTATCTGCGGGATATTCAGACCGCCCTGCAACCCCGTAATCAGACTACGCAGCGGACGAATCAAGACAGCCACTTCTTCTACTAGCACCTTACAGTCATCCATGTCTGCAATGAAGCTGCTGTATTTTTCTCTAAACCCCACTAGCGCACCGCCCTTCTTACTGACAACACGTACCGCAAGTCGCGCCTTTCGCCGGTAAAACTGAGTTGCATCCTGCAGCTTTGGCAGTAACTCGATATTATTTAGTTGCTTGCCAGTAGCATGCTGCATCTGCTCTAGCAGTACCGATTGCTTGAACTCGATCTGCGCATCGCTATCCATGTGCTGCAGCGAACATCCGCCGCAGAGGCCCGCAAATTCGCAGGGAGGAACTACCCGATCCTCCGATGCTTTAAGCACCTCGATGGTTTTCAATTCATCGAATCGACCACGGCGTCTCACATAAGTAGCAGATACTTGCTCACCTGCGAGCGCACCATCTACAAAGGCTACCTTCCCATCAAGGTGTGCAATTCCTCGTCCCTCATGACTCAGAGACTCTATCTCGAGGGAAACCGGCTCTGCTGGAAGCTTCCTGCCACGTCCATGTCTACGTCTGCTCATATTTGTATTTGCTGTTAACTCGATAGGTGATGGAGCGCCAAGCCGGAATAGATCGCGAGCCACATCTTTAGATTAAGGTTAGTCAGGCGCAGCTATTCAAATACGCCTGTAGAAAGATAGCGGTCACCACGATCACAGACTATTGCGACTATAGTGGCGTTACTCACATTCTGGGATAGCTGCAGTGCAGCATAGATTGAACCACCGGACGAAACACCGCAAAAAATGCCTTCCTGTCTAGCGAGCTCTTTCATCGTGTGTTCCGCGTCACTCTGCTCAATATCTATAATGCGATCAACACGGTTTCGATCAAATATGGAAGGAAGATACTCCGCGGGCCAACGCCGAATACCCGGAATACGAGATCCATCTTTCGGCTGCAAGCCGATAATTTCTATCTCCGGGTTCTGCTCCTTTAAATAGCGTGACACACCCATAATTGTGCCCGTAGTTCCCATCGAGCTGACGAAGTGGCTAACTTCGCCCTTCGTATCGCGCCAAATTTCTGGGCCTGTATGCACATAGTGCGCATTGGGGTTATCCTGATTGGCAAACTGATCCAGCACCTTGCCTTCCCCTGCTGCATGCATACGCGCCGCTAAATCACGCGCACCTTCCATGCCCTCTTCCTCGCTTACGCAAATTAGTTCTGCTCCATAGGCCGTCATCGATGCCTTGCGCTCATCGCTCATATTGTCCGGCATGATTAAGACCATCCGGTACCCCATGACCGCAGCGACCATGGCCAGCGCGATACCGGTATTACCGCTGGTGGCTTCTATGAGCACATCGCCGGGTTGAATCTCGCCGCGAAGCTCCGCCTGCTGAATCATGCTGAGCGCTGGTCTATCCTTCACCGAACCCGCCGGGTTATTGCCTTCCAGTTTAGCCAAGATTGTATTGCTAGTATCCCCTGGGAGACGCTGCAATTTTACCAAGGGAGTGTTGCCAATTTGTGCCTGAATACTGTGATAGGACATGAGAATAGTGGCCAGCAACGAGATTAAGTAGGAGTTAAGAAGCGCAAAATTCTACACGGAAAGCCAAGCCGACGAAAGCTGGCTTGGCCTAGCGGCCTAAGAAAAACCTGAGCAGATGAGGCAAGATCTCGACTACTACGCAAATAGGCTGCGGCTGTGGAGAGGTTTACCCCCAAGATGCGCAGCCAGTGCCGTTCTCAGGAGGCGCTTGGCGGTTTTGACTACGTCTGTATCCGTCAGGTCATGCTCGCGCAGGGAGACTATATGGGACCCTAGATAAACCTTAATATCGCTGTGCTGACTTTCATCAGTTAAGACTTGGAAGCCAATGTCAGGCGTAAACCGATAACTACGATCCACATCAATCGGCTCGTGGGAGTGACAGTCCGAATCTAGGTTGATGCCATAGCCTAACTCGCTTAGCAGACACAACTCGAACTGACGCAGTAAGAGCTGAATATCCGAATCTCCTTGCAGGGCTGCTAAGGTATCCTGATAAGCGAGATAGAGTTGTTTGTGCTCAACGTGATTCATTAACAATCGCGTCAAGAGCTCATTGACATACATGCCACTAAACAGGCGTTGCCCTTCCAGCCTCATCGCACCTAGACTGCTTTCTAGGCCGGTTAGAGTTTTCAGCTCACCGCGACCGGAGAGTGAAACCAGCAGGGGCTGGAAAAGCTGGAGAAGTGAGCGGTATTTAGACTTGGCGCTGCGTGCACCCTTGGCCACTGCGCGTACGCGACCATAGTCCATGGTGAAGAAATCGACTAGCAGGCTGGTGTTCTGAAAAGGCTGGCTGTGCAATACATAAGCCGGCTGTAGTGCAACTCTCGAATCCATGCTCGTCTCAACCCGTCTTATCTGGAAAGCTGTTTATTCGATACCGAAAAGTTATCGCTGACTTTTCGGTATGTCGTGCGCCCTATCTATCTACATAACCCAGACTCTGCAACGCTCTTTCGTCGTCAGCCCAGCCGGATTTTACTTTTACCCAAAGGTTTAGCATGACCTTGCTCTCAAATGCCGTCTCCATGTCTTCCCGTGCGGCGCTTCCAATCTGCTTTAGGCGTTCGCCATCCTTACCAATCACAATGCGCTTCTGCCCTTTCTTATCTACCAGGATTAGGCCGTGAATATGTAATACCGATTTAATGGTTTCGAACTTCTCGATTTCCACTGTGACTTCATAGGGCAACTCATCACCCAATTGGCGCGTCACCTTTTCGCGAATCAATTCGGCGGCGAGGAACCTAGAGCTTCTATCGGTTACCTGATCTTCCGGGAAGAGAAATTCTGCCTCGGGTAGCAGGCCCTTCACCAGCTGGTCGATGGTCTCGAGATTGTGGCCACCCAGAGCGGAGACAGGAATTATTTCGGCAAACTCTCGCTTCTCGGCCAATTTCGCGATATGCGGCAACAACTCAGTCTTATCCTGCAACAGATCGATCTTATTGATAAGCAAAAGTACTGGTACCTTCGCATACTGCAGCGCATCTAATACATACTGGTCCGCTTCGTTCCAGATAAAGCGCTCGACGACGAATAGCACCACATCAACGTCTTTAATCACGTTAAGCACTGTGTCGTTCATAACTTTATTGAGCGCCTTGTTGAACTGAGCATTCAGGCCTGGCGTATCGACGAACAGGCACTGATGATGTTCATCGCTGTTTATCCCCATAATTCTATGACGGGTAGTCTGCGGCTTTCGCGATGTAATACTGATTTTTTGTTGCAACAGGTGATTCAGCAAGGTCGATTTGCCTACATTAGGACGACCCACTATCGCGATATAACCGCAGCGGCTAGGTGGTGAAACTTGTTCGGTGGGCTTTTTCATACCTAAATTGCACATCCCTAGTTTATTGCCGTCTCTATCGAGTCTAATATTTTCTTTGCCGCTGCTTGCTCCGCCTCACGCTTACTGGAACCAGTGCCCTCTGCCTCTGTGCCTTGTGATTCCAAGCTACAACGAATATGAAACAGTTGTTCGTGTGGGGCTCCTGTAATTTCTACTACTTGGTATTTAGGTAAACTCTTTCCCTGTGCCTGCAGAAATTCCTGCAAACGAGTCTTCGCATCTTTCTGATCAGTCACGGCTGTATCAATCGCTAGTTTACTCTCGCTAATTTTTTTTACGAATGCTGTGCAGGCATCTATTCCACCATCGAGATAGATAGCTGCTATCAGCGCTTCGACTGCGTCGGCGAGAATAGAGTCCCTATCTCTGCCACCACTACTTGCCTCGCCAGTTCCAAGCTGAAGATACTCACCAATTCCGAGACTTCTTGCAGCCGCGGCAAGCGCATTCTTGTTAACTAGGGCAGAACGCATTCGACTGAGCTCTCCCTCACTTGCCTGCGGATTTAAGGCAAACAACGTTTGGGCAACTATGAAACCCAGCAGAGCGTCTCCCAGGAATTCGAGGCGCTCGTTGTGTGTTGCGTTTGCACTACGGTGAGTTAATGCTAGCTGCGCCAGCTCCGGGTCGGAGAATTGGTAGGCTAAGGACTCTTGAAGATTTTCTAATTTACTGACCATCTATTGCAAAACAGTATCGAATTTCGCCACAACATCGAGATTTGCTACCAGCTCAACACGGCGCTCATAGGAGATGGTAATAATCGCTTGGTCATTTTCCCTGCGCGTTGTAATGGCAGACAGATCGAAGTCTCTTATATTGTTAATTCGCAAAGTATTGGCGACGCGTTGGCGAATATCGTTAGTGGTCATATTTTCTGCCTCACCGTTCTCGATTAGTTCCTCGCAGATGCCGGTAATCAGATTATGGTCAACATACAGGGGAACTACCTTCAAGCCAAAGGTTAGAAATGCCACTATCAAAATGAACACTATGAGCATGCCAAACTTAGAAACGCCTGCCTGTTCTTTTAAACTTTTTGATCTTATTAGTTTCATGGCCTCACCCGTAGGAAAGTTGTACTGATTAATATTGAAAGCTCAACAGTCTGTCGGCAAACTGCCAAGCTTACGGAGTAGAACTTTCTAAATCCGCTACAACTGTCACAAAATCTTTACTCGATTCGTTGGTTTCTGCTAAAGGTTGGTAAATTTAACCCCGGTTCCTTGTGCATCCAAACCGCTATCGCTCTTCCAACTATGTCTTTCTCTGGCACCGTGCCCCATTCTCGGCTATCGGCGCTATTGTCCCGATTGTCTCCCATCATGAAGTAATGCCCATTCGGGATTACCCAAGTCGTGCGAGACTGCTGCCTATTGACCGCCGTTATATGCTGGGTAGCGTGCTCTACCCCATTGATTATCTCTGTATGCAGGGTGCCGGCTAAATCACCCAGATTCGTATCTATAACTATGTCTTCGACAAACTCTTCACTGATCAGTTCACCGTTGACGAACAAACGCTTGTCTTCATACCGTATTGTATCGCCCGGCAAGCCGATTACTCGCTTAATATAATAGCTATCTACATGAGGAGGAATGAAAACCATGACATCTCCGCGCTCTGGATCCGCAACATCGACAATCTTGGTCCCGATCACCGGAAGCCGAACGCCATAGGCGTATTTGTTCACCAAAATAAAATCACCAACCTCCAGGGTTGGAATCATCGAGCCGGTTGGTATCTGGAATGGTTCTACTAGGAAAGAACGGAGCATCAAGACAATCAGCAGCACGGGGAAAAAGGACTTCGCGTACTCTATAATCATTGGTTCTTGGGACAAACCGGCGATGTCTTGAGCTACCTTTTCTTCAGTTCTTCCCTTCGTCTGGGTCGCCTGATAATCCGCGATGGCCCGCAGACGGTACTTTTTGATCCATAGACTATCGAGCAGCCACAATGCTCCGCAGGCCCCGACGAGACAAACCAATACTAGTGAAAAATCTATATCCATTGCGCTCTGATCTATGCTGGATGAATGGTATTAACTAAAATTAACTATCGTTAACTATCAACTTTTAACACCGCCAGAAATGCTTCCTGGGGCACTTCCACATTGCCTACTTGCTTCATTCTTTTCTTGCCCGCTTTCTGCTTTTCTAGCAACTTCTTCTTGCGGGAAATATCTCCACCGTAGCACTTCGCGGTGACATTTTTACGTAGCGCCTTCACCGTCTGCCGAGAAACAATTTGCCCACCTATCGCGCCCTGAATAGCTACATCGTACATCTGGCGCGGAATCAGCTCCTTCATCTTCTCTACCAAGGATCGGGCCTTCGACTGCGCGTGGTCGCGGTGCACAATAATGGCCAGCGCATCTACTTTATCGCCGTTAATTAGAATATCTAAACGTACCAGCTTCGCTTCCTCGAAGCGCTCGAACTGATAATCCAGTGAGGCGTAGCCGCGACTCGTCGACTTTAGCTTGTCAAAGAAATCTAATACAACCTCGCTCATGGGCAATTCATAGGTCAGTGAGACTTGCTTGCCGATAAACTGCATGTCCTTTTGGACACCCCGCCTCTCTACACAGAGGGTTATCACATTGCCCAGATGCTCCTGTGGTACAAGAATATTCGCCTTAACGATCGGCTCACGCATTTCCGCTATGGACGTTACTGCAGGCAGGCGCGAAGGACTATCCACCTTGAGCTCCTCGCCGTTCTCTAGCAACACTTCATAGACCACTGTGGGTGCCGTGGTAATGAGCGAAAGATCGTACTCCCGCTCTAGTCGCTCCTGAATAATTTCCATGTGCAACATTCCCAGAAATCCACAGCGAAAGCCAAAGCCTAGCGCGTCAGAATTCTCGGGCTCAAAGTGCAGAGAGGCATCGTTCAATGTTAACTTCGATAGCGCGTCGCGAAAATTCTCAAAATCGTCTGAGGATACGGGAAAGAGCCCAGCATAGACCTGCGGTTGTATTTTTCTAAATCCGTCTAGCGCATCAACATCCGCGCTACTCGCTAGCGTGATGGTGTCACCGACTGGCGCTCCCAGGATTTCCTTAATGCCGGCTACAATAAACCCGACTTCCCCTGCCGCCAAGCTGCCGGTCTCGGTTCGCTTCGGCGTAAACACACCCACGCTGTCTACTACATGGGACTTGCCCAAGGACTTCGCGATAATCTTGTCGCCCTTGTTCAAGGTGCCTGCCATGACTCTTACCAGAGACACCACACCTAGGTAATTATCGAACCATGAGTCGATGATTAGGGCCTGCAGGTCGGCATCTCTATCGCCCTGCGGCGGCGGAATCTTGGTAATGATCTGCTCGAGGATATCAATAATACCAAGGCCGGACTTCGCGCTAGCGCAGACAGCGTCTTGAGCATCGATACCGATTATCTCTTCTATCTCCACCCGCACACGATCGGGTTCTGCCTGAGGCAGATCCATTTTGTTTAATACAGGAATCACCTCCAGGCCCTGCTCGATTGCGGTATAGCAAGTAGCAACGGACTGGGCTTCCACACCCTGCCCTGCATCCACGACCAATAGCGCGCCCTCGCAGGCAGCGAGTGAGCGTGATACTTCGTAGGTAAAATCAACGTGTCCAGGGGTGTCGATAAAGTTTAGCTGATAGCGTTTACCGTCCTGTGCATCGTAATGCAGGGTCACGCTCTGCGCCTTGATAGTTATGCCGCGCTCGCGCTCAATATCAAGGGTATCGAGAATCTGCACATCCATTTCACGGGCACTTAAACCACCACAGGTTTGAATGAAGCGATCGGCAAGCGTGGATTTGCCGTGGTCGATATGGGCGATGATCGAAAAGTTTCGAATGTGGCTTAAGTCAGTCACGAAGCAAATGGGTCACAGTAGGAGAAATTGGACAGGGTGAAATTAAGCGGGCAAGTCTACAGTAAATCAAGCCGAGTGTCAGGAGAATTAGCGAGTTAAGCCGCGCAGAATCAGGCCTGCAAGCTGCGAGCCAATGCGGCTTAAATGACCAGCAGCTTAGGGGTTGAGTTCCAGCGCCATAGTCGTACCCTGACCCTCGCGCACTATGCGAATGGGCACAAACCCCGAGTCGGGTAGATTGCTAGCGACACGCGCAAATTTATCGGCGGAGTCGATCTCCTGCCGATTGAGTGAAACAATAACATCTCCAACCAGCAAGCCTGCCTCGCGGCCGGGGCCTGCGTCCAATTCTGCAATTTGCACACCGCTCAACCCGGTAACTCTGCGCATATCAGGACTCAACTCGCTGACGCGAAAGCCCAGTGGATTGCCGCGCTCACGGACGACTTCCGGCTCGGCGACTGCAACGCTATTGGTGGGCGAACTACCCAAAATTACGGTGAGGTCTTTGAGCTCGCCTTCGCGATAGACCAGCATCTTCGCCGCAGTGCCCGGACGGTATTGGCCCACATAGAAGGGCAGATCGGTGAAATGCTGAATGTCATGGCCGTTGAACTCGAGAATTATATCCTCTATGAGCACCCCCCCCTCTTCTGCCGGGCTCTCGATCTGCACATCATCGACGAAGGCGCCCCGCGGTCGTTCCATATTGAAGATTTCGGCAAGCGCATAGTCCACCTCACGCATGCGCACGCCTAACAAGCCGCGCTCCACGGCACCGGTGTCACGCAATTGCTCCATGACATTCATAGCGACATTGCTGGGAATAGAAAAAGAAATGCCGTTCGATCCGCCGGTACTACTTAAAATCTGCGAGTTGATGCCAATGACATCTCCCTCCAAATTGAATAGCGGACCACCCGAATTTCCCTGATTGATTGCGACATCGGTCTGGATGAAGGACATGTAATTGTAGGTAGATCTTCCAGGCATTGAGCGCCCCTTCGCACTCACAATGCCGGCGGCGGCAGAAAACTCTAAACCGAATGGCGAACCGATGGCTAACACCCAGTCACCTACACGCAGGCTATCGGAATCGCCAAAGTCAACATACGGCAAATCTGTCGCGTCTATCTTTAGTAAGGCAAGATCAGAGGGCTCATCAAGCCCAATGACTTTCGCGTCATAGACTCTTCTGTCATTAAGATTAACCTGTATTTCATCGGCATCCGCGACGACATGATTGTTTGTCATTATGTAACCGTCAGAGGAAATCACAAAGCCCGAACCTACTGCGCCGCGTTGACGCTGCTCGGGCAATCCTTCGATGTCGAGGTCTGGCTCCTGGCCTGGATTCAGCCGTCGCAATAATTCTTCGATCTCACCATCGCCGATAGCGCTTTGCGCGGAGACGCTTCTGATAGTGGATATCTCAACGATTGATGGTGCGTTTTCCTCAACAAGGTCGGCAAAATTTGGTAGAGCTGCTTGAGCATAGCTGTTGTCGCTCGCCACAATGAATAAGACAACTGCAAAACCGATAGATGACAACTTGAAGCTTGCTTCACTGAAAATTCGCATAAAAGATTTCCGTGTCTATGAAATACTGCACAGGCTGGCACTGCAATCTGAACTTGACCGAGAGCGAACCTGAATCGAGGCACTACTTTAGCACAATGGCAAGGGGAGCACGCAACCCGTAAAGGCTGGGCTTGAGAGGTGTTCGAAGTAAGTTTTAGGGTTTTGCCTGCAGCTCGTTAACTAGACGGTATAGTGGTGAATCCTGAATATGCTCGATGCGTACCGGCTCGTCGTCGTCGAGAGTCAGACTTTCGATGTATTGAGTTAGCATTCCGCCATTCACCATCGCTGATGCTTCGCTATTCGATTCAGCCAACAGCGTGGCGACTGGCAGTGCTTCGATATTTTCGGCAGATTGCTCGGCGATAGCAGGTAGGGCAGAAGTAGCTGAGCCACTATCTAAATTGACCTGTACGGCTACCAGAAATACCGCTGCCACGGAGGCGGCGATGGCCATCTTGGTCAAGCCTTCCTTCCAGGAAGACGGAGCCGACGCAACTACCGTTGCCGAAAGCGGAGCTTCCTGTTCAATTTGTAGAGCTATGCGCTGGCTAAGACTCGCATTCACGGGCCTCACAGATTCATGCAGAGCAGACTGAACCAAGCTATAACGCTCCCAAGTCTCTAGCAGAACGGGGTCCTGCTCAGAAGATTTTAGGAAGCGACGCAATTCTAAGTCATCCGCTTCGTTATCGAGTAGTGCCGATATTGTCTCGATACTATTCTCTGCGTCGTTCTGACTCATTGAGCACCCCTGTGATTATTCGATCTTAGCTAATTAAATTGTTGGACTAGTTAGTCGTATCTGTCTAGCTCTCTATTCGAGTAAATTCTTAATCTTCTTGTCTATCGCTTCTCGGGCTCTAAATATCCGCGACCTTACTGTGCCTACTGGGCAATCCATGACTTCGGTAATGTCTTCGTAGCTCAGCCCTGAAAACTCGCGCAGTGTAAATGCTGTGCGTAAATCTTCCGGTAAATCTTCTATCGCCTGTTCTATCACCAATTTTAATTTTTCGCTGGCCAGCTTACTCTCAGGATTCTCAATTTCCCGCAGTACGCTACCTACGTCACTCTGTTCTGCGTCTTCTACTTCTACGTCGCTAGCAGGTGGTCTTCGATTCCTTGAGACCAGATAATTCTTCGCTGTATTGACCGCTATACGGTACAACCACGTATAGAAAGCACTATCGCCACGAAATAGAGGCAGTGCTCTATAGGCTTTGATGAAGGCTTCCTGGCAAACATCTTCAGCTTCGTGTGAATCGTGAATAAAACGCCTTACTAAGGCCGATACTCTGTGCTGATAACGCAGAACCAAAAGGTTAAATGCATTTTTATTGCCGCTTAAAACCCGGTCAACTAATTGTTGATCCGTATCCTCTGACATCTGTTCCAACTCCGTTATTGCTGGGGTTCTATTACATCACTACAGGGAACAAATGCTTCCATTCACATCGATAGACAACGTGTTTAGGCAAAAGTTCTCGCAATCGGGCAAATTATGACAGTTTTATGCAAACGAGATGAGCATTAGGCGTTATTGGGCTAGAGATTTTCAGTGTAACTGTGCAAGAATCCTCGCTCACTCGCCAGCAGGTGCTGTAGCTGCCGGCAATACTCTTAGCAGGCTCAACTTCTTTTCAATCCACTAAAAACAACAAAGACCAACTAATTCAACTAGTTGGGATGGCTTTATGACCCCCTCAGCAATTCAGAATCAACTGCAGTTCGATATACTGATCATAGGCAGCGGCGCTGCTGGCCTCACACTTGCCCTGAAAACCGCTGATTTTGCTCGCGTTGCTGTGCTTAGCAAGGGCGATCTCAATCAGGGAGCTACATTCTATGCGCAGGGTGGAATTGCCGCCGTATTAGATGAAAGCGACAGTATCGAGTCCCATGTTGCGGATACGCTCTCGGCCGGTGTTGGCCTGTGTCATAAAGATATTGTCGAGCATATCGTCGCCGAGAGTGCTGATTCGGTAAAGTGGTTAGTCGAACAAGGCGTCCCCTTCACTACCAAGGACAGCTTCGAGCGTGGTGAGAACAAAGTCCTGTCCGAGGAGCTAAGCTCGCTGCATTTAACTCAAGAAGGCGGACACAGCCAGCGGCGCATTATCCATGCAACAGATGCTACCGGTAAGGCCGTGTTCGAGACACTTTCGAGGCGCGCTCAAGCCCACCCAAGCATCGAACTGTTGGCGGACTGTACCGCTGTAGACTTAGTGACACAGAGGCGTAAAGACGGCTCTGGGAGCGTCTGTGTTGGCGCCTACGTGCTAAACATGGAATCCGGCAGCGTTGACCTCATCAAGAGCAAGTTTGTCGCCCTGGCAACCGGTGGAGCCAGCAAGGCTTACCTGTACACCACAAATCCTGATGGAGCCAGTGGCGACGGCATAGCAATGGCCTGGCGCGCGGGCTGTCGCGTAGCCAATATGGAATTCAACCAATTCCATCCCACTTGCCTATTCCACCCTCACGCCAAGTCATTTCTCATTACTGAGGCGCTGCGCGGCGAAGGAGCTACATTAGAACTGCCCGATGGCAGCAGATTCATGCCGAGCTTCGATAGCCGCGAAGAACTCGCACCGCGAGATATCGTTGCCCGCGCCATCGATCATGAGATGAAACGGCTAGGCTGTGACTGCGTCTACCTGAACATCACCCACAAGCGCGCCTCGTTCTTAACCGAGCACTTCCCTACTATCTATTCTCGCTGCCTAGAATTCGGCATCGACATAACCACCGACCGAATCCCCGTCGTGCCTGCCGCGCATTACACCTGCGGGGGCATCATGGTAAATAGAGACGGCGAAACCGACATCGATCACCTCTACGCAATCGGCGAGACTAGCTTTACTGGCCTGCATGGCGCCAATCGCATGGCGAGTAATTCCCTGCTCGAGTGCTTCGTGGTCGCATTTGGAGCAGCAAAAGATATACAGAGTAAAATCGAGTCCACTGAGCATAGCGCGAATATCGATG
>Ga0316189_10003540_pt1 | contig 15129 bp, 11 predicted proteins | sample LowCovwburrow_MG_FD_204930 | JGI IMG/M metagenome (GOLD analysis project Ga0316189, IMG submission 204930) | Coastal sediment microbial communities from Maine, United States - Lowes Cove worm burrow | ecosystem: Environmental > Aquatic > Marine > Coastal > Sediment | place: USA: Maine... | reverse complement strand
TATTTTGTGAGCGAATCTGTAACGCTAAATATACAAGTGAAACAACTACAGCTGACGCGCCGATAATTTCACCTATAGCCCCTATTGCATCCCAATTCATACGCTAACTCTCTATAGACACCTAACACTTCGCGCAGAGGCGGCGGTCACACCGTCCGCCGCCCTGACTTGTTAATAGAGCCGGAAGGTTGGGTAAATTCATGATGCCCGGCGTCTGGCTGAATGAAATTGATGCGCGACGTTTCCGCGGGAACGTTTTCTGGTTATAAAAAGAGCTGACTGAAAACGTCCGCGCATATGGAACTGGTGCCATTTTCAAATTCAGGCCTCCTTCATGCTGTGCCTCATCCATAGAGCAACTAAAATCCTGGTAGTTCGGCCAGGCGACCTATAACGCGTCCAGCCCGAAGGGGATGCTGCCTTTGCTTGTTATGTGCATTACTTTACCAGTATTTTTGATCACTGAGAGCCTCAACACACTTACTGGTACCCTGGATCGCTTTAATAGGATTACCGTCAAGTGATTGAGCCAACCAGCCTTCTGGCTGGCTCAATTCATAGGGCGCCTTCACAACACTTTCACTGATTTGGCTAAAGCCCACCTTAGAATAAAAGCGTGGGTCGCCGTATGTGAAAGCCAAATTAACGTTTAGAGATTTTAAGTGATCAAGACCATAGTTGATTAACTGTTGCCCTATCCCCTTACCTTGCTCGCTAGTAGCAATCGCAACTGGCGACAGAATAAAAGCAACTTCATCACCAGGCACAATAAAGCGGCTAAAGAGTATGCACCCGACAATACGCTCATTAGAAATTGCGACAAAGCCAATTAAATCTTCTGACTCTGTTGTGGCGATCAAATCAGAAACCAGGTTGCCGATTATCTGACCCTCCGATTTATTTTCTGACTCAGAGAATACTTTAGTGAAAAGCTCAATCACTTCCTGGGTATATGATGAATTGAATAATGATAATTTCATTTCAAATTTGATTCTCGGGAGTGTACTTGTTCCCATACGAGCACATTACGCCTCAAGCAGCGGGCGGCAAAGCCGTCCGACTGCCTTGACTTGCCAGGTGGTCCCCCAAATCTGGTAACTTATTTCCAGCCATGGACCCAGTGACTATCGTCTTTTAACTCATGCCAATTTATTGGAATGGAGCGTTTTGACATAACTGCTTCTATGCAGCATGAAAGAACGATCCCGTCTTCATCAAATTCAATTAACACCTGAAGCCTACAGTTGGGGCAAGCATTTGACAGATCCAGATATACTGTATATTTATACAGTATATGTCAAACTACGCCGAACTCCACTGCCTCAGCTGTTTCAGCTTCCTGCGCGCCGCTTCCCACCCCCACGAGTTGGTAGAAAGAGCGGCGGCGCTGGGCTATAGCGCCCTGGCCGTTACCGACGAGTGCTCCCTGGCGGGAATCGTTAAAGCCCATGTGGCGGCGAAAGAGCACAATATCAAGCTGCTCGTGGGCAGCGAATTCAACCTTGCCGAGGGCATCAGGCTGGTGGCACTGGCGCCCTCACGCGCGGCTTACAGTGAGCTGTCCGGGCTGATCAGCATGGCCCGGCGGCGCAGCCCCAAGGGCGAATACCAGGCCAGTTTGCGGGATGTAATCTTCCACCTCAAGCGCTGCCTGCTGATATGGCTGCCAGAGGAAGATAACGAAAATAACCGGGCCTGGGGTTTGCAACTGGCCCGCTTGTGCAAGGGCCGGGTGTGGCTGGGGGTTACCCACCTGCTGGGTAACGATGAGGTTCGGCGCTACCTGGCCCTGTACCGGTTGGCGAGCGAACTGTCTGTCCCCCTTGTTGCCTGTGGCAATGTGCAAATGCACTGTGCCAGCCGCAAACCCCTGCATGATGTATTCACCGCCCTGCGCCACAACACCAGTATCGGCCAGCTGGGGCGCAAACGCCTGGCCAACAGTCAGCAGCACCTGCGCAGCCTTGAAAAGCTGCAGCAACTCTACCCTCCTGCCCTGCTCGCCGAGTCTCAGCACATCGCCGAACTGTGCAATTTCAGCCTGGACGAATTGCGCTACGAATATCCGGAAGAGGTAGTGCCGCCGGAACACACGGCAAACAGCTACCTGCGCCAGCTGGTATCCGAGGGCACCGCGCTGCGCTGGCCCGGCGGTGTCCCCGCGAACATACAGCAGCGTATCGATAAAGAACTGGCCTTGATAGACGAGCTTAACTACGAGTACTACTTCCTCACTGTGTACGACATCGTGCGCTTCGCGCGGGAGCGCGACATCCTGTGCCAGGGCCGTGGCTCGGCAGCCAACTCAGTGGTGTGCTATTGCCTGTACATCACCGAGGTCTCCCCCGAACAGATTTCACTGTTGTTCGAACGCTTTATTTCCAGGGAACGGGATGAGCCCCCCGATATCGATGTGGACTTCGAACACGAGCGCCGGGAAGAGGTTATCCAGTACATCTACAGTAAGTACAGTCGCAAGCGGGCCGCCCTGGCCGCCACTTTGATCACTTACCGCTCCCGCAGCGCGGTGCGGGATGTGGGCAAGGCCCTGGGGCTGGACCCGGTGTTCGTCAATGACCTTGCCAAGTCCCTGGCCTGGTGGGATCGCACGGCAGACCTGGCAAAGCGTTTTGAGGAACAGGGCGTTGCCGGCCACAGTCGGCAGGCAGAGCTGTTCTACAACCTGGTGCAACAGATCCTGGGTTTTCCCCGCCACCTGTCCCAGCATGTGGGCGGTTTTGTCATCACCCGCAGCCCCATCTCCACCCTGGTGCCGGTGGAGAACGCCAGCATGGCTGATCGCACCGTTATCCAGTGGGACAAGGAGGATATCGAGTCCCTGGGCCTGCTCAAAGTGGATATCCTGGCCCTGGGTATGCTCTCCGCTATCAGAAAGAGCCTGCAGATGGTGCACCGCTACTGCCCCGCCATCAAAACCGTGAGCGACGTGCCAAAGGAAGACAGGGCCACCTACCGCATGCTGCAGGCCGCAGACACCGTGGGTGTGTTCCAGATCGAGTCCCGGGCCCAGATGTCCATGCTGCCCCGGCTGAAACCCGATTGCTTCTACGACCTGGTGATTGAGATTGCTATCGTGCGCCCCGGCCCCATCCAGGGCGATATGGTGCACCCCTACCTGCGGCGCAAACAGGGTCTTGAAGACGTCACCTATCCCAGCGAAGCCATCAAGTCGGTACTGGAGCGCACCCTGGGCGTGCCTATTTTCCAGGAACAGGTGATACGCCTGGCCATGGTGGCGGCGGGCTTCAGCGGCGGCGAGGCAGACCAGTTGCGCCGGGCCATTACCAACTGGGGCCGAAACAGCAAACTGCTGTCCTTCGAGCAGAAACTCACCAAAGGTATGATAGAGCGCGGTTACAGCGAGGATTTCGCCCGCCGCCTGTTCGAGCAGATCAAGGGCTTTGGCGGCTATGGCTTCCCCGAGTCACACTCCGCCAGCTTTGCCCTGCTGGCCTATATCTCCTCCTGGCTCAAGCGCCACCACCCGGCGGCCTTCTTTGCCGGCCTGCTCAACAGCCAGCCCATGGGCTTTTACAGCCCCTCCCAACTCATCCAGGACGCTCGTCGCCACGGCGTTGCGGTGTTGCCCATCGACGTCAACCAGAGCGACTGGGATCACCAGCTGCTCGACGGGCGCAGCGCCGGCCACCAGCAACCGCCCCTGCGCCTGGGCCTGCGGCTGGTGAAGGGCCTAAGTAAAGAAGGTGCACAACGCATCGTGGAAGCGCGGCAACAGGCGCCCTTCCGCCAGGTCAGCAACCTTCGCCAGCGGGCCCAACTGGACAAACGCGATATGGAAGCCCTGGCAGATGCGGACGCCCTCGTGTCAATGAGCGGTCATCGCCACCAGTCCCAGTGGCAGATCATGGCGCTGGAGCAGGCCAAACCATTACTGCAGGGGGAACAGGCCGAGCCGGGCAGTTATTTCGACGACGGGGTGCAACTGCCGGTGCCTTCTGTGGCTGAGGAGGTACTGGCGGATTATCGCGCCACCGGCCTCACCCTGCGGCCACACCCCATGAGCCTGCTGCGGGACCGCCCTCCCTTCAACCGCTGCAAGCGCCACACCGATCTGCCCGCACTGGGCAACAACCGCTTTGTGCGTATCGCCGGGCTGGTCACCTGCCGCCAGCGCCCGGGCAGCGCCTCGGGCGTGCTGTTTCTCACGCTGGAAGATGAAACCGGCAACAGCAACATCGTGGTGTGGCAGCGCACCCAGCAGCAATTCCGCCGCCCCCTGATGACCGCGCAACTGCTGCTGGTGAACGGCACCCTGGAAACCAGGGACAATGTTATCCATATCATCGCCGGCGCACTGTACGACTATACTCATGAATTGCAGGCCCTGAGGGTGTCCTCGAGAGACTTCCACTAGTAATACAAACCAAGACCAGCTTCTTATACAGGAGTTATTGATCTGGCTCCTGTCTCGCAACTGAAAACTGGACTAGACTGCCCCCACAGAGAAAAAAGGAGTGCCACCAATGAAAAAAACCGCCATCGCCCCACTACTGATCACACTGGCAGCCACGGCAAGCATGTGCGTGAACGCCCAGGTGAACCCCACGGAAAAAGACAGGGCGCAACTGTCGCGGGAATATACCGGCAAGGTCTATTCCCCCTACGCTGAGCGCGACTTTGCCACCAACGTTTACTACGGTGATACCCACCTGCACACCAGCCTGTCGATGGACGCGGGTGCCTTCGGCAATCGCCTGGGGCTGGACCCGGCCTATAAATTTGCCCGCGGTGAGCAGGTCACATCCACCAATGCCGGCCCCGTGCGCCTGTCACGACCGCTGGATTTCCTGGTGGTGGCGGATCACTCAGACAATATGGGTTTCTTCCCGGACCTGTTCGCCGGCAAAGCCTTCATCCTGGAAGACCCCACCGGCAAGAAATGGTACGACATGATGAAGGCCGGCCAGGGTGTAGATGTTGCACTCGAGCTGATCGGCCTGTTCTCACAGGGCAAGTTTCCTGAGGCATTAGCGTACAAACCGGACTCTGCGCCCTACAGGGCGGCATGGGACAGCACCGTTGAGGCGGCTGAACGCTATAACCAGCCCGGCGTGTTTACCGCATTTATCGGCTACGAGTGGACCTCGCTGGTCAAGGGCAACAACATGCACCGGGTGGTTATCTACCGCGACGGCGGCGACAAGGGCGGGCAAATGGTGCCTTACACCACCGTCGCTCCGCAGGGGAGCACGAACCCCCGCGACCTGTGGAAATGGCTGGCGGAGTATGAAAAGAAAACCGGCGGCGATGTGCTGGCGATCGCCCACAACGGCAACCTGTCGAACGGCATTATGTTCCCCATCACCGAACAGTATGACGGCAAGAAGCTCGACATTGAGTATGTCACCCAGCGCGCCAACTGGGAGCCCCTGTACGAGGCCACCCAGATCAAGGGCGATGGCGAAACCCACCCCTTCCTGTCACCCAATGACGAATTCGCCGCCTACGAAAACTGGGACATCGGCAATCTGGACGTGTCTGAGGCCAAGACGGACGCCATGCTATCCGGTGAATACGCCCGTGAAGCCCTCAAGCGCGGAATGGAGCTGGAAGCAAAACTCGGCACCAACCCTTACAAGTTCGGCATGATCGGCTCCACCGACAGCCACACCTCTCTGGCCACCGCCCAGGAAGACAACTTCTTCGGCAAGCACGCCGGAGCCGAGCCATCCCCGGAGCGCTTGATGCACCCGTTCATGGCCACCGAGGAAGGGTCAATCATGGGCTGGCAACAGGTCGCATCTGGCCTGGCGGCCGTGTGGGCAAAAGAAAATACCCGCGAAGCCCTGTTTGATGCCATGGAACGCAAGGAAGTCTTTGCCACTACAGGAAGCCGCATGGCGGTACGTTTCTTCGGCGGCTGGGATTTTACCGAGGGCGATCTGGATAACCGCGAGCCCGCCTTCGCCGGTTATGAAAAAGGCGTACCCATGGGCGGTGACCTGCCACCAATCAAAGCCGGCAAAGCCCCCAGCTTCATGGTTTATGCCTTGCGTGATCCCGTAGGCGGCAACCTCGATCGCATCCAGATCGTCAAGGGCTGGTACGACGGCAAGCAGCAGCATGAGAAGGTCTACGACGTGGTCTGGTCTGGCGAGCGCAAGCCAGGCGCGGATGGCAAAGTGCCGCCGGTAGGCAGTACGGTAAACGCCGAGGACGCTTCCTGGACCAATACGATAGGTGCATCGGAGCTGGGTACGGTATGGAGCGATCCCGATTTCGACCCGAAGCAGCGCGCGTTCTACTACGCCAGGGTATTGCAGATTCCCACCCCGCGCTGGTCTACCTATGATGCCTTCAGGTTTGGCATCGACATCCCTGACGGTGCGCCTGTTTCTACCCAGGACAGGGCCTACACCTCACCGATCTGGTACACCCCGAAATAAGCATAATCCTCAGCGCGGATGCTGTTCCGCGCTGCTGAAAAACGCCCATATGGTCTCGGGTCCATCCAGTTGATGACTGGTTGGCCCGAGAATTCGCGGCAAATTCAGCACAGGATGGGGCACAGTGTGACCACCCCCGAGTATCGTTACCAAACTCACGGGCACCTTATCTTGCGCTGACCACTCCATGCTCTCTACTGATGTGTCGTCATCCGCAACTTGCTTTGGCCAGGCATGATACTCCCCCTCCCCGTCATAGCCGGCAAGCCCGGCCCAGTAATCAGCGGTGGCTAAGGCCGACATCACGGAGCCACGACTGGCATCACCAAAGATTTCCACCAGGCCACCCTCATAGGGGTTTACAGGATCCGCCGTACCGTTCATTACCAGGACAGCCACGGCCTCACCGGAAGGCTCGCAATCCAGGCTGGATGCAACAGGTAGATTGGCCGCCATGGCGGCGATACCAGCCACCAGTTCCGGTGCCTCAAGACCGAGCCGGTAGGCCATCTGGCCGCCATTGGACAGGCCCGTGGCAAATACCCTCTCTGGATCTACCCCCTGCTCTACAACCATCCGTTGCACCAGCGCCCGCAGGAAACCCACGTCGTCTATATTTTCTGTATTGGCGGCGTAATTGGCACCGCCACGGCAGTCGTTCCAATGCTGCTGGTATCCGTCCGGGTAGACTGCAATAAACCCGTGCCGCTCAGCGAGCACATCGAAGCCGTAGCGGCTGGCGGCCCGCATCTGTAGACCGTCACCGAGGGAGCCATGCATCACCAGTACCAGCGCGGGATTTGCCGGTTTCGATGCAGGTGTATAGGCGACCCAGGTGCGACGATGACCCTCGTACTGCAGGGAACCAGTTTGCGCCGTACCGGGCAGAGCCGGGGTTTCCATCGAATCGGCCCGCAGGTACCACCACCAGGCCAGGACGATGGCGACGATCGCCACTACCACTAGTAGTCCCAGAACTTTCAGTATCTTGCTCATCCGCCTTCCTTTTCGCCACATTGCCATCGGGGGGGAAGAGTCTAAACTGAAATGATGGTACATACATTCATCAGGCAGAGCGGATTCGCCTGCGCTCTTGTGGCGGTCTTTATGATTACACTCAATTCAAACGGCGCAGACACCCCCGCTGAGCGGGAGGGAATGCTGGAGGCGATCCGCGAGTCGGTGCGCGACTCAGCCTCGTATACCGGGCGCAGCGAACTGAGTGAACGGGTAATGGCCGCTATGGCGAATGTCCCGCGTGAGGAATTTGTACTGCCGGCCTATCGCCACCAGGCCTATGACAATACCCCGCTGCCTATCGAGGCGGGCCAGACCATTTCCCAACCCCTGATCGTCGCCCTGATGACCGACCTGCTGGATCCTCAGCCGGGTGACGTAATGCTGGAGGTGGGCACCGGCTCCGGCTACCAGGCGGCGGTGCTGTCCGGATTGGTCGATCACCTGTACAGCATTGAGATCGTGGAGGAACTGGCGGCCAGCGCGGCCGAGGTGCTGGCAAAACTCGGTTATAACAACGTCACCGTCCGCGCCGGGGATGGCTACGCGGGCTGGCCAGAGCACGCCCCTTTTGATGGCATCATCGTCACCGCCGCGGCGGACAAATTACCGCCGCCGCTACTGAAGCAGCTGAAACCCGGGGGCAAACTGGTGATCCCGGTAGGCGCAAAGCACGGCTACCAGGAGCTGTTACTGGTGGAAGTAGACGAAAGCGGGGAGATCAGCAAACGTTCGGTCCTGCCGGTGCGGTTTGTGCCTCTCACCGGCGACCGTTAGGTCGCATTTTCATCCGGGACTAGAGCGGCGAACGACCTTTCTTGGCCGCAATCCGCATCCTCAGGGCATTGAGCTTGATAAAGCCCTCAGCATCCTTCTGATTATAAGCGCCGGCATCCTCTTCAAAGGTCGCCATGCTCTCATCAAAGAGACTGTCAGCGGACTGCCGGCCAGCGACGATAACATTGCCTTTATAGAGCTTCAGCCGCACCTTGCCATTCACCACCTGCTGAGAATCGTCGATGGCAGCCTGCAGCATCTTGCGCTCTGGCGACCACCAGTAGCCGTTATAGATCATGCTCGCGTAGCGCGGCATCAGCTCGTCCTTAAGATGAGCCACCTCCCGATCCAGGGTGATGGACTCGATAGCCCGGTGGGCTTTCAGCATGACGGTACCGCCGGGTGTCTCGTAGCAGCCCCGGGCTTTCATGCCCACGTAGCGGTTTTCCACAATATCCTCACGGCCGATACCATTGGCACCGGCGACCTTGTTGAGGGTTTCCAGCACAGTGGCAGGGCTCATGGCTACACCGTCAATGGCCGTGATATCGCCCAGTTCAAAGTCCAGCTCGATGTAGGTGGCCGCGTCCGGCGCCGCCTCGGGGCTCACGCTCCAGCGCCACATGTCTTCTTCAGCTTCGGCCCAGGGATTTTCCAGGACACCGCCCTCGTAGGAGATATGCAGCAGGTTGGCGTCCATGGAGTATGGGGACTTTTTCTTGGAACTGGAGAAATCCACCGGGATATCCCGCTCCTCGCAGTACGCCATCAGACTCTCACGTGAGCCCATATCCCACTCCCGCCAGGGCGCAATCACCTTTATGCCGGGTTTCAGGGCATAGGCACCCAGTTCGAAGCGAACCTGATCATTGCCTTTGCCCGTGGCACCGTGAGAGATGGTGTCTGCGCCTGTTTCATTGGCGATTTCTATCAGGCGTTTGGCGATCAGGGGTCGAGCAATAGACGTCCCCAGCAGATACTCGCCCTCGTAGATCGTGTTGGCGCGAAACATGGGGAACACGAAGTCCCGCACAAACTCCTCGCGCAGATCGTCAATATAGATCTCTTTTACGCCAAGCGCCTCGGCCTTGGCACGGGCAGGTTCCACTTCTTCACCCTGGCCGATATCGGCGGTAAAGGTGACAACTTCACACTGGTAAGTGTCCTGCAGCCAACGCACGATAACCGAGGTGTCCAGGCCGCCGGAATAGGCCAGGACCACTTTGTTTACATCTGACATGTCACGCTCCATGGGGCAGTACCGAAAAGCCGGCCATTCTACCTACCGGGAGGGTCAATTCCCAGCCAATCGCCCTATTAACCTGTGCCAGCTACCGCACAAAGAGCGGTTCCGGTTTCCGCTGCGGCGGCTTTACGGTAGCATGCACTTCCGACAAATGAGCTACAGACCCTGCAACCCCACGTGAACGAACTGACTATTACCCGCCCGGACGACTGGCACGCGCACCTGCGCGACGGCGCCGCGCTGGAGCACACCTGCGCTGACCTGGCCCGATATTTCGGCCGCGTTATTGTCATGCCCAACCTGACCCCACCTGCAACCACTGTGGCGGAGGCGTCCCGGTATCGGGATCGTATTCTGGCAGCGATGGCGCCATTACCTCACCGCTTTGAGCCGCTGATGACGCTGTACCTCACGGACAGCACAGACGCGGCGGAAATACAGCGGGCGGCCGAATGCAGTTTCATTCACGCTGTAAAACTCTACCCCGCCGGTGCCACTACCAACTCAGCTGCCGGGGTGGCTCGCCTTGAGGGCATGTATGACACGCTGGCCGCCATGGAAGAAGCAGATCTACCACTGCTGGTGCACGGCGAGGTCACAGATAATGACATCGATATCTTCGACCGGGAGAAGGTGTTTATCGACCGTCACCTCACACCTGTCACAGAGCGCTTCCCGGGCTTGCGCGTCGTGTTCGAGCACATCACCACGCAGGACGCTGTGGAATTTGTCAGCGCCGCCAGCGACCGGGTTGCGGCCACTATTACCGCCCACCACCTGCTGTTCAACCGCAATGACATGCTGGCAGGAGGGATTCGACCGCACTATTACTGCCTGCCGATTCTCAAACGGAATATTCACCAGCAGGCGCTGCTCGAGGTGGCGACGTCCGGCCACCCACGGTTTTTTCTGGGAACGGATTCCGCGCCGCATACTACGGCAAATAAAGAGACCAGCTGCGGCTGCGCCGGTGTCTACACTGCACATGCTGCGATCGAATTCTACGCGGAAGTGTTTGAGCAGATGGACGCCCTGGATACACTGGAGAGCTTTGCCTCTCACTTCGGCCCGGATTTTTACGGCCTGCCGCGCAATTCAGATACCATCACCTTGCGCAAAGAGGCGTGGCAGGTACCCGATCATCTACCCCTGGGTGGCGACGTCCTCACCCCTCTACGCGCCGGGGACACTGTCTCCTGGCGCGTCATAGAACAAGGCAAATAGGCACTTGAAAGAAGCCGGCGAACACCTTATGTGCGACCGTTTCCGCGGGTTCCTGCCCGTGGTCATAGACGTGGAAACGGGAGGCTTTGTTGCGCACACCGACGGCATTCTCGAGATTGCCGCCTCAATCGTGCGCATGGATGAAAACGGTTTACTGGCAGTGCATCGCACCCACGATTTTCATGTGCAGCCGTTTGAAGGCGCAAACCTGGAGCAGTCGGCGCTGGATTTTACCGGCATCGACCCCTACCACCCATTCCGGGAAGCGGTCACCGAGGCCGTGGCGCTGGATGAATTGTTTAAAGTATTGCGCAAGGAAATTCGCGACCAGAGCTGTACCAGGGCAATACTGGTAGGCCACAATGCCCATTTCGACGCGGGCTTCATCAACGCGGCTGTGGAGCGCTGTGGAATAAAGCGGAACCCGTTTCACCCTTTCTCCCACTTTGATACCGCCACTTTGTCCGGGTTGGCATACGGTCAGACGGTGCTCGCCAAGGCCTGTGCAGAGGCCGGCATCTCTTTCGATAATAATGAAGCACACTCCGCTGCCTACGACGCGGAGCGCACCGCCGAGCTGTTCTGTGAGATCGTCAATCGCTGGAAGGAGTGTGGCGGCTGGATGCCCAGTTTCGAATAAACTGTCTCGCGCCCAACGCTTGAAGCCAGCCCCGGGAACCCGGGTTTGCGGCACCGAAGAAAGGGATTAGCATGCGCGAAAAGTCACGTGTACAAAGCGAGCAGCAGGCACTTCGCTACGGCTTGTTTGGTGTCATCGGCTTTGTCGTACTGGCGCTGGTATTCGCGCTGCTCACCAATTCCGGCGCCATTCTCTTCGACGGCATTTATTCCCTGATCGCGTTCTGCGTCACTTTGTTAACCATGAAAGTTGCGAAACTGGCGGAGCGTCCCGATGACGATCGTTTTCATTTCGGCTACACCGCGATGGAACCAACACTCAACCTGTTCAAAGCCCTGATTATCCTGGTGGCTTGCGTGTACGCGGGGGTAGAAGCCACCCAGCGGCTGCTCGCCGGTGGCAATCCCACAGAATACGGGCTGGCCGTGGTCTATGGTGCCGTATCCACTGTTGGCTGCTTTACCGTGGCCTGGCTGATGTCGCGTACAGGTAAACGAACCCGTTCCGACCTGGTGGCAGTGGAATCAAAGACCTGGCTTGTGGACGGCCTGCTCAGCTGCGCGGTCTTTCTGGGATTCCTGGGCGCCTTCTGGCTGGAACACTCGCCCTGGTCCGAATATGCCCCGCTGGTCGACCCCATACTGTTAATCACTATTGTCATCCTCGCCTTGCCGGTTCCACTGAGTATTCTCAAGGACAGCCTGCGCGAAATCCTGTGGATGGCACCCGCAGAGCCACTGGTGGCGGAGATTGAGCGGCGCTTGCTGGCCAGTTTGGCTGGCCTCGATTACGCTGACGTCGAATTCCGCGTAACCAAGCGCGGGCGCGATACCTACGTGCTCATACACTTTGTAGTGGGAGACACATTCAGCATCACGTCAATTGCTGAACTCGATGCCATCCGCCAGCGCAGCGAGCACGCGCTGAAAAGCTGGAAGCCGGAGATCGTAATGGATATGTTGTTCGTTAAAGATCCGTCGCTGGCACATTAACAGCGGCCTAGTCTTCACCGCTTATCTGGTTGAGGATGGTATCGAGCTCACCCATTAAGGCTGTTACTTCATCAATGCCGAGGAGGTGGTACTTCAATGCCTCATCCAGGGGAAGCAGCTGAATCAGTGTGTAGGCGACTTGCCAGGCATCGTTGTAATCTATATCCAGCGCCATGCGCTGCACATGCGGGTGTGTTTCCAGACTTTGCAGAACATCCACCAGGGTCTGCCAACGCTGCTCCATCGCGGCGGCTGGCGAGGCGGCTCGCATACTCACTTCTCCCACTACCAGTCCGTTGGCGCGCACTGACGTGGAGTGCAGATCAAAACGCTGTTCACCCTGTATTGTCAGGCCAAGCAGGCCATTTGGCAGCTGGTCCCAGTCGATGATGCGCGCGGTACTACCGTAATCCCCCAGCTGCGGAGAGGCGCTTCCACGCTGCGCCACTTCTGCGCCGCGCTGAATCCACACCACACCAAAGGGACTGTCGGATTTCATGCAATCGCGCACCAGGTCCAGGTAGCGCTGCTCGAAGATCTGCAGTGGCATGCGCCCGAAAGGGAGCAACACACCCGCCAGGGGAAAAAGGGATACCTCGCTCAACGGCTCACACCTCGCGCTGTCGCTGCTGTTGGCGCAGGCGGCAGTGTAAATATTTCCAGCTCGGCCAGGATAACCAGCGCCTGCTCCCTGCTTTCCCCACAAACCTCGGGCTCGGCTGCAAACGTGGAACAGAATTTCGGACGGCGTGGATCACCGAACAACTGACAGCGCAGGTTTTCGTCCAGATGCACACACCGCTGGCCGGCAGCCTTGCCTTGCGGCATGCCGTGGTAGGGGCGGGAAATGGAAGGTGCAACACAACACGCCCCGCAATGCTCTCGACACTGCATCAGCTGCCCTCCGCTCCCAGCGGTTTAACCAGCACAATCAACAGTGGCAGCAACAGCAGGGCACCCAGTACAGCCGCTACCATAGCCATCACTGTGAGCAGACCAAAGTAGATGCTTGGGGTAAAGCTGGACAGCGTAAGCATGGAAAAACCCACCACCACGGTTACGGTGGTGTAATACATGGCCCGGCCAATACTGTTATGGCAGCGATACATAGCCGCGCGATAGTTCCTGTCTATCTCAAATTCCAGCATAAAACGATGCACATAGTGAATACAGTCGTCCACACCGATACCCACCACAATAGCGGCGATGGTGATCGTCATAATATCGAGTGGAATACCCAGCAGCCCCATGATGCCCAGCACCATGCCCGCGGCAAGCAGGTTGGGGGCAAGGGTAATCAGGGACAGTGAGAGCGACCGGAACAGCGCCATGAACATCACGAGTATGGCGAGAAATACCGCGCCCAGCGTGAGAATCTGTGACTTGAACAGGCTCTGCAGGACATTATTGTAAAGCACCAGCATACCGGTAAACTCGATCCGGTCCTGGGCGATGCCCAGCTTGTCGCTGAGGTCCGCACGTAGTTCCCGCAAAAATACGTCACGGCGCAGGTCTTTGCTGGTTTCCTTCACCCGCACCGTCACGCGAGCCTGCTCACGCTCCCTGGAGAAGTAGGGATCAACCATCATTTCACTGACATCAGCCGGCAGGCTTTTCTGCACGATAGCCAGCTCGACACTGCCGATATCATCGCCCAGCAGGTTTTTGACCACCGAGAAAACCGTAGACAGGGAAAGCACCTTGCCGCTCTCGGGCAGCGAATCCACATAGTTGTGCACGGCATCCAACTCGCGCATGCCCTGCAGGCTGAACCAGTAGCTGGGCTTGAAGGATTCCTCACCGCCGGCGAAATCATCGCCGTCACTGGCGAATTCGTCGTCCCATTCGTCCCAGTCATCCCCCTCAGCCGCCGCGGCAGTAGCCGGCGCAGTACCAAAGTCGTCGCCGTCTTCTGCAAAAGGATCATCTTCTGTCACCGGAACAACCGGGCCGGAGCTGACGGTTTCCAGCCCCGGCAGGGGTTCGTCCATATCCAGCGGCGCGAGAATAATATCCAGCGGAATGGTGCCCCCCAGTTGTGAGTCCAGTAACTCCATGCCCTGGTAAATCTCGGTGGATTTGTGGAAGTAGTCAATAAACCGGTTTTCCACTTCAAGGCGACTGATGCCCACCAGTGTCAGTACCACAAGAACAGTGGTAACACCCAGGATGACCGGGCCTTTTCCGTCGACTACCCGGGCAAAGAAGGCGGTCATGGGGGCATCGGTCCCGCTATGGTGATGGGGTTTTCCCGCCGGCCAGACCAGGATCATGCAGGGCACAATGACAAAACTCAGCAGCAGCGCCAGAGCTATACCCGTGGTCATCATCCAGCCGAAATCGATAACGGGCTGTATGCCTGAAACCACCAGGGATACAAAGGCGACAATTGTTGTGATGCCGGTATAGAAGCAGGGAACAGCCATCAATTGCGCCGTGCGTAACACCCGCTTATGCAAATCGCCGTCGGGATCCAGGGCGTGTAATTCCCGGTAGCGAACAACCAGGTGTATTGCAATAGCCAGCGTGACAATCAGCAGAACCGCGACAAAATTCGAGGATATTACCGTCATCCGCCAGTCCAGTGCTCCCAGCAGTCCAAGCATTACCACCACAGTGGAACTGCAGGTTACCAGGGGAATCACCACCCATTGCAGGTGGCGGAAAATAATGGCCAGTACCAGCAGCATAACTCCCAGGATGGCGGCGCCGAACACCACCAGATCACGGGCAATAAAGCTCACCATGTCCGCGGCAATCATCGGCACACCGCCTACAAATATGTCGGCGTGGGTTCGATAGCGC
>Ga0316189_10003539_pt1 | contig 15134 bp, 7 predicted proteins | sample LowCovwburrow_MG_FD_204930 | JGI IMG/M metagenome (GOLD analysis project Ga0316189, IMG submission 204930) | Coastal sediment microbial communities from Maine, United States - Lowes Cove worm burrow | ecosystem: Environmental > Aquatic > Marine > Coastal > Sediment | place: USA: Maine... | reverse complement strand
TTGCTGGTTTTCTGATCCACCACAGGAGTGGCCGCTGTTTCTCTCGCATAAATAATTTCACCGTCCGCACCCACAATCTGCTCAATAACAGCTAACCCGTCCTGTTCCTTAACAGCTTCTTTTTCTGTTTCCTTTTCGTTCTCGTGAGCGGGCGGGCGAACGGAATAATTCCTGCCGGTCACCAGAGTTTCGTACATGCCTACCGCCTCCAGAAGAGATATAACATTTGAGCCCAGAGGAAAAGAAAGTACCGGATCAAGTCGGCTGGAAATACCGCATTCACGGGCAAGGCGTATCAGATATTGTATGCCGAGCATGACTCTGTAATCGGAGATAGAGGTGAGTACCTGCATGGAATAATTTTTATGCGCAGCCAGGGCGTTTCGTTCCGCCTGCATTTGGCGTTCGACCATTTTAAGACCGGCTGAACTGACCCTGCCTTCCAGAAGGACGTTGTCCCATAAGGCCTCTTTTTCCGAGGAAAACAGCCTGGACAGTCGCTGCCGCAGGGTGAATTCGCTGATCGGCTGCCAGCTTTCCGGCAATTTGCTGTTCATCGTATAGATCAACTGCCCTTTTTGATTTTCAACAAAGGTTCCGGCAGGACGTTTGCTCTTGAGTTCTTCAGGCGTCTGTTGGTTAAAAAAGGCAAAAGGATTGCCGAACCATGAGGGGAGCTGCTCAATGTATCGGCGATATTTTTGTACAGCCTGACCAACTGTTTTTAATTGCAGATAGCTTCCATGCAACATGGAGATGCGGGTCCAGTTTTCCGACCGCTGGCGGGCGTCGAAATTTTTCTTTTTCAAATCCTGATAGATTGCCGAGCGAAATTTTGAGAAGGCAAGCCCGTAATGGGTTCTTTCCCATTGGCGATACTCTCCGGCCCGACCGTCAAACAGGAAGTCGGCTTCCAATTTTCGAACAGCCAGTTCATAGGCGGCACGGTCCAGGGTTCCCGAGGTAATACGGATGCCGAACGTATCACGCATGCGGCTGCTGAACTGCTGGTAGTCTTCTTTTTTTCCTTTGTTGACTCCGGGAGTCATGTCAAGGAAAGTGGCCAGTTCCTGAAGCTGTGCCGGAGTGAGTCGGTCCGTGAGATGGTACAGCAACCAGACTGCGGCCACGTTTTCCGATTTTACCCCGGCCCAGCTCAGAGAGACATGATGAAAAGGGCTTTTATGGTCCGGTCGGGGGAAATATGGTTTTCCCAGGAAAAGAAAAACGTTTCTTTGGTTGTCAAGCTTGTCCAGAGGGGTCCAGCCTAATTGCAGGGCTGCGGCAAAGAGAAAGGGTTTTAAGGTCGAGCCCATAAGGCGTTTTGCGGCAACGGCCCGATTGAAAAAACGATTTTCCATGCCGCCCGCCATAGAGCGAATCATGCCCCGCTGCATGACCAGAGCCGCGCCTTGCAGCTTCGGATAACGTTCAAGATCCAAGGTCGGTGTGCCGTCAAAGAAATCAACTTCCCTGACACTGACGTAAATTCTGTCATCAGGCTGCAGGCGAGAGAGCAGGTCTCCCAGGTCTTTTTTTTCCGGTTTTGCCCAACGTTGTTTGCGATACTTGACAAGAGCCGCAAGCATTCGTTCCAGCCCTTGGCGATCAATAAAACCTTCCGCACGCTTGGGGCCGAAGCTTACCGAAATAACAGGTTGCTCAGGATCAGTTTTATCGATTTCTTTAATCGTGCCGAAAAGAAATCCTTTTAGGGTGATTTCTCTGTCTCCCCTCTGGTCCTTATATTCCTGCTGAACTTCTTTCCTGTTATAACCGCGCAGGCGGACATCAAGACGGGAAAGCTCACGACGGAGACTGTATAAGGTTTCTGTCTGCAAGGCATGATCAACCGTGCTGATAATCCGGGCGCCGGAGGTGGAGATGTTGTTAATTCCGTGCCGTGTCAGGGCATCGGTAATCACCTTGGACTCCAGCCCCTCTTTGACCAGATCCATAATTGTATTCAAGGCAAAGCGGGTTTTGCCGCGATTAAACATAATATCGTCTTTAACAGCGGCATCATATTCAGCTTGACTGACCATGCCCAGTTTCAGCATGTTTCCCAGAACATACTCTGCTCGTTCCTCGGCACGTAATCTGGCTTTCAAGGTGGATACCTTGTCTTTTTTAATAAACGGATTGTAAAAATTCGGCTGCTTCACCGAACCGGCAATAAACGCCGCTTCCAGCAGGGCCAGTTCGTTCGGCTTTTTGTTGAAGTAGTATCGGGCCGCAACGCCCAAGCCATGCCCGTTCCCGCTGACATAAAATTGATTGCAATAGAATTCAAGGATCTGCTCTTTTGAAAAACGATACTCCAGGCGGAGAGCGAAGAGCATTTCCTTGAGCTTTGCCTCATAGCTGCGTGATTCGCGTTTAAAAAGGTTTTTTGCCGTTTGTTGGGTGATGGTGCTGCCGCCCTGGACAATGCGGCCCGCTTTGAAATTTGCGACCATGGCCCGGGCAATACCGTAAAAATCAATGCCGTAATGGTTGAAGAACTGGTCGTCTTCCGCCGCAACAATGGCATTGACGAATTTTTCCGGCAGTTGATCGTACTTGAGGTATTGACGATGGATATCTTCAAACAATACACCGATTTTTTCTTTGCCGTCTCGATAATAAACAGGGCTTTCCCGGCCGAGAATAGAGGATATGTTTTCCGGGGTCATTTCCGGGCAGGGGACCTCGGTCACGAGATAGTAGATCCACCCTAAGGTGCCGGCAGCGGTAAGCAGTCCCAGAAAAGAAAAAAAGAAAAAGAGCTTGAGAAGGAATCTGAAAAAACGACGCATGGATTAGTTAATTAGAGTTTGAAAAAAGGTGATTTGAGTTTTCGGCGTCAATGTCAAAAAAAAGAATCTTCCGGCACCTGTTTTTTTTATATGGAGAAAGATATGTTGAACGAGCTGCGAAAATGGTTGGCTCGCACTGTTGAATGGCCTTGAAACACAAAAAAAGAGAAGTTCTTCCCTTGGTGCGGTAAAAGGGCTGGATCCGGTTGTTAACATAGTATATTTGTAAAACAAAATGAGAACAAATGTCAACAATATGTTTTTCCTTGTAAAATATTCTTTGTCTATGGTACCCTTTTCTCTAGGGTGTTTTTTCGGTTCGGAGTTGTTTTATCTGACCGTTAAAATAAAAAACGGTCGGATTCCGGCTGGAAATTGTTTGTTATGTTACGATATCGTGAGAAAGAATGAAAGTATCTTTGTTTGTCCCCCTTGTCTCTCTTCCTTTTTTTGCTGCTTGTTCCCCTGCTGTTCATAATACTGATCCCCTCAAGAATATCAATCAGGAAGAGGTTACGGTCCGTTCTTTTTCGGCAGAAAAAAATAGTGAAGAAACCGAAGGTGTCAATCTGAAAAAAGTTTCCCCTCCTCCTCGATTGGCAGAAAGAACAATTACAGAAAGAACAACTGCCGGAAGAACAGTTGTAAGCAATGTGCGGCGCAAGGGAACAGGTATTCAGCAGGCCGTTGTTGTGTACAGTTCCGAGTTGGTGCCTATAATTGAAGTTAAAGAAAAGGAAATAGAAAAGGAAATAGAAACGGATATCCCGGAGGCTGAGGAGATCAGGAAGGCAGGGAGAGAGCCGCGTTCATCTTCTTCATTGGCCGTATTGAAACAGAGGCACAGCAGCTCGAAAAGATTTCTGCCCGCTACCTCATATTCTGCTGCAAGCAAAGAGCCGCAGGAACTTGATGATGTGCCGCCCGTCTATATCCCTGTACAATCCGAGCAGGAACTGAAAGAAGAATTGACGGCTTTGGAGAAGACGGGTGATTGGAGCGACAGCGGGGCAGGGAAACAGGACGCTCTTTCTTCCTATGGAATACAGTGTGATCTTCCCGAATCTATCACCCCCGTCCGGATTAACTTAGATATAGACTTTCTTTCTTCCGTCGCCAAAGGGAAGGATGCAGTACAACCGGAGCAGCACAGGAAGAAGGCTGAGTGCGACTTCCCGGTGGTCATAAATAAGCAGGTGGAGTTTTATCTGGATCAGTTTCAGAATCGACAACGAACGACCTTCAGGCGTTGGTTGAAACGTTCAGCCCTCTATTTGCCGGTGATTGAAAAAGAATTAAAAAAAGCCGAGCTGCCCCGATCCTTGGCATATCTTGCTATGATTGAGTCCGGTTTTAATCCGGTCGCTTATTCTCCTGCCCATGCCTCCGGTTTATGGCAGTTTATACCCGGTACAGCTCGTCATTACGGATTACGTATCGATTCTTGGGTGGACGAACGTCGAGATTCCGAGAAGGCGACGCAAGCAGCTGTATCCTATCTTAATGCCTTATATAAACGGTTCGGTGATTGGCAGCTTGCTGTTGCGGCCTATAATGCCGGTGAAGGAAAGATTCAGCGGGGGCTGGAACAGCACAAGGTAAAAAATTTCTGGGAGCTTGCTGCGGAGGATTATTTACCGCTTGAGACAAAGCGCTATGTGCCGAAATTGATTGCGGCCATTATTATTGCCCATGATCCGGAGCGCTATGGTTTTCAACCTGTTCCTGAAAAGAACGAGCAGTATGATGTTGTCGAAGTCCCGTCTCAAACTCTGTTGTCGGCAATTGCAGCAGCCGGGGGCTGTTCGGTTAAAAAAATTCGTCAACTGAATAACGAGCTGTTAAAAAATCAGGTGCCCCCGACAGAGGGCATGTATTCGATAAAAGTACCTGCCGGGAGCAGTGCGCGAATCGCAGCGAATTTTGAGCAGGTCCGTAATGATGAAAAAAGAAAAATCGTCCATAGGCTCAGCCGGGGCGAGACCTTGTCCGGGGTCGGTAAACGATATAATGTTTCTGTCGATATGATTATGCGATGGAATGACATTGATGATGTTCGGCGGATTCGGGCCGGTCGTAAGCTTGCTCTTTATCCGGACGGAAAAGTCGATACAGGTTCTGATAAGAGCGAAGAGGGAATTATTGTCAGTTATTACAAAGTTCGTAACGGCGATTCCCTTTGGTCCATAGCTCGTAAACATCAGGTCTCCACCCGGGAGATCAAACGATGGAATAGTCTGAGCAATAACCTGCTTCATCCGGGGAAAAAGTTGGTTATTAAAAAGAGTTGATGCTTGCGTTCGGAGGGCTGGTGATGGTGGTCGGTACAATATTGGCGTGATTTTTAACAAGTGATGTGTGGCTGATATGACGTTGTTATGGCATGATTATGAGACTTGGGGGGTGGATCCCCGCAGGGACAGGCCTGCCCAGTTTGCAGCTCTTCGAACAGACAGTGAATTGGAGGAGGTGGGTGAGCCGATCATGCTGTACTGTCGTCCGAGCGACGATTTTCTCCCTCATCCCGAAGCGGCAATGCTGACCGGTATTTCACCGCAGGAAACAGCAGCAAAAGGTCTGAACGAAGCAGGCTTTTTCGGACGAATCAATACCGCCTTTTCCGAGCCCGGAACCTGCGGGGTCGGCTATAATTCCATTCGGTTTGACGACGAAATAACGCGCTTTGGTTTTTATCGTAATTTCATTGATCCGTATGCCCGTGAATGGCAGAACGGTAACAGTCGTTGGGATATTATTGATCTGGTGCGACTGGCCTATGCTTTGCGGCCTGAGGATATCAACTGGCCCAGGAAAAAAGACGGCCGCGTGAGTTTCAGGCTGGAGGATTTGACGGCAGCAAACGGGATAGAGCATAACGGCGCCCATGATGCTCTGTCCGATGTTCGAGCCACTATTGCCTTGGCCCGGCTCATCAAGGAACTCAAACCCCGCCTTTATGCCTATTATTTTAATTTACGCAGTAAGCATGAGGCAGCCCGGATTCTGGATCTGAGGGAACACGAAGTTGTTCTTCATGTCAGCGGTATGTATCCTGCCGAACAGGGATGCATAGCCCCGGTTGTTCCTCTGCTGCAGCATCCGCGCAATAAAAATGAGATGATTGTCTATGATCTGCGCCGAGACCCGCAAAACCTCCTGCGCATGACAGCGGATGAGATGGAGGGAAATCTCTACACCCGTAATGATGATCTGCCCGAGGGTGTGGAGCGGATTGCCCTTAAAGGCGTGCATCTGAATAAATCTCCGGCCTTGGCTCCGGTCAATACTTTAACTGCGGAGCTGGCTGAACAATGGCGGATTGATTGGCAACAGGCCGAGCAGCACCGTCAGCAGTTGCTCACGGACCCCACCCTGAAGACTCGTCTTACTGAGTTATATCTTCGAGTACCGGATACAGGTATACTTGATGTCGATACCGCCTTATATACAGGTTTTATTTCCAATAATGATCGCAGGCTTTGTGACGCGCTGTTGCGCAAGTCACCCGAGCAACTGGCGGAATGGGCGCCCTATTTTGAGGATGAACGTTTGCGCCCTCTGTACTTTCGCTATCGGGCCAGGAACTGGCCTGAAACGCTGAATGAAAAGGAGGCGGATCAATGGCGGCAGTTCCGCGAAGCTCGCCTGCTTGCGGGTGAATTCGGTAATGAACTCACGCTGCATAAGTATCAGCATATTTTAGAGGAGATGTTGCAAAAGGGAATACCGGAGGACCGGCAGGAACTGTTTAAGCGGCTGGTGGAATGGGTACAGTGACTGTGCAGTGAGGGTGCCTCTCTTGCCAGAGCTGGTTAATGAAATGTAAACGCTGAATCATTGAAAGGTCTCCGCTCCTTGGGGCGCGAACATTCGGAAGGTTTTATCGAGGCGATGGCAAAGACAATACATGAAGAAAAACGGCGTCATACCAGGGTTATTTTTAATGAACGTAATAGAGTACAGGCTGCTGTAGCATTGCCGGATCAACAGGGTTTTGATCAGCAGATGCCTGCTTCTGTCCTGAATATGAGTGAAGGAGGTATGCAGGTTTCCATTGAGCGAAAAAAGTTTCAGGAGATGGGGCAGGGTGATACAGTTTTGTTGTCCCGTATCACGGGAGTTCAAGGTGTCGAAGCGTTGAAGGATCTTTCGGTGCGGGTTATCTGGATCATGGATAACGAGTATCTGGAACATGTCTTGTTGGGGATGTCTTTTTCTGCTCTATCCGAGAGGCAGCGCGGGATCCTGCGTTTATTTGTTGCAAATCGTCTTTCTTCGGCTGTGGAGAGGGGAAAGGGAGACGCAATCAGCTCCTGATTTCTCGTTTTTTATCAAGGGAGTTGTTGAGCCTCATTTTTTTGATCAGCACGTTTTTTTTCTCGGCCTGCCCCGCCGGATGACATAACCTCGGTATACTCGGTATACTCGGTATAGAGGGGAGCGGTTTACCTTGCCCGGAGGAGACCAGCCCTTTATCTCCTGTCTCCCATTGTGTTTTTTGAATACTCCGAGAGCGGAGAGTGTTCGGATGAAATATTATGTCAAGTTATGTCAGGATTATGTCAAGTTATGTCAGGATATTGTCATGAAAAAGTTGATCAGTCTGGCCTTTGTACTCATGCTTTGTGTTCGTTATCGTATCACGGTGAACGGTCTCAAAGAACTCAAAAGCCGCACGCAAGATAAACGCCCTGTTCTCTTCCTGCCCAATCATCAGGCCTTGATCGATCCGGTCATTGTCATGAGCCTGCTCTATAATACCTTTACTCCAAGACCTCTGGTTGATGAGAAGCAGTCTGACCATCCCCTGGCGAAATACCTCATGGATATGGTCAATGCGATATTTATTCCGGATCTGAATGTCAGCAGCCGGGATGCCAAGGAACAGGTTTTTGCCGGGATTGAAGAGATTGCGGCAAGCCTGAAGCGCGGAGAAAACGTGCTCATGTATCCGGCCGGGCGCATATCGCGAGGTCACTTGGAAGTTATCGGTGCCAATAGCGGGGCGGTCTCTGTTGTTCACGGGGTGCCGGAAGCCAGGGTCGTTCTCTTACGCATTCGGGGCCTGTGGGGAAGTCGGTTCAGCAGGGCCCGTGGTCTTCCCTCGTTGTTGGGAGATGTATGGAAACTGCTTTTCAGAGTGCTCGCCAACGGTTTCCTGTTTATGCCGCGGAGACCGGTGCATATTGATATTATTGAGCCGGATGATTTTCCGGCAGGCGGAGATAAGAAAGCAATAAACAGCTATCTTGAAGATTTTTATAATACAGATCCGGACAGAAACACGGAAATATCTCCATACTGGTGGCAGGGATATCAGCCGATCTATCATGATGAGGCTCGACCGGAATTTGTTAACCGGGATACGGGCAGCATTCCGGAGAGTATTCGAACCCTTGTGCTTTCACGATTAACTGAGCTTTCCGGGGTGGAGAAGGTGCGGGAGAGCGATAAATTGGCTGCGGATCTCGGGATGGACAGCTTGATCCTGGCTGAGTTCGGCTCTTGGATGCACCGGGAATTCGGCGTGGCTGCTGAAAATCTGGAGGTGCTGCAAACGGTTTCGGACTGCATTCTTGCTGCCGGCGGGATTATGCCGGTTTTATCCGGCGTGCAGTTAAAGCCTGTGTCCTCCAAATGGTTTGCCCGGGTTGAAGAGCGGGAACTGCGCTTTCCCGAGGGAAAGACCATTGCCGACCTCTTTCTGTATCAGGCTCGACAGAACCCGGATCAGGTTATTTTATCGGACCAACTCAGCGGTGACAAAACCTGGCGGCAGTTGATTATGGCGGTGTACGCGCTTTTGCCGGAAATCGAGAGGATCCCCGAAAAAAGGGTCGGTATCATGATGCCTGCCTCTGTCAGTGCCGTCGTCAGTTGGTTGGTTGTGATGTTCAGCGGCAAAGAGCCGGTGATGGTCAACTGGACCGGCGGAACATCGAATATGCGCTACTCTTTGCAGAGTGTCGGGGTGCGTCGAGTGATCACGGCCAAGGCTCTGACCGGTCAACTGGAGCAGCGGGGAACTGAGCTGGATAAAGTCGGTGTGTCGTGGCTGTATCTGGAAGAGCTGGCTGCCCGGATACATGCGGGGCGAAAAATTACGGCGCTGCTGAAAAGCCGGCTGCCCTGGAGGGGGTTGCATCAGGCTGATATTGCTGAAAATGCGGCTGTTCTTTTTACCTCCGGGTCGGAGGCCCGGCCGAAATCGGTTCCCCTGACGCATGCTAATTTTTTGGCTAATGCCCTTGATTTTGCACAAATATTATCTTTATCCTCCAATGATCGACTGTTGGGTATTCTTCCGGTATTTCATTCTCTCGGTTTGGCCGGTACTGTTATTCTCCCCCTCTGTACCGGTCTGCGCACCGTGTATTGGCCCAATCCGACCGAGGGTGCCCAGCTTGCCCGCATGATAGGTACCTACTGTGCAACCGCCTTGATCACTACCCCTACTTTTCTCCACGGAATTCTTCGGGCCGGGAAGCCGGATCTGCTGCATTCGCTGCGTTTGATTTTTTCCGGGGCTGAGAAATGCCCGGATCATGTTTTTTCCGCTTTAGAGGAAAAATGTCCGCAGGCCGTACTTTGTGAGGGATACGGCGTGACTGAATGTTCACCTGTGATCGCTGTTAATTCTCCTGATGCCCCGCAACTGGGGACTGTCGGAAGAATACTGGCCTCGATGGAGTATGTCCTGTTGGATCCGGAGGCTGGTGAGCCTGTTTCCGTCGGAAAAAACGGCCGCATGCTGGTACGGGGGCCTAATGTTTTTTCCGGCTATCTTGGAGACGCACCGTCACCCTTTGTCGACTTTGACGAAAAATATTGGTATGATACCGGAGATCTGATGTTTGAGCGGGATGGGGTGCTTGTCTTTGCAGGACGCCTGAAGCGGTTTGTTAAAATGGGCGGCGAGATGATCTCGCTGCCTGCGATCGAGCAGGTCCTGGAGGCCCATTATCCGACCGGGGAAGGGCTTGTTCTGGCAGTAGCCGCCACTGCTGATGAGCATCATCCGGAGCTGGTTCTGATCACTGTTTTGGAAACGGACAGGCAGGAGGCGAATCAGGCGATTCGAGACGCAGGGCTGTCTCCTCTGCATAATATTCGAATTGTCCGCCAGGTTGAGGAAATACCTCTTCTGGGAACCGGGAAAACTGATTATACGAGTATCAGCGGAATCGTTAACGAACAGTGAGATTATTTTCTTTTCCTGTTCTCCATGATAAGTTGAATAAGGTGAGGTTTGTTGTGTTTTTGATGTCCGACAGCTTGCTTATATTTTTTGCTTCTCGGGGGGCTGGAAAGGCTTGACAGCGTTTCTATAAATACGGTATATCTTTAATGCTTTTTAAAAAAATAGCAGAGAGGCTTTTGGTTAAAAAAATATCATTCTCTCGTGTAACGAAGATGCCGGCAGCGCATGGAGATAAAAAGAAAAAGGAGCAATAATGACGACCTGGAGCTACGAGGCATTCGAATCAATCAGTTCAGGAAGAGATGGAGTTACAGAAATGGAACTCCGAGTAACGGAAAAGTTAGAAGAATTAGGGCTGCGGGCTGAATATGCAAAAATTGTTATGACAAATATTGTGGAAGGCGCGGCTCGGGCGGTTGTCTACTGTCCGGACAAGGTTCTTTCCCTGCCTCTGATCAATAATATTGGAAAATGGACCAAGGGTGATGTGAATACAATTGCCGCTGACTGGGATACGGAGCGGTATAAAGAAGAAATGTATCAGGAAATTAATGTGCTGCTTAACTCGCTGACAGATGTGCAGGCAGCTCGGAGCAAAATTTCCGCCACTGCCTATAAAAAGGGATATTCCACTGTCACGATCTGGTATCCGGCTGAAATTTCTTGAGGTACCTTTCAGGGACCGATAAAAAGGCGTTTAGTTGTAATTTATTTGAATAACGAGATCCCCGGCGAAGAATACAGGAAGAAAACAAATACGCTCTGCAAACTGAAATGATAAAGTTGATAAAAGAAAATAGTCTGTTTGTATGTATTGTTACATTTTTCTGTATTTTTATAACGTTAAAGGTGATTGGCGAGTACAGGAATCTTTCACAGCTGGAAACGAAGATTTATTACGAAGATTCTAAAGTCCTGAAAAATTTTATTGAAGCATACAGTTCTGTTTATCAGCGGGCTTTTGTTGAAAAGCATATTTCACTGGATGAAGGCAATATGTATCTTCTTCCGGTCATGGCCATCCCTAAAATTGCAGAAGGATTTTCAGAGGTAACAGAAGGCAGGGTTACTGTTAACGCAGTGACTGACAGACCGAGGAACCTGAATAACAAGGCTGACGCTGTTGAGGAGAAAGCCATACAGTTTTTTAAAGCCAACCCTGCGGAACAGGAATATTTTCAAGAGGTGGTATCGGACAAAGAACAGTTCTATTTTTACGCGTCGCCGTTTTACATTCAAAAAATGTGTTTGCAATGTCACGGTACCAGAGAAGAGGTACTTCCCGATGTCGCTGAGAAATATTCGGACGGCTTTGGTTATCAGGAAGGGGAGTTACGCGGTGTTATCAGTATAAAGATGAAAAGAACCAATATTAGAAATGAGCTGATTAATTTCTTTCTTGTGAAGACGACTCTTGTTACTCTTGCGGGAAGTATTCTTTTTCTGACGGTTATCTTTTTCCTGATGCGTAAATTGAAGAGACAGGATGCTCAATATACACAGGATCTGGAACGAACCGTGCGGAACCAGACAAGCGAGTTGCAGGAGCAGGTTAATCTGCTGCGCGAATATTCGAAAGTACTTGATGCAAGTCTTATCGTCTCCAAAGGAGATCTCGCAGGCAATATTACCTATGTTAATGACAAGATGTGCCAAAATTTCGGTTATGGGCCGAGTGAGCTTATCGGAAGGCCGCATTCGTTCCTGCAGTATTCTGATATGGATGATCATGTCTTTCTCGATTTATGGAAGAGTATCCAGGCAAAAAAAATCTGGCAGGGCTTGTTGAAGAATCGTAAGAAAGACGGAACCCATTGCTGGGCTCAGACAACCGTTTGCCCGATTTTGGATAATACCGGAGAAATTGTTGAGTATATTGCCGCCAGAGCAGATGTGACAGAACTTGTTGAAAATAGACAGGAGATGCAGGCGCTGTTAACAACAGACAACCTGACCGGACTGCCCAATCGTTATCAAATGCTGACAGACCTCGACGGGCAGGAGTTGACGACTGTTATCCTCTTTGATATTCATGCATTTGCCGATATTAATGATTATTTCGGGATAGAAACGGGCGACAGTATTCTTGTTGAGTTTGTTCGGCGTCTGCAGCGGGAATGCGAAGGCAAACCGTGCAGGCTGTATAAACTGCCGGGTGATCAGACAGCTTTGCTGGTGAAGGAAAACTGGCCCTTACCTGAAGTTGAGGCGACCGTGGAGCAGCTCACCGATTGCGTTACCCGGAAACCTTTCTATGTAAATGATAGCGAGATAGCTGTTCATGTGACCTGCGGCGTTGCCTGGAATGTGGAAAAAAATGGTCTTCTTGAGGCTGATATCGCCTTAAAGCAGGCAAAGAAGAATCGGCAGGAGTATGTTGTTAATAAAGAGAGCGGCAGCATCATGCTGGAGTTGGAGAAAAACCATTCTATCGCTGTTGATATTAAAAATGCCCTGCGCGAAGGAAGGGTTGTCACCTTTTTTCAACCGATTATTCGAGCGAAAACAGGGGAAATTGATAAATATGAGTGCTTGGTTCGGATTATTGATGAAGACGGAACCGTCATTCCTCCTTGTCAATTTCTTGACGCTGCAAAAAAAGCGAGAATATATACCAAGATAACGATAGCTGTCATTGACAGAGCCTGCGCTGCCTTTGCTGATTCCACTATGGAATTTTCAGTGAATTTATCCACTCAGGATATTCTTGATCTGGCTGTTGTCAAGCACCTGAAGAGAAAGTTAGGGAAATCTTCGATAGGCAAAAGGGCTATTCTTGAGATTGTTGAAACGGAAGGTTTTGAGAATTACGATGAGGTTGCCGAGTTTATCAAAGAGATGAAGGGGATGGGCTGCAAGATAGCTATTGATGATTTCGGTAGCGGACATTCTAATTATGAGCGTCTCTTGAAGCTTCAGGTGGATTATCTGAAAATTGACGGATCGATTTTAAAGAAGTTGACCTCGGATGAGATTTCTCAAACTATCGTGGAAACCATCGTCGCGGTAGCGAAAAAACTTGAGGTACAGACCGTTGCAGAATTTGTCTACGACAAGGAAACTGCCGAGTTGGCCACCTCGCTGGGAGTGGATTTTCTTCAAGGATATTATTTTTCCGAGCCATTACAGGAGCTCAAAAAAGGATAAAGGCGGGGCTGTACCTATAAAAAAGAGGGAATTCCTGGGGAACCGCCTTGATAAACTTGACTTACGTGTTGCGCCGTGCTTTTCTTCGAGTAGAGGATGTGATGAGCACGTCAGGGACGAATGAGAAATTTTTTACAAAAATACCTTTGGTTCAATATGGTGTGCTATAAAATTCTGAGCTGTGTTTCTGTTTTCCTATGGTTTTTCTCTGCCCAACATGCCCATTCCATTGGAGTGGACCCGAAAAGCAAGAGATTTTTACGGGAAACAGTGAAGAATTATTCTGCATCAAAAAAGAAGGCAGATTCAGCCTTGTCAAAAAGCAACAGCTCCTCAAGCTCAGGAAAAAAGAAAACGTCACGTACTGATAAAAGCGGTTCAGGTTCAACAGGCGGAGAAAAAAACACGATTGTGTACACCTTGCCGGAGCCCAAGGCGTTTCAGTCCGCAATCATGGTCGATGTCGAAGATGGCGATACAATACGCGTTATTTTGGATGACTCGCCGTTTACAGTGACTCTCTACGGAATTGACAGCCCGGAACGAACACAGCCCCACGGTGTCAAAGCCGTTCAAGCTGTTACGAAATTGCTCAACAGGAAGAAGATCAGCCTGCAGATCTATGATAAAGACGGGGGAAATCGTCGGTGTCTGGCTGTTGTTTCTGCAGGAGAGAAAAACGTTAATGAATTGTTGGTTAAGGGCGGTCATGCCTGGGTGAAGAGAGAAAATTGCTATGAGTCCTTTTGCAGTAACTGGCTCTCCTCTCAAGCAAAAGCGAAGGCGGCGAAAAAGGGACTCTGGTCTTATCCCGAGCCGATAGCACCTTGGGTGTGGAAATCAATGCCCCCGGAAAGGAGGCATGTTCTTCAACGCGGGTATAGTCCTGTTGATAATGGATTACGTTCCAGGTATGGCAAGGACACAACGATTATCGGACGTTAAGCAGGTATATTTGCCGGAATTCCGCTCTTACGGGGCATCGAGACTCTCTTGGCCCCCGAGGATATAGGTGTGGACAAGAGAATTTTTTGCGCTCCAGAAGGACATCAGGTTGCTCGTATATTCCTGCTCTATAGAGACAAGGCGGAAGCTGCCCGGATGCTCTGTATCTCGGAGCAGTTGGAAATCAACTGTATAGCCGGAAAGTTTTGGCGTTTCCCGGATTGTTTTCATTGTGCCGTCAGTCCAGCTCAAAGCACTGACTGAGGAGCCTTCAAAAGATCTCTGGCGCTTTAAAAAAGTAATAGCTGCCAGACGATTACGCCCGAGAATAATTTCCGGTGTCCCGTCTCCGTTCAGATCCTGAGCAATGATTCGACTATGCATGTAGATGGGCTCAGGATTATTGGACGGATTTCGATCACCGTCGACAGTGCTTGCCAGCGTCCCAAGAATCTCCTTACTTGCGCCATAATCTTTTTCGCTTTTCCATAATGTCCTTCCGCTGTTGTCGATAACTGTCAGCTTGTTGCCGCGAGTGATCCCGACAAACTCCAAGACCCCGTCCAGGTTCAGATCCACAGTGATAAAGTCGTAGATATTAAATCCCGGAGGAAAAGTAAGCCGTTTTATTTTTTTCAATGAGCCGTCAGACTCTCTCCTTAAGCTGTAAAAAACGTTGTTTCCTGTTTCCTGAAGAGCATTTTCCTGGCCAAGAAGAAGAGGGCGACCTGCGGCATCCACACCGGGGCGGAGGTAATACGGAGCATTCTGATAAAGAATATGAAATGTCCTGCCGTCCCATTCCAGGATCTGTGATGCGGGATTGGTGCCGTTACTCGCCCCTATATAGATCTCCTGTAATCCGTTGTTGTCAAAATCTGCGAGATACACTGTATGAAGGCCGAGATGGCCGGCAATAGGTTGAGAAGCAATGCGCTGAAAAGAAGCATTCATACCTTTATGATAGAGAGCTAAATTGGCTCTTTCCAGAATAACGAATTCTTCCTTTCCGTCATTATTCAGGTCGCCCGCAGCCATTGCCA
>Ga0316189_10003538_pt1 | contig 15141 bp, 13 predicted proteins | sample LowCovwburrow_MG_FD_204930 | JGI IMG/M metagenome (GOLD analysis project Ga0316189, IMG submission 204930) | Coastal sediment microbial communities from Maine, United States - Lowes Cove worm burrow | ecosystem: Environmental > Aquatic > Marine > Coastal > Sediment | place: USA: Maine... | reverse complement strand
CGGTGACAGGGGATGCTCGCCTTCCTCGAGATCTTGTCGGTCGCAGCGCTGCAACAGGCTCTGGATGTCATCGGGGTAAACCCCCTTGAACAATTCCAGGCTGTCCAGCAACGAACGCTTGTAGTCCGAATTTGTTGCCAGTGATTCCTGCATCCGGACATTGTTGCGGAGTCAGGGCAGGAGAACTGCCGACCAGACCACATTATGCGCACGGACTTTCGTCACATATCGTCCGCACATAGCTCGCGGCGGGCTTCAGCGAATTCGGCCCGGTCCTCATCGGAGGGCTCCGGGTACTGTAAACCAATGCTCTGCAACGTATCGATGATGATGTCAGCAACGCGGGCACGCATATACGGCTTGTCGTCGGCCGGAATGGCATACCAAGGCGCCCACGGCCGTGACGTTGCGTTCAGCGCATCTTCGTAGGCGCGCATGTAATTGTCCCAATGGCGCCGTTCTTTCACATCGTTGGGCTCGAATTTCCAGTTCTTTTCGGTCTCATCGAGACGCGACAAAAATCGGCGCTTCTGTTCGTCTTTCGATACGTTTAGCCAGAACTTCAAGATAACGGTGCCGTTGCGGGCCAGGTGTTCCTCTTGTTGACGAATCGATGTGAGGCGTTCGTCCCAGATTGTGTCCGGGTTTATTTCGCCTGGCAGTTTTTGGTAGTCGAGGATCTTCGGGTGTACTCGAACCACCAGGACTTCTTCGTACTGGCTGCGATTGAAGATACCGATGCGGCCGCGCTCGGGCAGCCTGCAAGTGGTGCGCCATAAGAAGTCGTGGTCGAGTTCGAGGTTTGATGGCTTCTTGAAACTGAAGACCTGGCAACCGGACGGGTCGATGCCTTGCATGACCGAGCGGATCGTACTGTCTTTGCCGGCCGCATCCATGGCCTGGAAGACGAGCAGGATTGAGTGCTTGTCGCCGGCGGCGAGTACGCGTTGCAGTTTGTTCAGGTCTTCAGTGCGTCTGCGCCGGTGTTTCCCCTTGTGCGGCGTGCCGTTGGTTAATGGCGTTGTGCTGGCGTCCGCGACTTTAAACGTACCGTCGAAAGGAACCAGGTACTCGGAATTAGGGGCCTCAAACATCATCGGTCTCCGTTTTATTATCATTGTGTTGCGCGAGCGCCCAGTCGACGTGCTCCGCAACGAAATCCGATTCGCCATGCTGCCGTGACTCGAGCGCCGCGACAAGCTCGGGTGTCGTCCGGGCGTTGCCAAGCGCAACAGCAATATTGCGCGACCATCGCTCAAAGCCAATACGACGTATTGCGCTGCCTTCTGTCCTGGCGAGCCAGGTTTTCTCGTCCCATGCGAACAAGTCAGTGAGTTCCGCTGCATCGAGTCCGTGGCGTGGCGCGAAGTCTGTCTCCGAAGTCAGCTTTGCAAACTTGTTCCAGGGACAGAACAACTGGCAGTCGTCGCAACCGTAGATGCGGTTGCCGATTGCCTTTCGGAACTCAGCCGGTATTGGCTCTTTCGATTCGATCGTGAGATAGGAAATACAGCGACGCGCATCAAGCGAGTAGGGCGCGACGATAGCTTTTGTCGGGCAGACGTCGATGCAGGCTGTGCATGTTCCGCAGTGTGATACTTCGGCCTCGTCCACCGGCAGCGGCAAGTCGGTGTAAAGTTCGCCGAGAAAAAACCAGGAGCCTTCGTTGCGGTTGATGACATTCGTGTGCTTGCCGACCCAGCCCAGCCCGGCTTTTTCGGCGAGGGCTTTTTCAAGTACGGGCGCACTGTCCACGAACACGCGATGACCGAACTCGCCAATGCGTTCCTCGATACGGCGCGCAAGCGCGCGCAGTCGTCCGCGCATGACCTTGTGATAGTCGCGACCAAGTGCGTATCGTGAAATGTACGCGCGCGAATCATGATCCAGTAGGTTGGTTGCTGTTTCCTGTGGCTCCGGCAGGTAGTCCATGCGCACCGAGATGACGCGAACGGTCCCGGGCACGAGTTCTTGCGGGCGGCTGCGCTTGCTGCCATGGCGCTCCATGTAGCGCATGGAGCCGTGAAAACGTTCGGCTAGCCAGTCATTCAGCCGATCCTCGGCAGTTGCCAGATCGATATCGCTGATGCCGGTCTGCTGAAAGCCGAGCTCACTGCACCAGCCGACGATCTCATCCCTGAGCGCCGCCATATCGGTATTGCCGTATTGGTCCGGAGTGTTGGTCAATGTAAGTTCCTGATTGGCTGACAGTATAATCATGACTATGCAAAGCCTGCCCACAAACATCTATTCAGTTGCCGCCGTACGCGCAACCGATCGCACGACGATCGAGGATCACGGCGTTCCCGGGTATACGCTGATGACGCGCGCCGGCGAGGCTGCTGTGCGCGAAGCCAGGCTGGCCTTTCCCGAGGCCAACCGCTGGCAGATTATCTGTGGCGCCGGCAACAATGGTGGCGACGGCTACGTCGTGGCACGCATGGCGGCGCAGGAAGGCATTGTCGTCTCGGTTCTGACCTTGGTCGATCCAGAAAAACTCGGCGGTGACGCCGAAATCGCCTACCGTGATTTTGCCGCGCAGGGCGGCATAGTGTTGCCCTGGCCTGGTGAGTTGGACGACGGGGCAGATTTGCTGATCGACGGCATTCTCGGCAGCGGTCTGGAGCGGGAAGTTAGCGGTGAGTTCGCCAACGCGATTGCGGCGATCAATGCGCATCGTGCGCCGGTCATAGCGCTGGACATACCGACCGGCATCAATGGCGATACCGGCCACGTGCTCGGTTGCGCCGTAGACGCAAACCTGACAGTAACGTTTGTTGGACTGAAGTCGGGCCTGTTCCTTGGCTCCGCGCCGGACTATTGCGGTGAGATCCGCTTCGCGGGCCTCGATATTCCAGACGCTTATCGTGATGGCATCGAGCCGGCATACCGGCGCATTGACCACAGTCTGTTGGCCAACGCGCTCAAACCACGCAGGCAAGCGGCCCACAAAGGCGATTTCGGGCACGTGGTTGTCGTCGGAGGCGGTGAAGGCATGCCTGGCGCCGTGCGGCTTGCGGGTGAGGCGGCGCTGCGCACAGGGGCGGGACGGGTCAGCATCGCGACACATCCCTCGCACGCGGCTATCCTGGTTGCTTCGCGTCCTGAGCTCATGTCGCACGCGGTGGCAACCGCCGCGGATCTGGAGCCGCTGCTGGAGAAAGCTGATGTGGTCGCATTAGGTCCGGGGCTTGGGCAGTCCGCGTGGGCTCATGAGATGTTCGAACGAGTTGCCGCGGTGACCATGCCAATGGTCTGGGATGCCGATGCACTCAATTTGCTTGCCGCGAGCCCGAAACCGGCCGAGAACCGGGTCATTACGCCGCATCCGGGCGAAGCGGCTACGCTGTTGGGCATGACCCCAACGGAGATTCAGGCCGATCGACCGGCAGCGCTGGCAGGTCTCATCGAGAAATACGGCGGCACAGCCGTTCTCAAAGGTGCGGGGACGCTCATTTCCACGTCGACAGCCGTTCCCATGCTGTGTACGTCGGGAAATCCCGGCATGGCTTCACCCGGCATGGGCGATGTGCTCACGGGTATCGTCGCAGCGCTGCTGGGGCAGGGCCTTGATCCGGAGCAGGCAGCGGCGGTGGGCGTCGAGATTCATGCGCGCGCGGGCGACCGCGCCGCCAGGGCCGGGGAGCGCGGGCTGATCGCATCAGACCTCATGGCTGAACTCAGGGCGGTCCTGAATCCATGAGACGCTATCTGCCGGATGAAGCGGCCACGATTGCCTTTGGCCAGGAACTCCTCGCTGCCTTGCCCATGAATCTGGCGGGCTGGACCCTGTTGCTCCGGGGCGAGCTGGGTGCCGGCAAATCGACATTCGCAAGAGCCCTGATCCGGGCTGCCGGCCACGCGGGAGCTGTTCCGAGCCCGACCTACACCTTGGTAGAGCCGTATAACCTGTCCAGGGGGAATATCTATCATGTTGATCTGTATAGGGTTTCTGACGAGGAAGAGCTGAGGTACCTCGGCTGGAACGAACTCGACGATGGCTGTCGAATTGTCGAATGGCCCGATCGTGCTCCAGGAATCACGGAGCAGGCCGATCTGTCGCTCACGCTTACTTATGACGGAGACGGCCGAACCGCCGAACTCATTGGCCTCAGCGACCGCGGCAAAACCCTGGTCGCGAGACTCATTCCAAAGGTTCCAGTTACCTTAGACCCGAAATAAGGTAACTGGAACCACTAATCAAGAAGATTAAATAAGTCGGTTATCTCCATAATTTTTCAACGAAATATCTTGGTTTTTTCTGCCAGAATCGTATACTCACCCGACATAATCCCGAATTCTGGCTTCGAGATTTCGCTTGATGGCTCAAATCAGACTTATGACGTGTGTCCTGCTACTGCTGCTGGCGCCAGCGGCGTTCGCGGGCCCGTCCGTCGAAAACGTCCGCATATGGTCGGAAAATAACAAAACTCGGGTCGTGCTGGACCTGAGCCACTCCGTACAGCACAACATCTTCACTCTGCGAGGCCCCGACCGGCTCGTGATCGATCTCAAGGACAGCCGCCTGGCCAAGTCCCTGACCGCCATGCCACAAGGCGCAGGCGCGGTGCGGTCGATACGCAGTGCAGTCCGGGCCGACGGCCAGCTGCGCGTCGTTCTTGATCTCAATACGGCCGTTCGTTCCCGGACTTTTACAGCAGGTCCGAACGCCACCTACGGTGACAGGCTCGTTATCGACCTGGAGAAAGAGGGCGCGCTGTCGACTGTCAAGCGGGCTTCAGAAGGGTATCGGCCCGGGCGCGACATCGTCATTGCTATTGACGCCGGTCACGGTGGGCATGATCCCGGTGCCGTCGGGCAGAAGCGTACTCGTGAGAAGGATGTGGCGCTGCAGATCAGCCGTGAGCTGGCAAGCCGCATCAATGCCGAGCCTGGCATGAAGGCGGTAATGATTCGCAACAGCGATATCTATGTTGATCACCGCGAACGTACTTCCATTGCTCGGCGCCAGAAGGCGGACCTGTTCGTTTCGATTCATGCCGATGCGGTCAACGACCGACGCGCCAAGGGCGCATCCGTTTACGCTCTGTCATTGAAAGGCGCGAGTGATGAAGCCGCGCGGCAGCTGGCGCGACGCGAAAACGCTTCAGTAGGCGGTGTATCTCTCGATGACAAGGATGATGTGCTTGCCTCGGTACTCCTTGATCTCTCGCAAAACGCTTCACTGAGCGCCAGTCTTGACGTCGGCAACAAGGTGGCCGCGGAGATGGGCAAGGTCGCGAAGATGCATCGTACGTCGGTACAACAGGCCGGGCTGCTGGTTCTCAAGTCACCGGACTTGCCGTCAATCCTCGTCGAGACCGCGTTCATCTCAAACCCGAGCGAAGAAAAGAAGCTGCGCGAGAAAGGCTACCAAGGCCGCCTTTCGAACGCCATCCTCGCCGGGATTCGTAATTATTACTACACGAACCCCCCGCCTGATACGCAGATCGCGATGGACCTGCGTCGTGAACCGGCACGCCAGGTTCGCCATGTTGTCACCCGTGGCGACACGGTTTCGGAGATCGCCGAACGTTACAACGTAAGCAAGGCGGTAATCCGCCGGGCAAACAAGCTGTCCAACGACAAGATTCGGATTGGCCAGACTCTGAGTATTCCGATATTCGCTGGTGGGTAGCAGGGCCTTGAGGCCCGCTCGCGCCCAGAGGCGCTCCAACGCGATAATCTACCCAGCGCGACAATCTGCCTGATATCTGAAAAAATGGCGGCCCTTTGCCGCCATTGTTCGATATGCCAATCCAGCAACTCCCAGACCACCTGATTAACCAGATCGCCGCAGGCGAGGTTGTCGAGCGCCCCGCATCCGTGGTCAAGGAACTCGTGGAGAACAGCCTGGACGCAGGTGCGCAGGCAGTGCAGATCGATATCGTTGCGGGCGGTCAGAAACTCATTCGCATTCGCGACGATGGCAAAGGTATCGACAAGGCCGAGCTCCAGCTTGCGTTGTCGCGCCATGCGACGAGCAAGATTTCCAGTCTCGATGATCTCGAGGCTGTTGCATCGCTCGGGTTTCGCGGTGAGGCTTTGCCAAGTATCGCTTCGGTTGCGAGGCTGACGCTCTGTTCGCGTTCGCAGGATGGCGATTCCGCATGGCAGGTTGAAGCCGACGGCGGAGCCATCAGTAATCCGGCGCCGGCGGCACACCCTCAAGGCACGACTGTCGAAGTACATGACCTTTTCTACAATACGCCGGCACGAAGGCGCTTCCTGCGTACGGAGCGTACCGAGTTCGGGCACATCGAAAAGTGGATCCGGCGACTTGCGCTGTCGCGGCCCGGGATCGCGTTCACGCTGACACACAATCAGCGCACGGTCCTGCAAATGGCCGCCGCGAAAGACGAAGAGACGCAACGACAACGTATCGCGAAAATTTGTGGGGATGCGTTTGGCGATCAATGCGTCCACATTGAACGCGAGGTCGAAGGCATTGCGTTGTCGGGCTGGATCGGTCTGCCGACATTCAATCGTAGCCAGCCGGATCTGCAATACTGGTTTGTGAACGGCCGGAGTGTGACAGACAAAACGCTCGCGCATGCCGTGCGCCATGCGTATCGGGATGTTCTGTTTCACGGTCGCTACCCGGCCTACGTCCTGAACCTAACGATGGACCCGGTGGGCGTGGACGCCAATGCGCATCCGGCAAAACACGAAGTGCGATTTCGCGACGGTCGACGCGTACATGGCGTGGTCTCGCAGGCTGTCGAGGTTGCGCTCAGCGACACGCGCCCTGGTGGTCACGATGTTACGCCAATCCCGATGACTCGTGACGCTGTGTTTAACCAGGGAGCCATGCCGCTGTCGACACGACCGGCGCCATCAGCTGTGCGAGAAACTCTGGCTGCTTATCGTTCGATGGCGACGGCGCCATCGCTGGCCGACGTCCCCGATCAGGCGCGGGAAATTCCACCGCTTGGCTTCGCGATTGCGCAGCTGGCGGGCGTCTACATACTTGCGGAAAACAGGGATGGGCTGGTTGTCGTCGACATGCACGCTGCGCATGAACGCATTACCTACGAAAAGCTCAAGCACAGTTACGATGACCGTGACCTTGTTCGCCAGCCGCTGCTCGTACCTGAAACAATCTCAGTTGCCGAGAGCGAAGCCAACCTTGTCGAGGAGTCGGGGAGCGCGCTGGAAAAACTGGGCCTCGTCGTCGATCGCTCGGGTCCGACGACACTGACAGTGCGCGAAGTGCCTGCTTTGCTGAGAAATGCCGACGTCGAGTCGCTGCTGCGGGATGTCTTGTCAGATATCTCCGAGTCCGGTCACAGTAGCCGTATCGAAGCCGCAAGTGACGACCTGCTGTCAACCATGGCCTGTCATCATTCGGTGCGTGCTAATCGTTTGTTGTCGCTTGATGAGATGAATGCACTGCTGCGCGAGATGGAGGCGACCGAGCGCGCCGACCAGTGTAATCATGGCCGTCCTACCTGGACGGCGATCACGATGGCCGAGCTTGATCGACTCTTCCTGCGCGGCCGCTAGGACAGCGACGTGCAAAGCAAGGCCATACTCCTGATGGGTCCAACCGCGTCGGGCAAGACCGATCTCGCGATCAGCCTCTGCAAGCGTTTTCCGTGTGACGTGATCAGCGTGGATTCGGCGCTCGTGTATCGCGGCATGGATATCGGTACGGCCAAGCCTGATGCCGGGACGCTGGAGCGTACGCCGCATCGCCTCATCGACATTCGCGATCCTGAGGAGAGCTATTCGGCCGGCGAGTTCGTGCGTGATGCATATCGGGAAATGGATGACATCCTGGCAGCCGGGCGCATCCCGCTGCTGGCTGGTGGCACGATGATGTACTTCCGGGCGCTGACCCAGGGAATCGCAGAACTGCCTTCCGCCGACCAGGACATTCGGCAGGAGATCGATGCCGAAGCGGCGGTACAGGGTTGGCCGGCCCTGCACGAGGAGTTGCGCAAGGTCGATCCTGCCGCCGCGGCACGCATCAAGCCAAACGACAAGCAACGCATTCAGCGCGCGCTCGAAGTGTATCGGGCCAGCGGCTCGCCGCTTTCTGAGTGGCAGCGAGAATCAGCCCCGCAACGCGATGATATCGAGTACCTGAAAGTGGGATTGAACATCGAGCCGCGCAGCCTGTTGCACGAACGCATCGCGAAGCGCCTGGATATGATGCTTCAAGAGGGGTTTGTCGAAGAGATGCAGGGGTTACGGGAGCGCCCCGGGCTTTTCGCCGACTGCCCGGCGATGCGCTCGGTTGGTTATCGTCAGTTCTGGCAATATCTCGACGGCGACCTCTCTTTCGAAGAGGCTGCGGACAGGGCCCTGTTTGCCACCCGACAGCTCGCCAAGCGCCAGATCACATGGTTACGATCGGAAAAGGAGATTTTTCTCGTGGATCCCCTTGAAGCGGGCGCGATTGACGCTATATCGGCTTTTCTGGCGCAGTCCCTGTGATAGACTTTTCAAATGCTTAGGCAGAAAGCCGCGTAGGGCACCCCGGCGCCACCGGGACGCGGTTTTCGAAGAACTGAATAAGAATAAGGAGACCCAACATGGCTAAAGGGCAGACTTTGCAGGACCCCTTCCTGAATATCCTTCGCAAGGAAAAAATCCCGGTGTCGATTTATCTCGTCAACGGCATCAAATTGCAGGGGCAGGTGGATTCGTTCGATCAGTTCGTGGTCTTGCTCAAGAACAGCGTGAACCAGATGGTCTACAAACACGCTATTTCGACAGTGGTGCCGTCGCGCAACGTGCGTCTGCCATTACCGGACGACGAGTCGGGAGATGGTGACGACTAAGTCCACACGGCGGTTTCCGTACCAGGAGGTCGTGATTGTTTGAGCGACCGCAAAGTGGCGAGCGAGCAATCCTTGTCCACGCGAGTCCCGACGGATTACCTGACGAGTCTGAACGCGAGGAGTTTGCCGAGCTGGCCCGTTCCGCGGGCGCGGTGATAGCGGGCGAGCTTGTCAGTTCGCGCCGTCGGCCTGATCCCCGGTTTTTCATCGGTAAGGGAAAACTCGATGAACTCCGCGAGCTGATCGAAGAGAGCGAAGCCGAGCTTGTGATTTCGTGTACGGCGCTTAATCCAAGCCAGGAACGAAACCTCGAGAAAGAACTCCGGTGTCGCGTGCTGGATCGTGCGGGCCTCATCCTGGACATTTTCGCGCAACGCGCGCGCAGTTTCGAAGGCAAGCTGCAGGTCGAGCTCGCGCAATTGAAACATCTGTCGACGCGCCTGGTACGAGGTTGGACGCACCTTGAACGCCAAAAAGGCGGTATCGGCCTGCGCGGTCCCGGTGAAACGCAGCTAGAAACCGACCGTCGGCTCATCGGCAAACGCATCCGGCAACTGACGGAGCGCCTCGAGCACGTCGATACGCGCCGCACCATTAATCGGCGCAATCGCATGCGAGCAGAAACCCCGACCGTTGCATTGGTCGGCTACACCAACGCCGGCAAGTCGACCCTGTTTAATGCGTTGACCGATGCGAGTGTGTACGTTCAGGACCAGCTATTCGCGACGCTGGATCCGACCGTTCGCCGTCTCGATCTGCCCGAGGGCGGGCACGTGGTCCTGGCGGACACGGTCGGCTTCATTCGGGACCTGCCGCATGAACTTATCGCGGCGTTCAAATCGACTTTGCAGGAGGCACGTGAGGCGGACCTCATTCTGCATCTGATTGATGCGAGTGATCCGAATCGCTGGCAGCGCGTGCGACAGGTGAATTCTGTGCTCGAGCAACTCGAAGCCGAGCATGTACCGCAGATTCGCGTGTACAATAAGATCGATAAGCTGGATAGAAAACCGCGGGTCACGAATAACCGTGAAGGAGAGGGGCGCGCGGTCTGGATTTCCGCCGTCACTGGCGAAGGCCTGCCACTGCTAAAGGATGCCATTGCATGGCGCCTTCGGCAGAAGACAATACACCGCTACATTCATCTTGATCCGGCGCAGGGCCGGCAGCGAGCCAAACTATTCGAGTTGGGCGCGGTCCTTAATGAAGAGGAACTTGAAGAAGGCGGCTGGTCGCTGGAGCTGAAAATGGCAGAAAAGGACTTGCGACGATTCCTAAAGCGTGAAAATCTCGCCGAAGAACAACTGGTACCGGTGTCGATAACTCAGTCGGCGCCTGCAGCAAACGAGTAGGTAATATGGCTTGGAATGAAGACGGAAATGGAAAAGACCCGTGGAAACGAGACGGGGAACAGCCCAGTGATCTGGATCAGATCGTGCAGGACTGGCAAAAGCGTTTTGGCAGTATCCTGGGTGGCAGGAGTGGCGGCGGAGGTGCTGGCAGTCTTGTTCTGATTGTCATGCTATTGATCGCGTGGGGGCTCACGGGTTTCTACCGTGTAGACGAAGCCGAACGGGGCGTCGTGCAGCGTTTCGGCGCCTATACGAATACGTCCATGCCTGGCCTGCGCTGGCATCTGCCGTATCCAATCGAGACGGTTGATATCGTCAATATCCAGGAAGTTGGTGACTACAACTTCAGCACTGAAATGCTGACGGCCGATGAACAATATGTGTTTATCGATATTGTCGTTCAATATCGCCGATCGGATCCCGTGCTATACAGCTTTGAGGTTGAAGATCCCGAAATAACGCTGCAGGACGTAACAGAAAGCGCTCTACGTGGCGTCGTAGGTACCAGCTCACTTGAACTTCTGATTGGCGAACGCCGAGAAGAAATTCCCGAGCGGACCATGGATGAGTTACAGGAAACCCTGACCAACTATGGAGCCGGGACGGGTCTTACCGTGACTTCCATTAACCTGAATGTTGTCGACTATCCGAAGTCTGTTCAGGAAGCGGTTGACGATACTCAGAAAGCTCGCAACGATCGCGATCGTTATCGTCTTGAAGCGACAACCTATGCGAACGATATCATCCCTCGTGCTCGCGGTGCTGCGCAGCGCGTTCTGCAGGACGCGGAGGCCTATCGCGACCGTGTTATCGCCGATGCCGAAGGTGAAGCCGCTCGCTTCGAACTGTTGCTGGCCGAATACCAGAAGGCACCCAGAGTAACCAGAGATCGTCTCTACATAGAGGCAATCGAGGAAGTGTACGGCCGCTCCAGCAAGATCATCATCGACTCGGAAGGTAGCGGCAATCTCTTGTATCTGCCGATCGAGCAACTTCTCAACAAAGCAGGCGTAACAACCGGGGAAGGTGGTTCAAACCGCTCAGCCGACACGCAACAATTGGAGGCGGATAACTTGCAGGATCCCAGAACGAATGCCAGCCGCGAGAGGAGGACCCGCGAATGAACAACCTAAGATTCCCCGCGGTCGTCATTGTCGGCCTGATATTCGTCGTCATCGGCTTGTCCTCATTCATAGTTAATGAACGCGAACTCGCCATCAAGCTGCAGGTCGGTGAGGTCGTGCAGGCAAAACTCGAACCTGGACTGCACTTCAAGATTCCAATCCTGCAGACAGTTCGCAAGTTTCCGAGCCGGATTCTCAAGATCGACGATGCACCGCAGCGTGTATTCACGCTTGAACGCACAGCGATGACTGTCGATTACTTCGTCAAATGGAAGATTGTTGATGAGGTGCCTTTCTATACATCCACCGGTGGTTCGCAACAGGTCGCGATGGATAGATTGCGTGAGATTATCAAGAACTCGATAGTGACTGAGTTTGGTAAGCGCACGATCGTGGAAGCCATTTCCGTTGAGCGTGAGGAACTCATGCGCGACATGTTGACCACGGCGACTTCAACCGCGGCAGAGCTTGGTATCGAGCTCGTCGATTTCCGAGTGAAACAGGTCGAGTTCGTGCCGGAGGTTCGAAACTCGGTCTATAACCAAATGCGCGAAGAGCGTGCACGCGTCGCTGCGGAGACCCGCGCCGAAGGCCGGGAGGGCGCGGCGCTCATTGAATCGACGGCTGATAAGGACAGGACAATCATCCTTGCTGACGCATACCGTGACGGGCAAAAAATTCGCGGAGCGGGAGATGCCAAGTCGGCAGAGATATATGCCAAGGCATACAACAAAGATCCGGAGTTTTATTCGTTCTATCGCAGCATCGATGCGTACAAGAAGTCGGTCGGTAAGCCCGGCGATCTGCTGGTGCTGGATCCGAGTAACGAATTCTTCCGTTACCTGAATCAGTCCGACGGTGAGCAATAGCGGCTGACGGCGATTTTGTGGCATGCATTGGACCGAAATACTGACGGCGGTTGCGCTCGTTCTTGTGCTGGAGGGCATGATGCCGTTCATTTCGCCACGTAAGTACCGCGAGATGGTGGCGGAAATTGCGCGCCTGGGAGACAATCAGGTTCGCACCGTCGGCTTCGTGGTCATGATCGTTGGAGTCGTGGTGCTGTTTCTCGTGCGCGGCTAGGTATTCGCAGACTTAAGAGCAGGAAGTTCATGAGTAAGAACGTAGTTGTTATCGGTACTCAATGGGGTGACGAAGGCAAAGGAAAGATTGTCGATCTCCTGACAGATCGCGCTGAAGCCGTTGCCCGATTCCAGGGTGGCCACAACGCCGGCCACACGCTCGTCATTGATGGCGTGAAGACGGTGTTGCACCTGATTCCGTCAGGCATTTTGCGTGACGGAGTTCAGTGCCTGATCGGTAACGGTGTAGTGCTTGCGCTCGATGCGCTGGTGCAGGAGGCTGACGCACTGATCGAGAGCGGCGTGCCGGTGTACGAACGCTTACGCATCAGTCCGCGTTGCCCGCTTATTCTGCCGTCTCATGTCGCCCTTGACGCGGCTCGCGAAAAAGCTCGCGGATCCAGCGCAATTGGCACGACAGGGCGGGGCATCGGTCCCGCCTATGAAGACAAGGTCGCGCGGCGTGCGCTGAGAGTCGCAGACCTGTTTGTTCGAGAGAACTTCGCGGCGAAACTCGGCGAGGTACTGGATTTTCACAACTTCCTGCTGAAGAACTACTTTGGAGCGGCCACCGTTGATTTTTCCGAGACCCTCGATGAAGCGCTTGGCTACGCAGAGATCATCGCGCCGGTAACGGCTGATATCACTCAGATTCTTCAGGATCTTATGGACTCCGGTAAGGGCATCCTGTTTGAGGGAGCGCAGGGGAGTTTCCTTGATGTCGATCACGGTACCTATCCGTTTGTGACGTCTTCAAATACCGTTGCCGCCGCGGCGAGCACAGGCACTGGAGTCGGTCCGCGTAATCTTGATTACATACTCGGTATTGTGAAGGCGTATACGACGCGAGTCGGTGCCGGGCCATTCCCGACAGAACTGTTCGACGATCATGGCGCGCACCTCGCCAGGGTTGGTGCCGAGTTTGGCGCCACAACCGGCCGGCCACGACGTTGCGGCTGGTTCGACGTTGTCGCGCTGCGCCGTTCGATCATAAACAGCAGCGTATCCGGACTCTGTGTGACCAAGCTCGACGTACTCGACGAGCTCGAAGCCATTCAGATCTGCGTCGGCTACTCAATCGATGGTGAGCCAATCTCCGGTTTGCCCGTCGTCGTCGATCGTTTCGCAGAATGCGAGCCGATTTACGAGGAATGGGCGGGCTGGCAGGAATCTACCGTGGGTGTCACCGACTTCGACAAGCTGCCCGAGAAGGCCCGCGCCTACCTCGCGCGCATCGAAGAACTCGCCGGTGTCCCGGTCGATATAATTTCAACGGGCCCGGATCGCGAACAGACGATTATCAAGACGCATCCGTTCGAATAGCAGCAACGCCAGCAGCCAGAGCGACAGCGCTCCACCACCACCACCGCCGCCGCCGGACGCAGTCGATTGCACGGTAATCGACACGGTTGCCGAATCGCTGAGTCCTCCCGGGTCCGACACAGCGAGACTGAATCGCAGCAAGGTATCGGACGAGACTGCCGGTGCCGTAAACGATGCATCCGGCGTATTCGCGCCGCTTAGCGTCACGCTCGGCCCCAGGGTCTGTGTCCATGTGTATGTCAACGCATCGCCATCGGGGTCATTGGAGCCGCCACCATCCAGCGTAACCTGCGTCCCGATGCTTACCGTCCGGCTATTACCGGCAACTGCGTTCGGCGCGACGTTCGTCCCGGTGCCATCCGCGATATTGACTCGCAATACGTCGCTTCTGCCAATCGCGCCGCCAGCGGCATTGCTCAGCGTCAGCGCGAAGAACTCGTCGGCCTCACCGCTGCCGTCGTCCGTAATGACGTACTCGATCCATTTCGGATCGGCGTCCCCGTCCGCCCAGGTCAGCGTGCCATTGGCCGGGCCCGAGTAGTCGCTGCCGGCAGATGCGTCGCCACTTGTGACCGCGTATTCGACGGAAACAGAACCGTTCGGACTGCCGCGACGCTGCACGACGGCTACGGCCGTGGCAAATCCACGCTCTGCCGTCGTAATGGTCGCTCGGTCGAACTCGACCAGCGGTAAATCGCCAGGGTCACTGATATACAGGCTCGCCAGGTTTGGCGATGACAGCGTTGCACCGCCGCCCGGCGCCGTAAGCTTGACGATCAGGCGTTCGATCCCTTCAGCAGTGCCATCGTTGTTAATACTGATGTTGACAAGCTTGTCTGCAATGTCACCGTCTGCCCAGCTCAGAGTGCCGCGTGTTGTGCCAACATCGGCTGCCGAAGCACTGGCTCCAATGACCTCCCAGTCGACCGAGACCGCCCCTGTAGAACCGCCCATGCGCCGCACCGTGATGCTTGCGGACTGTGTCTCGTCTGTACCGAAAGTCGGTGCAGAAAATGCCAGCGATCCTTCAGCGACAGCACGAGTCTTGTCGTCAACAACGTAAAAGCCACTGTCGATATCGCTGATCAGGACATTACCGCTCGGCAGGAACGGGTAAGCACCCCAGGCGCCAGGAAAACCTACGCTATCGCCGGATGGGTAGCTGTCGAAACGGCCAACCTGGAGCGGGTTCGCCGGATCCGAAATGTCGAGGATCGTCAGCCCACGCGCATAGTTCGACATGTAGTAGCGATTGCCGCGCACGAAACCATTGTGGTCGATGGCATTGGTCGGGCCTCGCCACGTTCCGGCCAGCACCGGGGATGTCAGATCGGATATCGAGAACGCCCGCAAGGTTGTCACGAGGCCGCGGTCACGCTCGTCGAGTTCGTCCTGCAGGAAAACGTACTGCTTGTCTTCAGACCACCAGCCTGAATGCGAGTAACCGGAGTTGCTGTACGGTGTGCGGCTC
>Ga0316189_10003537_pt1 | contig 15142 bp, 14 predicted proteins | sample LowCovwburrow_MG_FD_204930 | JGI IMG/M metagenome (GOLD analysis project Ga0316189, IMG submission 204930) | Coastal sediment microbial communities from Maine, United States - Lowes Cove worm burrow | ecosystem: Environmental > Aquatic > Marine > Coastal > Sediment | place: USA: Maine... | reverse complement strand
ATTCTTTGCAATTTTCATCTGTTTTAAACCGATCAGAGAACTCTAGAAGATTTTGACCCTTAAATATTTCCATAATTTATACTTTTATAAGCCTTTAAGATACGCAATTAAATACTGACCTCTATAATTAATTATTTTTTTTCCGAATCTTTAATTGAAATATAATACCAAAGGCCGCTATTAAAAGTCCAATAAATTCTCTAGTGCCTTCTAAATAAGGTTTATCGTAAACCATTTCGCCAAAAATTTTTTCTTTGTTTTCTGTTTTTAAATAATCAATAAATAAAGAGAAATGAAATGCAGCGTAAGCTATTAAAGCGACTAGTGTTACCATTAAAACAGGTTTTGGAATAAGTTTAAAACTGTTATAAAGACACATGATTGCCACAATGAAATATATGAAGAACCATAAAATACCATCGGGATCATTTAACTGTAAAATGGCAAAAATGATAAATAAGATGCATAGCATAAAATTGATGCCCTTTTTTTGCGTGCTTAATGGTTGAATATGTTTCATGTGTTTATACTTATTGCTTTTCTATTGGCACATGTAACATCCATACAATCATTCTTATGTGTGATTAAATTTTTAGTCATGGATGTTTCATTCGTTTTTTAGTAAATTATAATGTCCAACCTTCTCGATACGTTCTTTTTACAAATTGATTGGCTTCGTCAAAATTTGTAATTTTCATCTGCTCCCCATTCCACAATAATTTTTTTCTTCCAGGGTATTCGAATCCGTTTCTTTTTGGGGTTCTTAAATTGTAACTTCTTATAGCTAGATTACCCATTAAAACGCTTTCGGTTAAAGGACCCGCATAGTCAAAAGACGATGTAAGTGCTTTATGTTTTGTATTCCCAAAACCATCTTTACAGGCTTCAATCCAAGAAGCGTTATGTCCATTGTCTGGTAATACGTTTTCTTCTGTGTCATCAAAAGTTAAGATGTCACCATTATTTAAATAAACTCTTGGGACTTTACCATAAGTTCCACAGGTCATAATACCTTTGTCTCCAATCATTATAACACCATTAGCACTATCATTTCCTCCAATAGGATGATCTGCTGGAATTAAATCTGGGTGGAAAGGTCTGATACCTCCATCAGACCAAGTTAATGTGGTTTCTGATGCATTTTTAGCTGATGCTGGGAATTTTAATTGTGTTCTTGATGAAGGCGGACAAGACTCTGGTAAATACTCTGGAGACCAGTCTTTTTTAAAGACAGCACCCACACTGCTTTCAACTTCGGTAGGGTAGCCTAAGCCTAATACTCTAAACGGCGGGTCTATTAAGTGACACCCCATATCGCCTAAAGCTCCCGTACCAAAATTCCACCAACCACGCCATTTAAATGGATGGTATAAAGGATGGTAATCCACCATTTTAGCAGGTCCAACCCAAGAATCCCAATCTAAACCATCTAATAGAGCAGGTTTGTCTGTTGGTGTATTTATGCCTTGAGGCCAAACAGGTCTATTGGTCCAAACATGAACCTTATTTACAGCTCCTATTTTACCTTCATCAAACCATTTGGTCATTTGTTTAACACCATTTCCAGAAGCACCTTGATTACCCATTTGCGTTACTACTTTATATTCGTTAGCTGCTTCTGTAAGCATTCTTGCCTCATAAATACTATGCGTTAATGGCTTTTGTACATACACATGTTTATTTGATTTTATGGCAGCCATAGCTATTACTGCATGTGTATGGTCTGGTGTAGAAACTGTAACAGCATCTATATCTTTTATATCATCAAAGAGTTTACGATAGTCACGATATTTTAAGGCTTTAGGGAATTTTTCCATCAATCTTTTTGATTGATTCCAATCCACATCACAAATGGCTGCAATGTTCGAAGTTCCATTATTCCAAGCGTTTATAGCATCAGAGTAACCTTTACCACCACCACCAATAACGGCGATATTTAGTTTATCACTTGGTGCAATAAACCCTTGTCCCATAACATGTCTTGGGATAATAGAGATTCCTAACGATGTTATTGCTGTTTTCTTAATAAATGCCCTTCTGTTATTTGCTTTTTGATTTCTTCCCATTTGTAATTATTTAAAAATAACGGTTTCTTTTTAAAAATTATCTGATGCTTTGTAAGCTTCAATAACTGCTAATTCACCAGTTTTACCTTTTGTAGAATTTCCGTGTTCCATTCCAATAACGCCATGATAACCTTTAGAATGAATACATTTAAAAACGTTTTTAAAATTTATTTCTCCTGTTGTAGGTTCTCTTCTCCCAGGATTATCGCCAACTTGAAAATAGGCAATTTCGTCCCAGCAGGTTTCTATATTCGGAATTAAATTCCCTTCCTGTATTTGCTGATGGTAAATATCGAATAATATTTTACACGATGGTGAGTTTACCGCTTTGCATATTTGAAATGCTTGAGGTGATTTTGTTAAAAACAGCCCAGGATGATCTCTGAAATTTAAAGGTTCTAAAACCATGGTTAAATTATGAGGTTCTAAAATAGCTGAGGCTTGTTTTAAAGTTTCAATGACGTGCTGGGTTTGATAATTCATATTTTGTTTTAAATCGACATGACCAGGGACCACAGTCATCCATTTGGCATTAACACGTTTAGCAACTTCTACAGATGCTTTAATTTCATTTAAAAACTCGTTTCGCTTTTCAATGTTTCCGCTTGCTAAGTTTGGTTCTTTCCAATAAATTTTATGAGCTACAAATACACCCATAGTCATATTCCTATCAGACATGGTTTTTGCCATTTTTTCTTGAGTTTCAACGGTTCGACCTTTCATGCCATTGTCTTCAAAGGCAGTAAACCCTTGATCTGCCATAAAGTTTAATTGATCAATGGGGTCGTCTCCTGCGTGGTTTTTAAACATACCTAAATGTGGAGCATAATTTAATTTGAACATATTGGAAAGATTTGTTGTTTTATTAGGGTGCAAAATATTCGTGGCATTAATACCTGTTATGCTAATTCCTAATAAGGATGCAGTTGCAGTACTTTTTTTTATGAATGATCTTCTTTTCATGTTATATAAAATTAGTTTTTCCTGGAACTGGAACAGGATAATTTCCATTATCATCTGGAACTACTGGCGGGACAGAATCAAAAGTAAGCGTGTCTTCATCTGGAACTAATTTATGGTCAAGTGCCATGGCTTTATCCCAAGTTATTTCTTTTCCCGAATAGGTTGCCATTCTACCCATAATAGCTGTCATAGTACTTTTTGCTCCATTTTCTGCATCACTAATAACTTCTCCGTTTCGTATAGATTTAAATAAGCGATTATGTTCTTGTTGGTATGGATTAACATCATTTTCACTGTCGTGTGTATAGATTTTTGTTCCATCATATTTTTTTAATATGGCAGAACTACCACCATGGCTATATGATGTGCCTAAAGTACCTTGAAAAGATTCATCTACTCTATGCTTTGTTCCTGGTTGATGCCTGCATTGACTAGAAATAATTGCACCGTTTTCATATTCAAATTCTACAACATGATGGTCAAATATATGACCATGGTCTTTTCCTTTACGAACTTCTCTACCACCAGTTCCAGTAGCTTTTATTGGATATCCGCCAATAAACCAATTGGCAACATCAATATTATGAATATGCTGTTCTAAAATATGGTCTCCGCAAATCCAATTAAAATAATACCAGTTTCTCATTTGGTATTCCATTTCGGTTTGATTAGCTTCTCTTGGTCTTACCCAAACACCTGAACCATTCCAATATACTTGACCAGATACAATTTGACCAATATCGCCTTTTTGAATACGATTATATGTTTCTACATAACTTGATTGATAATGTCTTTGCAAACCAACAACTACATTTAATTTCTTAGCTTTGGCAACTTTTGCGGCTTCTAAAACTTTTTTAATTCCTGCAACATCTGTTGCTACAGGTTTTTCCATAAATACATGTTTCCCTTGAGAAATGGCATACTCGAAATGTTGAGGTCTAAAACCTGGCGGCGTTGTTAGAATAACAACGTCGGCAGCATCAATTGCTTTTTTGTAAGAGCCAAAACCTACAAATTTGTGGGATGGCTTAACGTTAAGTTTCTTCGTTTGGAACATTTTTGTTAGGCTGGTATAGGCTTTCTCTAATCGATCTTCAAAAGCATCAGCCATGGCAACTAATTCTATATTTTCGTCGGCTTTTAATGCTTGACTTACAGCACCAGTACCTCGTCCTCCACATCCTACAACGGCTAGTTTTAATTTTTTAGCTTTATTAAATATTGGACTAGCGGTAAGTAGTGAGGGGGTTAGTAAAATACCTCCAGCTGCTAATGATGACCCTTTTACAAAGTTGCGTCTTGATAAATTGTTCTTTTTTTGTTCCATAATTTTAGTCCTTCTTAATTTAATCCGTAGTCTTCAATTACGGTAAGCCAATATGTTTTTATGTCTTCTTTTGAAGGTTGAGTTTTTGGGCGTACTACACGAAAACCAACAAATGGCGCATTAGTATGCCACCAATTACTTTTTGGAATTTGTGGATCTCTTCTTTTCCATTTTTGTTTAGATTGACCTCTAGCCGTACAACATAATTTGTCTTTAGTATCCTTCCATGAACCACCACGGACAACTCTAGGGTATAATTCTGATGGTTTATTCCAAGGGTTATTTTTTTGTGATGACTTATAGTAATCAGCATCATATTGATCCATTACCCATTCTGAAACATTGCCCAGTAGATCATGAACTCCCAAATTGTTTGCTGTTTTTAAACCAGTCTTTTCGTATTTTTCATTTGTGGTTTCATTATACCATGCAATATCTTTGAAATCGGAAGCTTGGTCTGTTTTTCCTTTTTTGCAAACGTATTCCCATTCAGCCTCGGTTGGTAATCTGTAAAACACTCCTGTTTTTGAAGTTAACCATTTACAATACATAATAGCCGCATATTGTGTCATGTTTACGGCAGGATGCGTTTCTTTTCCCATATTAAAACTCATATCAACATACGGAGGTGTTGCTCCAGAAACAGCATCAATTCCTAAGGTATTTAATTTGTCCTTGCTTTTAAATTGTTCTGGTCCAAATTCACCAAATACAAAGGCGTCATATTGTTCCCAGGTAATTTCGTATTTTCCTATCCAAAAGTCATCAACTGATACTTCATGTTGTGGTTTTTCATCATTACCACGAGAAGTATCATTTTTAGAAGCTCCCATTAAGAAATCACCACCTTTTACAGCAATCATCTCAATAGAATTTTTTTCACCTTCTAAAGCTTGAGAATAATTTTCAAAGTTTTGAGTATGTCCTGTTTTTGTATAAAAAATAATACATATGATTGTAACTAATTTTAAGGAATAATTTAATTTCATTCTATAATTCTAAAATTTCAATATTTTTAAATTCCACAGGATGACTTTCGCTTTGTAATGAAATATATCCTTTTTTTAGAGGTGTTCCTGCTTTATTTATCCAATATGCTTCATTATAATCTACAGAGCCACCAATTTGAGGTTTTGTGTATGTAAGTACATTTTTACCATTAATGTAATGTTTAATAATGGAATCGTTTCTAACTTCAATTTCTAAATTAACCCATTGATCTCCGTTGTAAGTTTTAGATGAAGAATTAACACAATGTGGCTTAAATAGTTCATTATTCATTATAACATGTGTTCCTGGAGTGCATAAATTACCTGTTGGTCGCTCGCCAGATTCTAACCCGCCCAGAAGTTGAACTTCAATAGACACTGGAAAGTTTTGATTTAACCCAATATTTTTAGGGTTTTCGCAATGAATCATAACACCGCTATTTCGTGTTGCCCAACCTGGGCCCCCTTCAATTTGTTCGCCGGTAAACCTGTATTGCATTCTAAATTTATAATTGGAAAAAGGCGTTTTGTAAAAAATATGCCCAAAGGAATTATTAAAATTATCATAGCCATCATAGGCTACTTTTATAGCATCGTTTTCTACCCGAAATGTGTTATATGGGTTTTCTCCTAAAGGGTAACCTTTTATTTTTACTAGCCAATTGTTTAAATCTTTACCGTTAAATAATGATTGCCAGTTTTCAGAAGCTTCAATAGGCTCTTTTTCTTTGCAACTTATTGTGCAAAAAAACGTAATGACCAAGAGTAAATTGAAAAGGCATTTCATATTCTAAGTTGTTAATTAAAGAGACCAAGCTTTACCGCCAGTAAGCTCTTCTAAAGGCGCGCAACCTATTTGATTTCCTGGAATGGGATCGTATGCTAAAATATTTTCACCAACCAGTTCACTGGTTTTGTATGCCCAAACCGAAGTGTTTCTAATATTTGTAAGGGTATTAAAAATGATAGCATCTTCGTTGTTCTCATTGTCTTTGTGAGTATAAAATTTCTGCTGTTCTTTGCTCGATCTTAAATATTTTGCGAGCAGATTGTCATAATTTTCAGTCCTAATAATAGACACATTATCATCAACAATATTTAAGGCTTTTAAGATGGATTCCATTCCTTTTTTTAATTTAATTTTGTCTTCGTCTTCATAAACTTTAAAAATCAATAAATCTATAAATTCTGGAACGTTTACTTCCAAAGCTCCGGGAGTGGTTTCTGTTTTTGGTAATATTAAATCAACTAGATTTGTTAAAACAATACCCTCAGTAATCGATAAAAATTGTGGTGTCCAAACTTTAGCTTCAGTTTTGCAACTATGAAGCAAACTCATAATTGATGGTGCGGCAATGGTATAGCCTAGCGTGAGTCCTAATCCTTTTAAAACATCTCTTCTATTCATAATTACAAGCTTTTAAATTGTTTAGCAGCATGATTTGCCGCTCTTGCGGTAATTGCCATATAAGTTAACGATGGATTTTGGCATCCAGAAGATGTCATACATGCACCATCGGTAACATACACGTTCTTTACTGTATGAATTTGGTTGTATTTATTAAGAATTGATGTTTTTGGGTCTCTACCCATACGGGCGGTTCCCATTTCATGAATTCCAATACCTGGAGCAGCTAAATTGTTAAAGGTTTTTATCTCTTTAAACCCTCCTTTTTCTAGCATTTCAGCAGCTTGTTGAATCATATCTTTACGCATAATGAGTTCGTTTTCCTTCCATTCGGCATCAAAAGTTATGGTCGGTAAGCCCCAATCGTCTAATTTATCATAATCAAGTGTCATTTTGTTTTCATGATTTGGTAAACATTCTCCAAAACCACCTAATCCCATGCGCCATTCGCCAGGTTCTAACATTTTTTCTTTGTATTCTGCGCCATAAGCAAGTTCTTTAACATGCTCTGAAATAGAACCTCTACCAGCGCCACCTTGATAACCGTAGCCTCTTAAAAAATCTTTATGCCCAGTTTTTTTATCACCTAAATTTCTGAATCTAGGGATATAAATTCCATTTGGGCGTCTTCCTTTATAGTATTTATCATGATAACCATCAAATTTTCCTGAGGCACCAGCCCCTAAATGATGATCCATAATATTATGACCTAATTCTCCCGAATCATTACCTAATCCATTTGGAAAACGATCTGATTTAGATTGTAGCAATATGGATGTTGATGCCATAGATGATGCGCAACAAAAAATGATTTTAGCATTAAAAACTAAGGTTTCTTTAGTTTCAGTATCTATAACTTTAACGCCTGTGGCTTTTTTTAAATCGGCATCATAAATAATTTCATGAACTATAGAGTTAGGTCTTAATGTCATATTGCCAGTAAGCTCAGCGGCAGGTAAGGTTGACGAATTACTACTAAAATAAGCTCCAAACGGGCAACCTCTTCTGCATCTAGATCGGTATTGACATTTACTTCTACCATTAAATACTTTAGAGCTATTTATATGCGCAACTCTTCCTATTGTTAAAAGGCGGTCATCATAATTTTTAGAGAGCTGCTCTTTTAGGTGCTCTTCAACACAATTTAATTCCATAGGAGGTTCAAAAACACCATCTGGTAGTTGAGATAATCCAAGGTTTTCACCACTAACACCAATATAACTTTCAACATAATCATACCAAGGTGAAATATCTTTATAGCGGATGGGCCAATCGACACCATGACCATCTTTTTTGTTGGCTCCAAAATCTAAATCGCTTAATCTGTAGCTTTGTCTTCCCCAAGTGATGGACCTGCCTCCAACATGATAACCGCGCATCCAATCAAAGCGTTTTGTTTCGTTGTATGGATGTTTTAAATCGTCTACAAACCAATGTTTACTTTCAAATTTTGTAGTGTACCCAGTTCTACTTTGTTTAAGTTGTCTTGCTTTGTCTTCTTTTGGAACGTTATTTCGCAATTCCATATCCCAAGGATCTAGGTTAGCAGTTGGGTAATCGGTAATATGGTTTATCATACGGCCGCGTTCTAAAACCAGTGTTTTTAGTCCTTTTTCACATAATTCTTTGGCAGCCCACCCACCGCTAATTCCAGTTCCAATTACTATAGCATCATAAGTAGTTGGGTATTCGGTTATTACTTCTTCAGTCATTATTATTTTATGTTATTCTTGTTGAATTAAAAAAAGCAGTACATGAGATTTGTTGTAATTTGATTATCTCACTCTTAAAAAACAGAGAAATTAATAATTTAATTCTTAATTATCGGAAAATTAACTAATTTGGCTAGTATTAATGTTCAAATTATTTCAGTGAAAATAAAAACACAAGAAATTCAACCCTATGAAGCCGATGGCGTTGTGTATCATGCCGATACATGTTTGCCTTTAATTGATGCTTATAAGAGGGATAAATTGAAGTTTAAAGCACTAGCTAGACATACCTATCCAGGAGATAGGTTAGACGAAAACACACTAGGACTCAATAGTGTTGGGTATTGGGATGCCAATGAGCCGCAAGATTGGGGTTTAGATTGGCATAGAAACGAAGGGATAGAATTTCACTTTTTAGAATCTGGTTCTATGCCTTATGAGCAAGAAGATAAAGAAGTTTTATTAACGCCAAACCATTTAACAATTACGCGCCCATGGGAGGCTCATAAAGTAGGAAACCCACATATAGGGATGGGTAAATTCTATTGGGTAATTATAGATTTAGGTGTTCGTAGACCGCATCAAGAGTGGGTTTGGCCAGATTGGATTACGCTAACGCCCTCAGATTTAACTAGACTTACTACCATTTTAAGACAAAATGAAAAGTTTGTTTGGAAAACCGATCAGCGTGTTAGAGATTGCTTTCTTCGCATTAATAAAGCCGTAAATACAGATATAAAAGGCAGTAATGCTTCAAAAATTAGATTGCTAATTAACTATTTGCTGATTTTATTATTGGATTTGATGAATGCAGATGATATTATTTTAAATGAGTCATTAACAGACAGTTCTAGAAGCGTGAAATATTTTTTAAATGAATTAGAAAAAAATCTTTCTGAAAACTGGACTATTGACCTTATGGCAGAGTCTGCAGGGGTTGGGGTTACGCGTTTTACACATCATTGTAAGCGATTAACCAATTTAACGCCCATGCGCTATTTAACTATGCGGCGTTTGGAGTTATCAAAAAAAATGCTCCAAAAAAATGATTTAAATATTACAGAAGTGGCTTATACATGTGGTTTTGCTACCAGTCAATATTTTGCAACGGTATTTAAAAAACATGAAAATTGTTCACCAAATGAGTATCGAACAAAGCATCAAGTTGAAAATTTTCAATTTGCTTGATTCATGAGTGTTTAGCGTTTGGATTGTATAAATTCTTTCACTGAATAAAAATACACACAAATTTAAATTCAAATATATATTTTCACATGATTATCATGTAACTAAATTAATAATAGCTTTCATGAGACATTCATAACGAAATCTTGACCCTCAAATAGGATGATTAAGTGGGTGCTACACCTGTACTGAGCGACCTGTACAGAGCGAAGCCGAAGTATGACCAATAGAAAACAATAGAAATATACACATGAAAAGAAGACAATTCGTAAAAAGAACAACTCAAGCAAGTGCAGCATTATCATTGCTTGGTTTTGCAGCCTGTAAAAATGAAAAGAAAAATAGTGTAGTCGATAATGTTGCTTTAGGTGACGATGCATTATTTTTTAAAATGTCTTTAGCTGAGTGGTCGTTGCATCGCGCTTTATTTGGTAAAGACATGGATCATTTAGATTTCGCAGCAAAATCAAGAAGCTTTGGTTTTGAAGGTGTGGAATATGTAAATGGATTCTTTAAAGACAAGGCAAAAGACATGTCGTATTTAAAGGAAATGAAATCTCGAGCAAATGCTGAAGGTCAGGACAATGTTTTAATCATGATAGATGGAGAAGGAGCCATGGCAGATCCTGATAGTAAAAAAAGATTGCAAGCCATTGAGAATCATTACAAGTGGGTAGAAGCGGCACATTTTTTAGGATGCCATGCCATAAGGGTAAACCTTGCGGGAGGTATTGATAAAACAGAAGCTGTTAAAGCTAGTATAGATTCTTTAACCAAACTTTCAGGTTTTTCCAAGGATTCAGGAATTAATATTTTAGTTGAAAATCATGGTGGTTTCTCATCAAATGGTGAGTGGATGCATCAAGTGTTTTCACAAGTAAAAAATGAAAATTGTGGTACGTTACCAGATTTTGGGAATTTCTGTATTACAAAAGATAAAGATGGAAACTGTATTGACGAATATGATAGATATAAAGGCATGAAAACATTGTTACCTTTTGCTAAAGCAGTAAGCGCAAAATCATATAATTTTAATGAAAAAGGCGATGATACACGAATTGATTATTATAAAATAATGAAAATGGTAAAGGATTCTGGATACACAGGGTTTATAGGCGTAGAGTATGAGGGCGAAGTAATACCTGAAGCTAAAGGTATTGAACTCACCAGAGATTTGCTGATAAAAGTCGGAAAACAATTTTCTTAATAAAAAACTAACCAAAACTAAAATAATTTAAAATGGAAAACATTAATAAAAATAGACTCTTTTTGGCGAGTTGTCTTGCCTTAATTACTACAGCTATGACATTTGCTATTAGAGCGAGACTAGAAACAGTTTTTGGACCTGAAGGTGTAGGGTTAACTTTAGAGCAATTGGGATATGCATTTGCTCCAGCATTTTTTGGTTTTACAATAGCTATGATTATTGGAGGTCCGCTGGTGGATTTACTTGGAATTAAAAAAATTACATGGCTGGCATTTGTAACACATGCCATAGGAATTGTATTAACACTTATGGCAGATTCTATGACGTCTTTATTTATAGCGACTTTATTCGTTGGGATTGGTAATGGTTTTGTTGAAGCAGCATTAAACCCTATGATAGCATCAATGTATCCAGATGAAAAAACTAAAATGCTCAACAGGTTTCACGTGTGGTTTCCAGGAGGTATTGTAATTGGAGCACTTTTAGGTTGGCTTATTATGGATGTGATGGGTTTAAGCTGGCAAGTCATGGTGGCAACATTATTTATTCCATTAATAATTTACGGGATTATGTTTTTCGGACAAAAAATTCCGGTAACAGAACGTGTTCAATTAGGAATCAGTAATAAAAATATGTTTTTAAGTGTTTTAAAACCCTTGTTTTTATTTATGGTTTTTTGCATGTTTTTAACCGCAGCTTCAGAGCTAGGTACAACGCAGCGTATTGAGTCACTTTTAAAAGAATCGGTAGCTGCACCTTTATTGGTGTTGGCATTTATAAATGGCATTATGGCATTAGGAAGATTGTTTGCAGGCAAGGTTGTCCATAGATTAAAACCATCAGGTATGTTGTTGTATTCGGCAATATTCACATTTATAGGCTTATGGATGCTAACAGTTACAAGCGGCGGAATGACCTTTGTAGCAGCAGCAGTTTTTGCGGTTGGAGTGACGTTCTTTTGGCCAACCATGTTAGGTTTTGTGGCAGAATATTTGCCAGAAACAGGAGCCTTAGGACTTTCTATTATGGGCGGTGCAGGTATGTTTTCTGTATCATTAGTTTTACCAATTATGGGTAATCTTATGGATAACGCAAGCGCTGCAGAAGCACTGCGCACAATGTCTATTTTACCAGCTATACTCATTGTGGCTTTTTTAGGACTGAATATTTATATGAAGAAACGAAGTAAAACAGAAAAACATATATAAAAAAGTAGTAAAAAGTATGAGTAAAAAAATAAGATTAGGGATATTAGGAGGTGGAGGAGACTCTTTAATTGGAGTATTACACCGTGTAGCATCTCATATTAATGATAATTATCAAATTGTTGGGGCTGTTTTTAATCCAGACTTTGAGCAAAACATCAATTTTGCTAAAGAAATTGATATTCCAACAAACAGAGTTTATAAGAGTTTTGATATTTTCATTGAGGAAGAAATGAAATTACCAAAGGAAGAACGCATTCAGGTTTGTTCAGTGCTTACTCCCAATTTTCTTCATTTTCCAATGGCTAAAAAATTATTAGAAAATGGTTTTCATGTCATCTGTGAAAAGCCCATGACCACCTCTTTGGAAGAAGCAAAAATCTTACAAGAAGTACACAAAAAAGCAGGAACTGTCTTTGCTTTAACACATACTTATACAGGATATCCAATGGTGCGCCAAATGCGCGAAATGATAAAGTCAGGAGACCTAGGGAAGATTCATAAAGTAGATGCGCGTTATTATCAAGGATGGATTAATACCATTATTCATGATAAAGAAAAACGATCTTCAGTATGGCGTTTAGATCCTAAAAAGGCAGGAATTAGTTCATGTATGGGAGATATAGGTGTTCATGCTTTTAATTTAATTGAGTTTACTACAGGGCTGAAAATAAAATCTGTTTTATGCGATTTTAATTATTTGTATGACGACAATAAAATGGATATTGATGGTACTGCACTCATCCGATTAGGTGAACATGTTAAAGGCGTTATTCGAAGTAGTCAGGTAGCTACGGGTGAAGAGAATGGATTAGCAATCACCATTTATGGTGAAAAGGCAGCATTTCGTTGGGAGCAAGAGCGACCAAATTTTCTATATAAGTTAAGTGATACAGAACCTACGCAAATATACAAACCGGGTCATGCTTATAATTCTGATTTATCATTAGATGGAACCAAATTACCACCTGGGCATCCTGAGGGTATTTTTGATTCTATGGCCAATATTTACTTAGGAGCAGCAAGAGCTATTAGAGGAGAGAAATATAATGATGGCGAATTCCCAACAATGTTAGACGGAGTAAGAGGTATGGATTTTATAGAAAGTACTGTAGAATCTCATAAAAACGGAAATGTTTGGGTAAACTTAGAAATTTAATAAATCATAACAATGAAAACAATAAAAGGGCCAGCGGTATTTTTAGCACAATTTGCAGGAAGTGAAGCGCCATTTAATAGTTTAGATGGCATGTGCAAGTGGGCTTCTGATTTAGGGTATAAAGGCATTCAAATTCCAACATGGGAATCCAATTTAATTGACGTTGAAAAGGCAGCCGAAAGTCAAACCTATTGTGATGAGTTAAAAGGAAAAGTAAATTCTTATGGTTTAGAAATCACAGAACTGTCTACCCATTTACAAGGTCAGTTAGTGGCGGTAAATCCAGCCTATGACACCATGTTTGATGGTTTTGCGCCAGAGCAAGTAAGAGGCAATCCTAAAGCGAGAACAGCATGGGCTATAGATTTTGTAAAAAAATCAGGTACTGCAAGTGGCAGATTGGGTTTAAATGCGCATGCAACATTTTCAGGGGCACTTTTGTGGCATACCATGTATCCGTGGCCGCAACGCCCAAGTGGTTTGGTAGAAATGGGATTTGAAGAATTAGCGAAGCGATGGCTACCTATTTTAAATCATTTTGATGAGCAAGGTATTGATGTCTGTTATGAATTACATCCCGGAGAAGATTTGCATGATGGTGTAACATTCGAACGTTTTTTAGAAGCCACAAATAATCATAACCGTGCCAATATTCTTTATGATCCAAGTCATTTTGTGCTTCAACAATTAGACTATTTAACATTTATAGATTATTATCACGATCGTATTAAATCATTCCACGTAAAGGATGCCGAGTTTAATCCAACAGGAAAACAAGGGGTTTATGGTGGTTATTCAGATTGGAAAGATCGCGCAGGGCGTTTTAGATCGTTAGGAGACGGACAAGTAGATTTTAAAGGTGTTTTTTCAAAATTAACGAAATACGATTGCGATGTTTGGGCGGTAATGGAATGGGAATGTTGTATAAAATCTGCAGAGCAAGGCGCAAGAGAAGGGGCACCTTTTATTCAAAAGCATATTATTGAAGCCGCAGCACGTAGTTTTGATGATTTTGCAGGAGGCGAAACAGATGAGAATCAACTAAAAAAAATACTTGGCTTGTAAGCTAAACTAAGTATTTCCTATTAAAAATATTTAAAATTGATATATGAAATCATTAATTAATATACTATTTGTGTCATTGGTATTAGTTTCGTGTAAACTACAAAAGAGCAATAATACACCTATTGAAAAAGAAGTACGTAATATAATTGAAAAGGATTCAGATGAAGAATGGATTACTCTTTTTGATGGAACTTCGTTTGATAATTGGCGCGGATATTTGTCTGATAACATATTCCCTGAATGGACTATTGAAGACGGCGCAATGCTTTTTACCCCAAGCGAGGAAGGCGGAAAAAACATTATAACAAAAGAAAAATTCACTAATTTTATTTTATCACTTGAATGGAAAATTTCTGAAGGCGGAAATAGTGGAATTTTCTGGAGTGTTTTTGAAGATAAAGCTTTTAAAGAAGCCTATCATACGGGGCCAGAAATACAGGTATTAGATAACGAAGGTCATCCAGACGCTAAAGTAAATCCTAAATATCATCAAGCAGGCGCATTGTACGATATGGTGCAACCAGTGCATGATGTATGCAAACCAGCAGGGGAGTGGAACGCATGTGTTATTAAGGTTGATCATAAGTCTAATACAGGAAGTGTAACGTTAAACGGTACGGTAATCGTTGAATTTAATGTTCATGGTGAAAAATGGGAGGCTATGATTGGTAACTCTAAATTCAAGGACTGGAAAGGTTTTGGGAAACACAAAACAGGGCATGTAGGTCTTCAAGACCATGGCGATAAAGTATGGTATAGAAATATTAAAATTAAAAAGTTATAAAGATTGAAAGTATATAAAATAATTTTAACCCTTTGCTTAGGTGTATGTTTTTTTTCATGCAATACTAAA
>Ga0316189_10003536_pt1 | contig 15143 bp, 15 predicted proteins | sample LowCovwburrow_MG_FD_204930 | JGI IMG/M metagenome (GOLD analysis project Ga0316189, IMG submission 204930) | Coastal sediment microbial communities from Maine, United States - Lowes Cove worm burrow | ecosystem: Environmental > Aquatic > Marine > Coastal > Sediment | place: USA: Maine... | reverse complement strand
CTACCCGCACTTTACTACAGAGTGCTGCGTGAGCATATACCACTGGCAAGGTCATCAGGAAGAAACTGACGCCAATACCAACCCCGGGCGACTCGGGGGAAGAGACCACGAAACGTCGTATTGCGGAGGCCATCGTGTACGGTAGATGGATGGCGCCCCCCGGAGGCGACTCCCCCGCCGCACTCGGGGATGGAATACGTTACCGGGCGGGCCGGCAACGTCGTCGCAATATCATGATTCCGGCCTGATACTGACAGACAGACAGTTCAGCGCCGTTATCCGCACCTGCCACTTGCTTGGCCAGCGATACCATCAGGCGCATAATGTTGCACCTTGCCAGACATACAGACAGTCCTGCAACGCTGGCGCCAGAACGGCAGACTGCTATGATTAAGGGCACATAACCGGTTATGAATAAATAAAACAGCCGCAGAAAATAACGCATGACAACACCCAGCGCAGGATACTCAACACTTGGCAGCGTTGCCGCACTAATCGCGCAAACCCTGCACAGCTATGATTGCGACCCGGCCCCGCTGTTCAAGGCTGCCGGTATCGAACTTGAGCAAACCACGGGTGACGGCATACGCTACCCCGTCGAGCGCATGCAACAACTGTGGCGAATGGCCGTCGAGGCAAGCGCTGACCCCTGCTTCGGTTTTGTTGCCGGAGAACAGTTACAACCGGCCGCTCTTCATGGACTGGGCTTTTCCTGGCTTGCCAGTGATACGCTCAGGGACGCACTGCAGCGGCTGGTACGTTTTTCACGCCTGATATCAACTGCGGCCAACATAGAACTTGAAGACAGCACAGACGGTGCAGAGTTATTGCTTATGCCGCTGGCAGGAATAAAGGATTTTGTCCCCGCATCAATTGATGCCGGACTCGCCGGCTTCCTGCACATGTGTCGAATTACGGCCGGCAATGAAATCAACCCGTCGCGTGTAACGCTCAATCGCAACAAACCGGAATGCGCAAAAAAGGTTGAGGCATTCTTCCGTTGTCCGGTGCAGTATGATGCCGACAACTATTCACTGTGCTTCAGCAAACAACTGCTTGATGCACCGCTGGTCAATGCCAACCATGAACTGGCACGCATCAATGACCAGGCCGTAATCGACTACCTGGCACGCTTTGATCGTGACAGCATTACCATGCAGGTGCGTTCCAGTATTATTGAGCGCCTGCATGACGGCACGCCAAACCAGGAAACCATCGCCGATTCCCTGCATGTCAGCCTGCGCAGCCTGCAACGCATGCTGAACAAGGAAGAGACCAATTATAAAACCCTGCTGGAGTCCACCCGCCAGGAACTGGCGCTGCATTACATCCGGGAAACGTATCGTTCACTTGGAGAAATCACCTACCTGCTGGGATTTTCCGAGCCCAGCAATTTTACCCGCGCCTTCAAGCGCTGGACTGGAAAAACACCGGCCGAATACCGTGAACACGGCTAACCGCAGCAGCACATATACCTGCCTGTCATTGCTGCTGCTTGCTGCACTCAACCTGCTGTCCGTCTGCAGTGCAGAGACAGACATAGCGGAAGGCGCACCACCTTCAGTGCTCGGTCCGCAACATCTGGCAATCATTATTAATGATGCAGATCCGCTGAGTCGAAGTATCGGTGAATACTATATTGCAAAGCGTGGCATACCTGTCGGCAATGTTATTCATGTCAATTTCAAACCGGGCAAAAATGTCATGCCTGCAAAAGTGTTTAAATCACTCAAGACAGATATAGACCGGAGGACACCCACGTCAGTACAAGCCTATGTCCTCAGCTGGACCGCACCCTATCGGGTCGGCTGCATGTCAATCACTACTGCATTCGCAGCCGGCTACGATGAAGACTTCTGCGCAAAAGGTTGCAAGCCAACCAAAGCAAGCCCGCTGTTTAACAGCAGCAGTTCGCAACCTTTTAGCGATTTTGGCTGGCGTCCTGCCATGATGCTGGCAGGGAAAGACCTCGCCTCGGTAGAAAAACTGATTGACAGGGGTGTTGCCGCAGACGAATCACATCCGCCCGGTACAGCCTACCTGATGAGCACTTCCGACAAGGCCAGAAACACACGCGCACGCTTCTATCCAGGCATTGAAATGATGCAGTCTGATCGTTTCAGGGTAGAGGTTCTTGCCGGTAACAGCCTGAAACACCGCAGCGACGTGATGTTCTATTTTACCGGACTGGTTTCAGTTCCGGATATTGACACTAACCGTTACCTGCCCGGCGCAATTGCGGACCACCTGACGTCTGCGGGCGGGCAACTCACGGGCAGCAAGCAAATGAGCAGCCTGCGCTGGCTCGCGGCAGGGGCAACCGGCAGTTATGGCACCGTGGTGGAGCCGTGCGCATTTGTACAGAAGTTCCCGCGTCCGAACGTGGTGATCGACCGCTACCTGAACGGTGAAACCCTGCTGGAGGCCTATTGGAAAAGCGTTGAATGGCCCGGCCAGGGTGTATTTATCGGAGAACCGCTGGCCGCACCGTTTCGAAAATAATTACATCACTTCCTTGCGCAGGTGCCATTCACCATACATCGCCTCGATGGATGAGCGATATTCCGGAAGCTCGCCGGACAACGCCTTCTCAATGGCGTCCTCTACCGCTCTCGCGGCCTCGACACGCTGCATAAACACATAGTCTGCACCGGCTTCATACAATTCCAGGCTATCGCGTAACTCTACGGCATTCGCTATAACAATCGCCTCCGGATTGAGGTGGCGCACTGCCTTGACGAGATTACAATTGGTGGTTCCCTTCAGCACATCATCAGGAATCGTACAGACAACCACACGCGCCTTGTCAACACCGGAGTGATGCAGGGTCTCCGCATTACAAAGATCACCGTATTTGACGGTGACGCCCAGCGCAGATATTTTCGCATGTAAATTGATATTAAAATCCACTACCAGTGTTCGCGACAACAGCTCAGGGTTATGTCTGCCTATCTCATGCAAAAGGGATGAAGCAGTGCGATGAAAACCAAGCAAGGCCAGACTGTATGATTCGTGCTCGCCAGCTGACTTTTGCGGTGGTTCCCGGAATCCCAGCTTGCCGAGCAGACCTGACAGGTGGTCATGCACTGCATCTGCCTTGCGATACATGAACGGTGTAAACAGGGCAGTTATCACAAATGCAAATATAACCGCACTGGCAAGCTCCCCGGAAATATGACCCAGCTGCAGACCAAGAAAACAAATTACCAGACTGAATTCCGAGATCTGTGCCAGACGCACCGAGGTCACCATTGAATTACGGCGATCCAGGCCGGAGAAATACAGCAATGGAAAAATAACCACATAGCGGGCCAGTACCGCAACAAGCGCCAGCACGGCCGCAAGAATGAGTATATTAACGCCATCCGGCATGGGAATCGTCATGCCCAGGCCGACGAAAAACAGGGTCACAAAGAAATCCTTTACGACACTGACCTTGCTGATTATTTCAGTACTGTAAGGCAAACTGGCAATGGTTGCTCCGGCAATCAGCGCACCCATCTCCGGACCCACACTCATATGCAGATTGAAATTAAACAACCAGCCGCTTAACACATCAAGATAAACACCGAGTAATACGATCATGAAACACCAGGATATTGCCGCTGCGAATACAACCTCCGGCTTCTTGGCCACCCACTTGAAACCGACCGGTATGAGAAACCGGGCAATCAGGCTTGCCAGCACCGCAAGCACGCCGATACCCAGGAAAGACAGTAAAATCGGCCCGAACTCGGGTGCGCTGAAGTTTGGTTGCACCGCAATCACAGCAATCGCCCAGATATCCTGGAAAATCAGCAAGCCAAGCGCAATGCGCCCGGCCTCCGTATCAAGCTGAAAGGTTTCCTGAAACAGCTTCACCACCAGCAATGTCGATGAAGCTGCCACTAAAAAACCTATATACAGAGGCGCATAGCTGTCAGACAGCAGCTCCCCGCCTATACCTGCGAATATCAACAATTTTGTAACCACAACGCCAAAGCCGACACACAGAGGGTATTGCAACAACCCGGAGAGGATCAGGATACGCCCGCTGGCCAGCAATTTGCGTACATCTATTTCCAGCCCGATCAGATACAGCAGCAATATCAAACCCAGTTCGGAGATGGTCTCAATGTTGCCCGGATCGGTAACAACAGCAGTACCAATCGGGCCAACCAGCACACCGGCAACCAGGTACGCAGCAATCTCCGGTATACGCAGTCGCACAAATACGATAGCCAGCAGACCGGCCACCACGATACACAGTCCAATATCGTGCACCAGCGAAGACAACCCGCCGGCAGAGGCCCAAACGGCTGCGGGGAAAATTGTCAGGAGGCAACCCGCACTCAAGAAACGCAGCGAGATTTTTCCAGTCATATATCCGCTTACAAGTCCTTCAGTTAGAAATAACAACGCCACATAGTGTGCGACATTACGGTAACAACAGGCTATTTATCAAGCATAAAAATCATCCGACGCAACAGGTGAAACAGACAGGTCGCAGCTTCGTACAATCTATACAGACAACTGTCTCCCGCCAGGCTAATACCCGAAGCAAACAAAATAATATTAACAAGGGCTTGCAGACAACATCATGCAATACATGGAAAGCAGGTTGTTGCAATGGATCTTACACAGACAAGCTGGCATCCCAACCGTAGATTACCTGCCGGCGCCGGGACCCGGGACCGTTATTGTGGCGTACTTTTACCACGGTTGCATGGCGTGGCGTGGTGTGGCGGCAAGATTTTTGATAGCCACCAGAGGCACAAGTCCGGCATGCATCATAGTCGCCATGGGAGAACAGCAACCAACAGCAATCGAGTTGTACTTAAGTGCAATATACGTACTGATATTTGTTCGATAGAATTTTATTTGTGACATGGATTCCCTCCCGTTCCACGTCACTTCAGCGCCTCATGGACGAGGCGCTTTTTTATCCCGCCCATAAAAAACGGCGACACCCAAGTCGCCGCTCTTGAAGCAGCTGTTGCCACCGCCAGGTTTAACCCAGTCAGATTACGATAGCAGGTTCCAGACTGCCCAACCCAGCGTCGCTACGATGAGGCAGATAAGCCAGAATGTACCAAGTATCATAATCCCGTGAGGATGCTGCATAATCGTCTCCAGTCAGTGTTTCCGTGAATACCATTAATGAGTGCATCCTTCGCTCGTCGTAAATTCTATTCCAGCTGAAATAAAAATGACATAAAAAATTTACCGCTCGATTTCAGGTTTCTTCGACGCGGGAGATTTTGGCGTTACATTTGTGACAGGGGGAACCAAAACGTCAATTACCCGTCAACCGCGACAAAAAACCACCCCACCTTGTCAGGCTGCTAAATTAAAAAGCGGCCCTGAAGGCCGCCACAAAGAAGAGATATAATCTCAAAACCTTAATGCAAAGTCTTTCGCATTATTGTAATTCCAATCAATCCGATGACGGCAGCCCCAATCAGCGTTACCTCTTCCGATATCGGTCCCGTTACCGCGACTTGCTGGCTGGAAGGCGTTGCGCGCCCGCCACCAAAAGTTACGCTTTGTTTGTCCGATGATTGGGTATCACTGATCTCGGCATTTGCAGATACAGCAAGAACGGCAGCAAGCAAGCAGGTAAAAACCATACTCATCATGCGTGATTTTCCCATTTGAAGCCTCCCCTGGAAGTCCTGTACTCCATGTACCACGGCCTGACTTTTATCGGCCGGCAGGTAGTAAACATAGACCAGCGCCCACAAAAAGCAAGAGGCCTGCACACACAATTCCTAACCACCTGTTAAACAACAAAAACAGTGGCAACACATCTAACAGATAAAGTTATGCGCAACGCCAGCACGGAGGTTAGACTGCCCCATTGACTCCAGCATGATTTCCGCCAACTTACGCAGCGAGCACAACGTCGCCCCCGCTCTCCAACAGGCATATAGCTATAACCATGAGTTCTTTTTCCACGCTGGGGTTAGACACCCGCCTACTGGCCAGTCTTGAATCCATGGGGTATGAGGTTATGACGCCGGTACAGCAGCAAAGCCTGCCGGCTATCTTGCAAGGTGATGACCTCATCGCCCAGTCGGAGACTGGCAGCGGCAAGACGGTGGTGTTTGGTATCGGACTGCTCACCCGACTCAATACACACAACTTCAGCGTACAGGCACTGGTACTGTGCCCTACCCGGGAACTGGCCGACCAGGTGGGCAAGGAGATACGCCGCCTGGCCAGCGCTATCCCTAACATCAAGCTGCTTACCTTGTGCGGTGGCATGCCTTACAGACCACAGTCTGCCTCCCTGGAGCATGGCGCCCATATTGTCGTGGGTACGCCGGGACGAATTCTGAAACATTTACGCAAGGGATCGCTGCAACTCGCCAGAATAAAAACACTGGTGCTGGACGAAGCCGACCGAATGCTCGATATGGGATTTTACGAAGACATAGCCGAGATTGTTGCCGCAACACCTGATAACAAACAGACCCTGTTGTTTTCCGCGACCTATCCGGAAGAAATAAGGCAAATCAGCGCTTCCATGCAGAACAACCCCTGCAGCGTAACCATTGCGGCCACCCACACCCAAAAAAGGATCGAGCAAGTATTCTTCGAGGTAGCAGGCAAAGACGAACGCATCCCTGCGCTGGTACTGCTACTGGGTCACTATAATCCCGCGTCTTGCGTTATCTTTTGCAATACCAGGGCCCAGTGCCAGCAAGTCGCAAAGTCGTTGCAGGCAAAAGGGTTTAGTGCCCTTGCATTGCATGGTGACCTGGAACAACGCGAACGGGATCAAACGCTGGTGCGCTTTTCCAACAACAGTTGTTCTATCCTGGTGGCCACCGACGTTGCCGCACGCGGCCTCGACATCAAGGACCTGGAAGCGGTCATTAACTTTGAGTTAAGTAATGACCCGGAGGTGCATATTCATCGTGTTGGACGCACCGGTCGCGCGGGAAAATCAGGACTCGCCCTAAGCCTGTACCTCGCTGCCGAGTCACACCGGGTGACCGCGATCGAAGACTACCAAAAAGTCCCGATCAGTTATTCTGCCATTGACCGTTTACAGGCAAGTCAAAAACATGATTTAAGACCACCCATGGTCACTCTGTGTATTGACGGAGGACGCAAGAACAAAGTGCGCCCCGGAGATATACTGGGCGCCTTGACCGGGGACGCCGGTATTGCCGGCGACAAGGTCGGCAAGATCGATATCTTTGACCGCATCTCCTGCGTGGCGATCGAACGCACCATGGCAGACAAGGCACTGCAACAACTCTCGAGAGGAAAAATAAAAGGACGTTATTTCAAGGCAAGAAAACTCGAATAATTTTCAATCAGCTTATGAGCAACGATTTTACTCCCTGCGAACCACTCGCCACAGATTGAGATATTCATGACTCCCTGGATCTTACTGGATAGTGCACAAGTACCCGGCAATGGCGGAGAGCTATGCCTGTACCAGCGAAATGATGAGTTCTCGATAAAGATTACGGGGCATGGCGAACTCATGAATAGCCGGGTTCATGGTTCTGAAGACGCCCTGGCAGAACACACCTGCGCCGGGCTTGTGAACCGCAAAACACCCCGACTACTCATCGGTGGACTTGGCATGGGGTTTACCCTGGCAGCAGCGCTCAAACATCTCGGCAGCGGTGCTCAGGTCGAAGTGGCGGAGCTGATACCGGCAGTGGTGACCTGGAACAAGGGGCCGCTGGGGGAACAGAGTGGCCAGCCGCTCCGTGATGCGCGCGTAACAGTGATCGAGAAAGATGTCGCACTGTTGCTCAAAGCCGCAGAGCAAAGCTACGACGCCATCCTGCTTGATGTAGACAACGGCCCCGAAGGCCTGACACACAAGCAAAATGACTGGCTTTACAGCATTAATGGTTTGAGCGAAGCCTGCGCTGCGCTGCGCCCCGGGGGCATACTGGCCGTCTGGTCTGCCGGTCCGGACAATACCTTTGCGCAGCGACTTCGAAAGACAGGCTTCCTGACAGAGGAGATTCGCGTCCGTGCGCACGGATCAAAAGGCGCCCGACATACTATCTGGTTTGCTGTTCGCACTGATTAGCAGGGCATATAACAATTACCTTAAATACCACCTGAGGCGGCGACGGCTTGCGTCACATTTGTGAACTGATCGGCAGCTGACCAGCAAAGGCCTCCCATGCGTTGCCAGATGCTGTAGCTGGCGGTGTCAGTACCGTCACATCATAAATCAGGCGGGACTAATCAAGAATCAAAGGAGTCTCTGTCATTACCTAATCGCGCTTACTTAAGGATGCCATTTAAAAGCCCTATTCAGCCACGGAATTACACGGAAATACTCTATCAGTAAGGCATTTTTCTTCCGTGTATTTCTGTGTGCTTCCGTGGCAAAGATTTTTAAGCAAGTACCATTCGGGTAATTGTCACTGCTGTCCCACTTACACGTGACCCCCAAAGGCATGTGAATCTGCAAATCTTGGCGCATATAGTTATCAGTGATTTACTTGATACGCACCTGCGCAGATCCGAAGGGCTCTGACGGTAGATTTCATCTCCAATCACAGCTCAGCACCATAGAATCACTGGCCCGGTAGCTTTAATAGCAGTTTCGTAATAACCAAGCGGGACAGCAGTGGGTTTGCGTCGCTCGATTTAATATATAAGGTCTGATGCACAACAATCATCAATAAGCCTGCGCTTCCCAGTCACTTTTCATAACAGATTCAAGGAATACCGATGTCCAGGCACAGACGGTTTATTTTGCCGGGCCAAGCGCAGCATGTCATTCAGCGCGGCATTAACCGGGATGTTATTTTCCAGGGTGAACAAGATTATCGCTTTTATCTAAAGGCCCTGAAGCAAGCATCCCGGAAAAATCATTGTCGTATATGCGCCTGTGTGTTTTAACAGCCTGGTCAGCAGACACGACCATGGACGCGGAGTGGCGACAGATAATCTGAACAGTTCAGAGGCAAGGACTGATCGATCGGTACTGACCGCCTTGATTCTTGATTCTCTAATTTGCGCTATAATTGTACAATTATCGTTGAGAAGCTCACTTAAAGTTGTTTTTATCCATCTGTTTTAATTGTATATATTGTTTATTTTTACTATCTGGTTAAATATTGTTGTACAAATATGGTGTTTTTTGTATAGAATATTGTACAACTAATCAAGGATTGACCACAGACCAATGCAACAGTATCCGATCAGAACCGCATCCGAAATGACTGGCGTCAATGCTGTCACGCTGCGTGCATGGGAACGCCGCTATGGACTGATCAAACCATTGCGCACACCCAAAGGACACCGTCTCTACACACTCCAGCACATCAACCTGATTAACCGGGTGCGGGAGAAGCTCACCAGCGGTATGTCCATCAGCCGTATCGCCAGCGAATTGTTTGCGGACCAGCAGGACGAAGACACCGCGGGTGATATCTGGCACGGCTACTGTAACCGCATGATCTCCTCCATCAGCAAGTTCGACGAACGCGGTATGGATAATGTCTACAACGAAGCCATGACCTTATACCCTGTCGATATCGTCACAGACAGACTCATCGTGCCACTACTCAAGCAGCTCGGCGAACTCTGGGCGACCAATAAAGGTAGAGTCGCCGAAGAACACTTCTTCAGCATCTACTTGCGCAACAAGATCGGTGCGCGCTTGCATCATCAGAATTTACAGAATGATGGCAAGAAAATCGTCGCCGCCTGCCTGCCGGGCGAACGTCACGAATTTGGTATCCTGCTGTTTGCGCTCAATGCAAATAGTCGCGGCTATCGCATCGTACAGCTTGGCGCTGATATGCCCGTCGGTGAACTCGCTGCCGTCGTTGCCATATCGCATGCAAATGCGATCGTACTCGCAGGCTCGGCTCATGCTGATTGCGCGCAAACAATAAGATCCCTGAAGTCATTGACCAGCGAAACCACAGTGCCGGTATTTTTCGGTGGTGATGCGGTGACCGCTTGCGCAGATGAACTCGCAGAGATCAGTGTTACGTCACTCGGCCCGAACATCGCATCCAGCCTCTCTCTCATCGCCAAAGTTATCGGCACGAGATGATGCGCATAGCGGAGCTTACATGAACACCATAGACAGTACAGATACTTCCCTGGCCATGGCATCACAACAACCTGCCCCGGCTATAACGCTGGCGCTGCTTGTGCAGAACGCCGTGCTGTTTCAGATCGGCTGGTTCGCCTGTGTGCTCACCGCGAGCAATAATCTTGCCTGGCTTGGCAGCCTCGCTGCTGCTGCAATGTTAATAATCCATCTATGGCGGTCATTCGATTTCAGGACTGAAGTAATAACGATCATGCTGGTCACTGCGATAGGTACCTTATGGGATAGCACACTTATGCAAACCCAGTTCTATCAGTTTTCGCATGGCATCCTCATCGCAGGCATTGCACCTTACTGGTTGGTCGCCCTCTGGGCGCTGTTCGCAACCACGTTAAACCTGTCACTACGCTGGCTGAAACACAGAAAAGTCCTGGCTGCAGCGCTCGGGTTCATTGCAGGACCTGCGTCTTACTATGCTGGACACAAACTTGGTGCCATCGAATTCAGCAATACCACGATGACACTCATACTGACTGCTATCGGTTGGGCGGTACTACTGCCAATGATCCTGACAATCAGTGAACGCTTCGACGGTTTTTCGAGTAAAGAGGTAAGAATATGATTGGTTCTTTTGATATCTGGTATAGCGGCCTGATACCGATGCTGGTGATAGGTTTGGCAGGATGGATAGTGAGCCTGATCAAACGCGACGTCAGCATTGTCGATGGATTGTGGTCGCTGATGTTCCTCGCAGCGGCCAGCGTCTATCTGTTCTACGCTGAATCAGCGAATATGCGCAGCTATCTGGTCTACGGCCTGGTCGCAGTGTGGGCCTTGCGCCTGTCGATACACATTACAGCACGTAACTGGGGTGAGCCGGAAGATCATCGTTACGTTACTATCCGCAATAACAGGGAACCCTATTTCGAGTACAAAAGCCTCTACTTTGTTTTCGGGCTACAGGCATTTCTGGCCTGGATCATCACACTACCTGTGTTCGCCGCCATCACAATGAGCGGTGAATTCTCGACGCTGGATGTTATTGCCTGCGTCTTCTGGTTGATTGGTTTCAGCTTCCAGGCCATTGCAGACTATCAACTATTACGCTTCAAATCTGATCCTGCAAATAGCGGCAAAGTGCTAGCACGCGGTGCATGGCGATATAGCCGGCATCCGAATTATTTCGGCGAATGCCTTATCTGGTGGGGTTTCTATCTGTTCGCAGTCAGCAGCGGCGCCTGGTGGTCGGTAATATCACCCTTGTTAATCACTTTTTTATTACTCAAGATATCCGGCGTCGCAATGATGGAAAGCACCATCACAGGTCGCCGGCCCGAGTATCAGGCATATATCTCCAGCACCAATGCCTTCATACCGTGGTTCCCCAGAACGGCAGCGTCAGATAGTGTGCGGGGATCACAATGAAGCGCTTACTAGCGACAGGTATAATCCTGATGTGCCTGGCTCTCTTCATGCAGGTGTCACTTGCTTACCCGGAAAACGGGCAAACCACGAGAAAGGAGCTCGCATTCACGGTCTATCTGGATGACAAGACAATCGGGACACACAATGTCAAGATCTCGAACAGCAACGGCAAGAGCAAGGTGATCACCGAGGCAAATTTTAAGTATTCAATACTTCTTGTCCCCCTGTATTCCTACCACCTCATGACCACAGAAATGTGGCGAGACGGCTGCCTGACGAGGATGATATCCAGGACCGATGATAACGGAGATGACTATTTCGTCGATGCCCGCCGCTCTGAAGTCGATGCAAGATTATTTCTTGAGACACAGGATGGTAACGCGGAAATATCCGGCTGTGTAAACAGTTTTGCATATTGGGATGTCGAACTGCTGAAAGCGGATCGCCTGCTAAATGGACAAACCGGCCAATATGAAACTACTTCTTTAACGCCGCTGGGCAAGAAGCCGTTCACGTTTGGTGCTATTTCTACCCTGGCTAATAAATTCATCCTCAAAACAGAACGATTTGAGATTGAACTGTGGTACTCAAGCGAAGGAGAATGGCTGGGCCTGCAGAGCATGACGGAGAGCGGCGGCATCCTGCGCTATGTCTCGACAAATCTTGTTGACTCAATTCGTACCGGGGAGAAACAATCGTGAGTATTCGCGCACTCGGCCTTGCCATTGTCGCGGCACTCACAGGATGCAGCAATCAGCTGCCGATGGAGACCGTCGAATATGTCGACATCGACAGATTTATGGGTGACTGGTATGTCATCGCGAATATCCCCACCTTCGTCGAAACCGGTGCGCATAATGCCATCGAATCCTATGCGCTGAATGCTGATGGAAGCATCGCCACCACTTTTAGCTTCAGCGATGGCAGCTTCGATGGTGCTCGCAAGGAATACAAACCGATCGGCTTCATCTTCGACAGGCAGAGCAACGCTATCTGGGGCATGCAGTTCATCTGGCCAATCAAGGCCGATTATCGGATCGTCTATGTCAAAGAAGACTACAGCGTCACGGTCATAGCTCGTAAAGCACGTGACTATGTCTGGATCATGTCGAGATCACCTGTCATCGAAGACACTGAGTACACGATGCTGGTCGATCTCATCTCCTCGCTCGGATATAACAGATCAGAGATACAGCGCGTGCCGCAATACTGGCCAGACGTCAGTGGTAACCAGTCATGAAGATCGCGGTCATTGGTACTGGTATAGCAGGCAACGTCGCAGCCTGGAAATTATGTCAGCAACACGATGTGACTGTCTATGAAGCCAATGATTATATAGGCGGCCACACGCATACTCATGACATCAGTCTGGATGGGCGTGACTACACCATCGATACCGGTTTCATTGTTTTCAATTACTGGACATATCCGGAATTTACCAGACTCCTGGAGCAGCTCGATATCCCGGTACAGCCGACCAATATGAGCTTCAGCGTAAAGCACCAGATCACCGGCCTCGAATACAACGGTAACACCCTTAACAGCCTGTTCGCGCAACGTCGCAATCTACTGCGACCATCGTTTATCCGCATGGTTCGGGACATATTACGCTTCAATAAACGGGCATATGCTTCTCTGGATAGCGAAGATGCTGAATTACCGCTGGGTGAATATCTGAAAAAGCATTGCTATGGCCAGGAGTTCGTCGAACACTACATCGTACCGATGGGAGCGGCGATCTGGTCTACTGATCCGGCATTGATGCAGCAGTTCCCGGCCAGGCTATTCATCCGTTTTTTCCACAACCATGGATTGCTCTCGGTAAAGGACCGGCCGGTATGGCATGTGATAAAAAACGGATCCAGGTCGTACATTCACTCCCTGATCAGGGATTTTTCTAATGATATAAGACTGAACACGGCGGTCAGACAGATCGAACGTCACCCTGCTCATGTCGAAATCCTGACCAATGAGCACGGCAAAGAACGTTATGATGCCGTTTTCATCGCAGCACACTGCGATGAAGCACTCAACATGCTTGCATCACCGACAGATGCAGAAAAACAGGTTCTCGGCGCCATCCCCTACCAGAGCAACGAGGCTGTGCTTCATATCGACAGTTCAATTCTTCCAAAACGGAAGCTCGCATGGGCTGCGTGGAACTACCACATCCTGGATAAAGATCAGCAACGTGTCGCATTGACCTATGACATGAACATCCTGCAGAACATCGATTCGGAGAACACCTTCTGCGTAACGCTCAACAACACCGGGATGATAGACGAAAGCAAGATTATAAAGCGCATGCAATATACTCATCCGTTATATACACCCGAATCAGTAGCTGCTCAGCAGCGACATGAAGAAATCAACGGCACCATGAGAACATGGTATTGTGGTGCTTACTGGGGCAATGGTTTTCACGAGGATGGCGTTGTCAGCGCGCTGCGTGCAGTCGAGCATTTTAATGAGGTGATAGATGAAGAGCGGCATTTACACAGGGCGAGTTAGGCATCGGCGCTTTGTGCCGAGACCGCACGAATTCGAGTACAGTCTTTATCTGATGTACCTGGATCTGGATGAGATGCCGGCCTTGTTCGACCGTTACTGGCTCTGGTCAACTGACAGGCCCAACTTCGCTCGTTTCAGGCGCTCGGATCATCTTGGCGACCCCGACAGGCCGCTGATAGACGAAGTCAGACGATATATTCTGGAGCACACCGGTATCGTCGCAGACGGTCCGATACGCCTGCTGACGCACTGTCGCTACCTGGGATTCGGATTCAATCCTGTGAGTTTTTATTATTGCTATAGCGCCGATGATAGCGAGCTCATCAGTATCGTTGCAGAGGTCAACAATACGCCGTGGGGAGAACAGTTCTGTTATGTGCTGACAGATGCCGATGAAGATACGCCTGGCTCAGAGCATAAACGCTATACACCTTCGAAGCAGTTCCATGTGTCACCGTTCATACCGATGAACATTGATTATGACTGGCGCTTCAAGCGCCCTGACAAACGTCTAACTGTGCATATGCAAAATTATATCGATGGTGAAAAATTATTCGACGCAACGCTCGATCTTGAGCGGCAGGAAATATCATCGGTGAATCTTGCCCGCATACTGATACGTTATCCGCTGGTGACCGCGAAGGTTTCCATCGGCATTTACTACGAAGCGCTCAGACTGTTGATCAAGCGCATACCCATCCATGACCATCCGAAACTTAACGAAAAACCAGCGGGAACCAGCAAGCCATGAGACGTTCTATCATACCACTGCCGTCATCCATGATACCCGGATACAAGACAAACTGGATCGTACGCATCGCGCAGCGTCTGATCTATGGACAACTCGACAAGATAACGAACGGTGAGATCATCGTACGCGATAGTCGCGATGAGCTGTATTTCGGAAAGACCACAGATGATTTTCCACATCCGGTTCATATCACGGTCACCGACAACAGTTTCTATATCGACGTCGCATTCGGTGGCAGTTCAGGTTCCGGCGAAGCCTATATGAAAGGAAGCTGGAAATGCTCTGACCTGTTATCACTGATTCGCATCTTCCTGCGTAACCGGCATGTTCTCGATGCCATGGATTACAGACTGACCCGTCTCAAGGGCCCGCTGCACAAACTCGGTCACATGTTGAACAAGAACACGAAAGAAGGCAGCAAGA
>Ga0316189_10003535_pt1 | contig 15147 bp, 15 predicted proteins | sample LowCovwburrow_MG_FD_204930 | JGI IMG/M metagenome (GOLD analysis project Ga0316189, IMG submission 204930) | Coastal sediment microbial communities from Maine, United States - Lowes Cove worm burrow | ecosystem: Environmental > Aquatic > Marine > Coastal > Sediment | place: USA: Maine... | reverse complement strand
GTTTATTTTTTTTTAAACCACCATCAATCATTGTTTGAAAAGCAATTTTTGAGGTAAAGCGTTCATCAACTCTTTTTATAGGAATATTGGGAATTTGCTTGTTTAGTTTTTCAATAAAAGGTTTTATTAAAACTTCACTTTCAGAGGCTGTATAATCCATTTGTTTTGGTTCCCCTATCAAAAACAATTCAACATTTTCAACATCTGCATAGTCTTTTAAAAATTGTAACAATTCTGTTGTTAATACTGTTGTAAGCCCCGATGCTATCAATTGTAATTCATCAGTAATTGCAATTCCTGTTCTCTTTTCCCCAAAGTCTATAGCTAAGATTCTTCCCATTTCGTAATAATAAACAAATTTAAATAAAAAAACCCTCTAATAAATAGAGAGTTTCTTTAATAATGGTTAATCTTCCCTCACATATTCAATACTAATAATTCACCATAACAATTAGCCAATTAACCAAGTGAAATAAATATGCAATCAATTAAACTAAAATTAATATTTTGCAATATTACTTTTAAGACACAAGCCTAACAAAAAAGTCACATTTTGTTAAGTTTAATCCATTGATAATTTTTACTTAATAGAAATTATAACTTTATATTTGTGTTTGATACAAAAGAAATGAACCAAATTAGAACCATTATTGAGAATGCTTGGGATAATCATGAATTACTAAAGCAAGAAGAAACTATTGAAACGATAAGGGAAGTAATTAATTTATTGGATAGCGGAAGTTTAAGAGTTGCACAACCAACTAATAATGGGTGGCAAGTTAACGAATGGGTCAAAAAAGCAGTTGTGCTCTATTTCCCAATTCAAAAAATGGAGACTATAGAAGTTGGTCCTTTAGAGTTTCACGATAAAATACCTTTAAAAAAGGGGTATGCCAAAAAAGGAATTCGTGTTGTGCCTCACGCCGTTGCTAGACATGGAGCATATATTTCTAGTGGAACAATTTTAATGCCTAGTTATGTAAATATTGGAGCTTATGTAGACGAAGGCACGATGGTAGATACTTGGGCAACAGTAGGCAGTTGTGCTCAAATCGGAAAAAACGTGCATTTATCTGGAGGCGTTGGTATAGGTGGTGTATTAGAGCCGTTACAAGCTGCACCTGTTATCATAGAAGATAATGCCTTTATTGGATCACGATGTATCGTTGTTGAAGGTGTAAGAGTTGAAACTGAAGCAGTGCTAGGTGCAGGAGTTACATTAACAATGAGCACAAAAATAATTGATGTGACTGGTTCTAGCCCTATTGAAATGAAAGGTCGAGTTCCTGCTCGTTCTGTAGTAATTCCGGGGAGTTACATAAAATCTTTTCCTGCGGGCGATTATAATGTTCCTTGCGCATTGATTATAGGGAAACGTAAAGAAAGTACCAATAAAAAAACATCTCTTAACAATGCACTGCGGGAGCATGATGTAGCCGTGTAAATGAAGGTATTAATTGTACAACAAAAGATGATTGGTGATGTTTTAACGAGCAGCATATTATTTGAAGCAATTAAGAATAAATACCCAAATTCAGAATTGCATTATGTCATTAATGCCAATACATATCCTGTTGTTGAAAATAATCCCTTTATAGATAAGTTTATTTTTGTTACACCTCAAATTGAATCAAACAAATTTAGATTCTTTGCTTTTTTAAAATCGATAAAAAAGGAAAACTATGAAATAGTTATTGATGTGTATGGGAAAATAACCAGCAATTTGATTGCTTTTTTCTCGAAGGCCAAAACTAAGATTTCATATCACAAACCAAATACAGCTTTTTTATATACCAATACTTTGATTCGCAAAAAAAAGGCTGAAACCCAACTTAGTTTAGCTATAGAAAATAGGCTTCAATTATTGGAATTTATTGGTGTCACAAATACGCCTATTACACCACAAATTTTTTTGACAGAAGACGAAATTGAAAATGCAAAAGCTTTTCTTAAGAGTTCAAATTTAGACCTTAGTATACCAATATTTATGATTAGCGCTTTAGGCAGTAATGAATCTAAGACCTACCCGTTTAACTATATGGCTAAGTTGTTAGACTTTATAGTTAAGGAAGTACCTAATTGTCAAATCCTATTTAATTATATCCCTCCACAGAAAGAAAAGGCAAAAAAAATATACAATCATTGCACGAGCGAAACCCAAAAGAACATATATTTTGAGCTGTATACCAAAAGTTTGAGGGAATTCTTGGCGGTTAGCTATCATTGTACGGCAATTATTGGGAATGAAGGTGGGGCCATAAATATGGGTAAAGCATTGAATATACCATCATTTTGCGTTTTTTCTCCCCATATAAGCAAGCAAAATTGGTTTTGGAAAAAAGAAAATTCAAAAGATATGGCGATACATATTTCAGATTTTTTAGACTTTTCAATTCAGGATAAGAAAAAGTCTAAAAAGTTCTCTGAAGACTATTACTTAAAAATGACTCCAGAACATATTGTTCCAAGTCTTGGCCATTTTTTAAAGGAATTAAATTATGGTGTATAAATTTTTAATATACATATCATATAGCTACGCCATTCCAATTGGAACTCCTCTAGAGAATGAAATTTCAGGAAGAAACCACAAAGTCAAATGGTTCTGCGACCATGAGGAGGGATTAAAAAAGTTGACAACAAAAGAGAATGTATTGCCATTGATACAGGATGTTGTTGATTATGCCCCAGATATTGTTCTTACGGCAACCAATAATGTACCCGATTTTATAACAGGATTGAAAGTGCAAATTTTTCATGGTTTCAATGCACAAAAAAGACCATCTAAAAAAAATAAATTCAGCCATTTTAGAATTCGTGGCTTTTTTGATTTGTATTGTACACAAGGCCCTTCTACCACCAAATTCTTTGAAGTGCAACAGCAAGCCCATCCTCATTTTAAAGTCGTAGAAACGGGATGGCCTAAAGTAGATCCATTGTTTTCTATTACAAATGATGAAACCCAAAATTTGGTTCCACATATTTTAATCGCTTCAACCTTTACCCAAAGATTGAGTTTAGCCTACGACGAAGAGGTGTTCGACGAAATAAAAAAACTAGTTAAGACAAAAAAATATCATTTTATAATGGTTTTGCATCCTAAAATTCCTAAGAGCTTGGTTGAAAAATGGAAGACACTGGTAGGTGATAATTTTATCTATTATGATACCACAGATTTAATACCGTTATTCCAAAAATCCGATATTATGTTTGCGGATACTACATCGGCAATTCAAGAGTTTGTATTACAAAAAAAACCAGTAGTGACTTATAGAAATCATACAAATCAAAACTATTTAATTAATGTTTCTGAGGCTACCAAAATTGCTGAAAAATTGAATTATGCGCTGACTAACCCAATGGATATAATTGATAACATTAAGGTTTTTATCTTAGAATTACACCCCTATTTTGATGGTAAATCAAGTAAAAGAGTTATTGATGAATCAATTTTATTTTTACATGCCGACAAAAGTGGCTACAAAAAGAAACCGTTAAACCTTATCAGAAAATATAAAATAAGAAAACAATTAGGGTATTTTACGTTAAGGTCATTCAATAAGCCATATACGTTAAAAAATGACTAATTCTTGACCAAGCCAAATTCCGTAAACACAGTTTTATTCTGTTTTGTGCTTTTTCGTATGGCGTTATTCTTCGATAGACTAATATTGTTTTTATAGGGACGCTCATGATATAAATGAAGACAAACCAAACTATATCGGGCTTGAATGGGACGCACTCCCATATTCATTAAACGTTCCCCCAATTCTCTATCTTCGCCGCCATAAGTCATGCGTTCATCAAAGCCATTTACGTTTATAATATCCTTTTTCCAAGCTGAAGCGTTCATCCCATCGAAAGTAGCTTTTGTTGTTGTAAAGGTGTTCAAAAACCAAGTCTTAAAAGTACCTCTTCTTAGCTTATTCATTTTAAAGGATTTTTTAACCCCATGCTTTATCAACCAAAGCTCTTCAAAACAATTTTGCTTGTCAATATGTTCTTTCGTAATCAAATTAGAAGTTTGTTCAGGTAACTTAAAGTATCCTCCCGAAAGAAAACAATTCAATCGTCTTTTGTTTAAATGTGAAGCAACAAAATCTTGTCTTGGGATACAATCACCATCAGTAAAAATAAGATAATCTGTACTGGTTTCTAAAATGGCCTTATTTAATATTTTTGTTTTCTGAAATCCGCTATCCTCTTGCCAAACATGTTTGATTGGGTAAAAGACTTCCTTTCTTAAACTCTCAATCAACTGTGAAGTCTTTGTATCCGACCCATCATCAGCAACAATAACTTCAACATTCTTATATGTTTGTTGGTTATATCCCCAAAGCACTTTACGTAACCATTCAGGTTGATTATATGTACTTATTATTACAGAAACATCTGGGTCTTTCATTGCTTCAAAAATAGTTATTTTTACCAAAAATAGTATTAAACCAAAATGATTAAACTCTCTGGTGTCATAATTACATATAACGAAGAAAAAAATATTGAAAAGTGTTTAAAGTCGCTTGTTCCCGTTGTTGATGAAATTATTGTAGTAGATTCATTTTCAACAGATAACACAAAAACTATTTGTTTAAAATATGGAGTAATCTTTATTGAGCAATCTTTTTTAGGATATATAGAACAAAAGAATTTTGCATTAACAAAAGCCAATAATAACTATATTGTTTCTTTAGACGGCGATGAGGTCTTATCGGAAAAGCTACAAAAGTCTATTCTTAAAATTAAAGATAATTGGAAATTCAGTGGTTATTATTGCAATCGGCTAAACAATTTTTGCGGTCAATGGATAAAACATTCAGACTGGTACCCAAATAAAAAAATGCGTGTTTTTGATAGGCGAAAAGCAGAATGGCAAGGCATTAACCCTCATGACACTATTGTGCTGTACAGGAAAGGAGAGAAGCCAGGATATCTTGATGGCGATATTTTGCATTGGACGTATCAGTCTTATTCTGAATTTAATTTAAAGACAGAAACCTTCTCAAGTATCTCATCAAAAGCATATTATACCCTAGGAAAAAAAGCTCCAATTTGGAAAATTATATTAAACCCGACTTGGGCATTTTTAAAAGCTTATTTTTTTAGATTAGGTTTTTTGGACGGGTTGAATGGTTTTGTAATTTGCATACAAACAGCAAACATCACTTTTTTAAAGTATTCAAAGCTTAGAGAACTGATTAAAAATAATAGCAAGTAACTTTACTTTTTCCAAAACTTAAGTTTCTGCTTAATTCTTTTTTTTCTATGATATTTTTTCTGAAAATCTTCTGTCAACTTCCACATTAGAGAAAATACTTTATCATAATTTTCATTTAGACATTTTGCATATTCGTCACTCATAACCTCAATCATGTGTTTATGAATAGTTAAACGAGAAAAATTATTAATTCGGGTTTCAAAATTTAAAGGTTCAAATTCCATTCGGTTCAAATCAACCAAATAAAATTTATAATCACCACTATTTAACTGAATTAATGTGTTACCTGGTGAATGGTCTAAAAAATGTATTCCTTTTTCGTGCAATTGAAATGTAAACCTTGTAAAGGCCCGAAGAATATCTTCATGATATGGAATATTAAAATCCTTAGTCAATTCTCTATACGTTAAATCGCATTCTAAATGCTCACTTATATAAAAACTCGATTTAAAAAACAGAAGTGTAGTAAATTCATAATAGGCGATTGGAGCTGGCGTACCTATTCCTAATTCAGACAATTTGCATGCATACTCAAACGAGCGTTGGGCTTTACTATTCCTAAAAAACCGATACGCAATTTGATTGAATATGTTAGGGGTTTTAAATGACTTAATATTTATAGTCTCATTATTTAATTCAAACAGCTTAATTCTATTTCTATCGGCTTTACCAAATTGAACTCCGGCTGTATCAAAATCATTAATAAAAAGATTTAACTGTTTTTTGAATGACTTATATTGATTTGAAATGACTTGTTTCATCAAGCAATATTACAACTTTTATGTTTTATTCTTTAAAAACAAGAGTAGTTCTTAAAGTTTTAATTAATTTGTATTTATTTAAATTTTTAATCTTTAAATGAATACATGAGCATCTCAAAATTCATTAAAAAAAACCTAAATTCTTTTAGTAGAGCAAAGCAAAAAAGAAGAATAATTCAAACAATTGCTGACAATGTTCAATGCAACAACAATGTTGTTAATATACATAGAATTGATGCTGGAAATATTGGTGATTTTTATTGTGCTCCACATTTATATTTTAAACAGCTTCAGAATACACAATTGGACATTTTTGATTTTAAAAAAACAGATAAAGAAATAACCGATAATTGGATTAATAAAATTTCCAATAACGCTTTAATTATTGGTGGTGGTGGTTTACTAAACCGAGTAAGTTTTGAAATGCAACTTAAATTGTTTGAGCAACTAAGTTATAAAAAAAAGAAAACTGTGCTCTGGGGTGTTGGACACAACTCAAAAGACAAAGCAACATTTAATAATGTAAAAACTTACAATATAGATACTTCAAAATTTGGCCTTGTCGGTGTTCGAGATTATTCAATTAAAGAGGATTGGGTACCATGCGTAAGCTGCATGCATCCAATTTTTGATAAACCAACGGGTGAAACTCAAGAAGTAGGAATTATTTTTCACAAAAAAACCATTAAAAATAAATCTCTTGTAAAAACACTTCATAAATATCCTACAACATCAAATACAACAAATATAGAAGATATGGTGTCATTTATCGGCAAAACCAACATCGTAGTTACTGATAGTTACCATGCTATGTATTGGTCAATGCTACTTGGCAAAAAAGTTATTGCCGTGCCTAATTCATCTAAGTTTTATGATTTTAAATACCAGCCTGTAGTTTCTTCATTTGACACTTTTGAAAATGATTTGAATAAAACTCAATCGTATTCTGGTGTTTTAGAAGAATGTAGAGAAGTAAATCTTAACTTTGCAAACAAAGTTTTTGATTATTTAAATCTGTAATTTTTCAAAAGAATCAATGTACAAACATTATTTAATAACTAGATTTAATTTACGGAATTCGAATTGGGTTTCTGACAAAAATAATAATGAGGTTCTAACTGAAGACTGGCATAAAAATCGTTTCAAATTATTTACTGATTTTTGTTTTTCAAGCGTAGCTTCACAAACCAACAACAACTTTGAATGGTTGGTTTTTTTTGATAGCACTACGTCAGAAAAATACAGAAAGGTCATTACTCAATTACAAGAACAAATGGTTAATTTTGTTCCAATATTTGTTGATGGGATGGAAGGTTTTTTACCAGAAATAAAATCATATCTCAACAATTGTAAGGAAAAATATATTATTACTAGCAGAATAGATAATGACGACTGCGTGAGTAAATATTATATTGATGAAGTACAAAAGAAATTTAACAAACAAGACTATATGGCATTTGATTTTGTAAATGGATATACTTTGCAAATAAAACCAGATATCAAAATAGCCAATAGATTGGATCAATTTAATCCATTTATCACATTAATTGAAAAAAATGACAATCCAAAATCGGTATGGAGTGTGCGTCATTCACACTGGAAAAGAGAAAAGCATATAACACAAATAAAGCATAGTAAAATTTGGGCTTCAATTATTCATGAAGAAAATAAAATAAACGGATTTGGAGGATTTGGTAAAGTTGATGTAAATAGCTTTCTTGAAGATTTTCAAATAGACCAACTGCAAGCAAACATAATTAAGAAAAATGCAGTTCCACAAAGTGAATGGAAGTTACTCAGTCTTAAAAATGCATATAGGTCTTATTCCAATTTATACTATAAAACTCTCAAGAAAAAACTTGGTGTATACAAGTTTAAGTAGCATAAAAAATGGACCAAGAAATAAAAAAATCATATGATATTCTTGTACAAGGCGGACTTATTCTCTACCCAACAGATACCGTTTGGGGTATTGGATGCGATGCTACAAATAGTAAAGCCGTTGCAAAAATTTATGCATTAAAAAATCGTGAAGAAACCAAAAGCATGATATGTCTAGTAAACAACATTAAAATGTTAAAACAATATGTTGAAAGTATACCACAATCTGCAATTGAATTGATACAGCAAGCTGAGAAACCAACAACTATAATTTACAACAATCCAAAAAATCTTGCAAAAAATTTAATTTCAAATGATAACACATTAGGAGTGAGGATTGCAAACAATTCGTTTTGTAATTCCCTTATTGATGCTTTTGGAAAACCCATAGTATCAACTTCTGCAAATATTAGTGGTCAATCAACACCTCAATCATTTGAAAAAATAAGTGAGCAAATTTTAAAAGGTGTAGACTATATTGTAAATTCGCATCGCAAAAAAAAGACCTCAAAGCCGTCATCAATAATAAAATTAGGTACTGATGGCAAGGTGATAATTATTCGTGAATAACATTTGGAGATTTTAAAACTAAAATGAACTACAAAGAAGCTTTACATCATAAAATCTTTAAAATTGTTTCAGATTCAGCAAAAGAATTACAATTGGATGCTTATGTCATTGGTGGTTTTGTACGTGATTTTTTATTAAAAAGAGGAAACCATAAGGACATCGATATTGTTGCGATAGGTAGTGGAATATCACTTGCTAAGCATGTTGCAAATAGTTTACCCAATAAGCCCAAAATTCAGGTTTTTAAAACTTATGGGACCGCGATGCTCCGTTATGAGGATATTGACATAGAATTTGTTGGTGCAAGAAAAGAGTCTTACAATAAAAACAGCAGAAATCCTGTTGTAGAAGATGGTACTTTGGTTGACGACCAAAATCGGCGTGATTTTACAATTAATGCATTGGCACTTAACCTAGATCAAGAACGTTTCGGTCAATTACTTGATCCGTTTAACGGCATCAAGGATCTCGAGTCAAAAACTATCAAAACTCCTTTAAATCCAGATATAACCTATAGCGATGATCCTTTAAGAATGCTTAGGGCCATCCGCTTTGCCAATCAATTAAATTTTACAATTGATAAAAACTCATTAGAATCAATTACCAAGAACAAACATCGTATAGAAATTATTACCAATGAGCGTATTATTGTTGAGTTGAATAAAATCTTACAATGCGACCAGCCTTCCGTTGGTTTGCTATTACTTGATAATACTGGATTATTGGATTACATTTTGCCAGAGTTAACAGTTCTTAAAGGCATCGATGAAGTTGACGGACAGCGTCATAAAGATAATTTTTATCACACTCTTGAAGTTGTCGACAATATTGCCAAACATACCAACAACTTATGGCTCCGATGGGCAGCATTGTTGCATGATATTGGGAAAGCACCAACAAAAAAGTTCAGCAATAAAGTAGGCTGGACATTTCATGGACACGAATTTGAAGGCTCTAAAATGGTATACCATCTTTTTAAAAGATTAAAAATGCCATTGAATGATAAAATGAAGTTTGTACAGAAAATGGTTTTCATGAGTTCTCGCCCAATTGTGTTGGCCCAAGAAACTGTAACCGACTCGGCAGTGAGACGCTTAGTCTTTGATGCTGGTAAATTTGTAGATGATTTAATGACGCTTTGTGAAGCTGACATCACGACAAAGAATCCAAAGAAGTTCAACAAATATCATAACAATTTTAAAATTGTAAGAGAAAAAATAATAGAGGTTGAAAACCGTGATCACATACGAAACTTTCAACCTCCTGTATCTGGTGAACAAATTATGAAGGCTTTTAATTTAAAACCATCTAAAGAAATTGGTTTGATAAAAGATGCGATTAAAGAAGCAATCTTGGATGGAGATATCCCTAACGAATTTGAGGCTGCTTATAGTTTAATGTTAAAAGAAGGTGAAAAATTAGGTTTAAAAACAGCATGAAAAAAGATAATAAAAAAGTTGTGTATTGGTTATTAATGGGTTGCATCCTCATATTCATCATGGTTGTTGTTGGTGGTATCACTAGGTTAACACATTCTGGTTTGTCAATCTCAAATTATAAACTTATTTCTGGGACAATTCCTCCTATGAACGAGGTCGAATGGGAAAAAGCATTTGATTTATACAAGCAATATCCTGAATACCAAAAACTTAATTCCTCGTTTACTTTAAAAGATTATAAAGACATTTATTTTTGGGAATGGCTACATCGCGTTATTGGAAGACTTATTGGATTGGTGTTCTTTTTACCATTCTTATACTTTATATTAACTAAACAACTTACAAAACCAACAATTAAAAAGTCAATAGTTTTATTGGTCCTTGGTGCGTTTCAGGGATTTCTAGGTTGGTATATGGTAAAAAGCGGTTTGGTAGATAATCCAGACGTAAGCCATTATAGACTGGCTGCCCATCTAACAATGGCTTTCATTACTTTTGCTTATACGTTTTGGGTAGCGTTGGATATTATTTATACAAGTAAAAAAGAGGTAAATAAAAAACTAAAAAATCTCATTAGAATCGCATTAGGTGTTTTATTTCTTCAAATCATTTATGGTGCTTTTGTTGCGGGTCTGGATGCAGGATTTATTCATAATCATTGGCCAATGATGAACGAAGGTAAGTTTATACATGAAACCGTTTATATTGAGCAGTCTCCAGTATATAAAAACTTTATTGAAGGCAAAAGCGGTGTTCAATTTGTCCACAGAATATTGGCATATTTTGTTGTTGCACTCGTATTATTAATTTGGCATAAGTCACGAAATATGAACCTTTCAAAATATCAATCTATTGGGATAAGTTCTTTACTTATTTTGGTAGGTCTGCAATTTTTACTAGGAGTTTTAACCATTATCCTCAAAGTTCCTGTTTGGCTTGGTGTCGTTCATCAAATTGGGGCATTTTTGTTATTGAGTACAATGACATTTACTTTGCACCGTTTCAGTAAATAATTCAAAAAAGAATTACCTTTGCAAACTAATATATTACTATGATTTACCGATTTAGAGTTGTCCTTGATCATGATGAAAAGGAAGATATTTTCAGAGATATTGAAATTAGAAAAACGGACTCCTTAGAAGATTTGCACAATACAATTACGCAATCATTTGGTTTTGATGGTACTGAAATGGCTTCTTTTTATATAAGCGACGGTGAATGGAACCAAGGTGAGGAAATTTCATTATTTGATATGAGTGAAGGTGCAAACTCGGTGAAACTGATGAATGAAACGCCATTGGACGATATCGTGGATAACCGTAAAACTAGACTTATTTATATCTATGATTTTTTAAATATGTGGACGTTTTTAATAGAACTTGCTGAAATTGTTGAAGAAGCAGAGGGAACAGACTACCCTAACCTTATGTATGTTCACGGACAAATCCCAAATGAAGCTCCAGACAAGGTTTTTGAAGTTGAAGAAGCCTCAGATTACAACAACATTGATGGAGATTTGAATATTGATGATTATGACGATTTAGATTTTAACGAAAACTGGAACTAAATAATATATCATGTTAAAGATTTGTTGTGTTTTCATAATTACGCTTTACAAAATCTAAAGCATTTTTTAATATTTCACCCATATTTTTACTATGCTTAAAATTCAAGTCTAAAGTATATTCGTAAACTATAGTCTTCAATAAATCTTCGTGTTCTTTAATAGAAATAGTATCCGCAATCATACAATTCACTAATTCTTCAATTCTATCATTGTAACTTATTAAGCGTTTTGCAATAATGGATCGCTCTTCCATTTTGTATTGATCTATGGATTCTTTCTGGAATATTTCAGAAACCATTTCTACCATTTTAAAATTTTCCTTAAAAAATTGAGGTCTATAAATATTCAATTTCCCTTCATAACTTTGCTGATCAAAATCAATGGCTCTAATCTTATAGACAACATGATCAAAATCATGCGTTGGTACAATTACATAGTTATAAGAGCGCATATCTCCTAAAAGCCTAATCATGCAGCGTTCATTAAACTTAACGAACTCCTTTGCTATTTGCGCCTTTTCTGCCTTACTGCATTTTGGTAAAATGTTTTTAATGAAATCGTCTCCGGGAATTCCTGCAATATGCTCTTCGATTAGGGTGTCCTTAAAAACCATGAAATGAAGGTTGTATGGTGATAACATGTGCTCGAGTTCCAAACCGTAAACCCTTGAGGCATCGGCCTTTTTTACATAAAAATAAGTATAATTATCATTTAAAATATTTCTTACTTTAATTCTAAAAGGTTTAGAATTTCCGAACGTACAATAATCGATGGCATCAACATTTAAGAAAGGAATTGTTTTTTCATTCCCATCTGAATGTAGTATGGTATACACCTTTTTTAAACTTAAATCTATATCTTCCCTTTCAAATTCATTATAATAAACACGTATCCATAATGTGTCTTTATCATTCTTATCATAAACTGTAATCGAGCCTTGAAAACGCAATAAATCTTCATAAAAAACAGGAATTCTTATGTTTCTCTTATATTCAGAAAGATAATTGCTTAACTTTTTTGAAATAGGATATGATGGCTTCTTTTTTGATATTTTTAAATCTTTCATTGTACTAATATCATTAATTCAAAAGTAATATAATTTTACATCTATATTAAAAATGCTTGTAACAAGTTGTGCGTTTGGTCGTCTTACGTTTATAACTAATCAATCATATTACAATTTGGAATCAATTTTAACAATAAGTAACCTTACCAAAAAATTTGGTTATTTGACGGCAGTTAAAGACCTCAGTTTTACTATTAATAAAGGTAATGTTTATGGTATTCTTGGCCCTAATGGCAGTGGAAAATCAACCACCCTTGGTGTTGTGTTAAACGTGGTCAACAAAACTCATGGAGATTTTCATTGGTTTGATGGCAATATCACTACCCACGATGCACTTAAAAAAGTTGGCGCAATTATAGAAAATCCAAACTTTTACCCTTATATGAGTGCATACCAAAATTTAAAGTTAGTATGTAAAATTAAGGGGGTTGATTTGGCGAAAATTAATGAAAAGTTAGAATTAGTTGGCCTTATAGAACGTAAAGACAGTAAGTTTAAAACCTATTCGTTAGGTATGAAACAAAGATTAGCTATTGCTTCTGCTCTATTAAACGAACCTGAAATTTTAATTCTTGACGAGCCAACCAACGGTCTTGATCCCCAAGGTATCCACCAAATTAGAGAAATCATAAAAGAAATTGCAAATTCAGGAACAACTATTCTGTTGGCGTCACATTTATTAGATGAGGTAGAAAAAGTTTGTTCACATGTGGTTGTATTAAGAAAAGGGGAAAAATTGTACTCAGGACGGGTAGACGAAATGATTTCCAGCTATGGTTTTTTTGAATTGAAAACCGATAAGCACGATATGTTGATTAAAATTCTTGAAGAAGACGAATCTTTTGGAAAAATAAAAATTGAAGAAGGTATAATTACCGTGTTCTTAAATAAGCCAATGGAAGCGGCAAAGTTCAACAAATTAATGTTTGACAAAAGTATTGTTCTTTCACACCTAGTAAAACGTAAAGAAAGTTTAGAAGAACAATTCCTTCAGTTAACCGACAACAACTAACCAAAAAATCAACCAAAAAATGTTACGTCTCTTACAATTAGAATTACAAAAACTTTTGCTCAATAGAACGAGTAAAATTCTCATATTTATATCATTTGTACTTCCTTTTACAATTATTTTATTATCGGCAATTAAGATAAATGTTTTTGGTTTTTTTACAATTGAATTAGGTGAATTAGGCATCTATAATTTTCCTATTATTTGGCATATTACTACATTTTTTGCATCACAATTCAAGTTTTTCTTTGCAATAGTAGTAGTAAGTATGATTGGAAATGAGTATAGCAACAAAACTATAAAGCAAAACCTGATTGATGGATTAAGCAAAAAGGAATTTATTCTATCCAAGTTTTACACTATTGTGTTCTTTTCTTTAGTCGCAACTGTACTTTTAACGTTTATAGCTCTATTAATTGGACTATACTATTCCAGCTATAATGAATTAAATATAATCGTTAGGGAAACAGAATACTTAGTTGGTTATTTTGTTAAGTTAGTAGGTTTCTTTTCATTCTGTTTGTACTTAGGAATGTTGGCCAAACGCTCAGCATTTGCATTGGCTTTCTTGTTTGTTGATTTTATAACGGAATGGATTATTTTTGGCCTTATTGCTTGGCAAACTAAAAGTACAGATATAGCAGAAAAGATTCAAAATTTCTTTCCATTAAAATCAATGTATAACCTAATTAAACAGCCTTTTCAAAGGATTGCAATGTCAAAATTTCCAGATAAAGAAAATTTAGCATACGATTATGCATTGCATTGGTATGAGCTTGTTATTGTTTTGGGTTGGACTGCCTTATTTATCTTTTTATCGTATAGATTATTAAAGAAGCGAGATTTGTAATATATTTATGAGCTACATTGCTTATAAATGAAAAAGATATTATTGATTCTATGCCTTTTGGTATGCCCATATACCTTTGCTCAAAACCAAGCTTCAAACTGGTTTTTTGGTGAGAGAGCAGGTATCAATTTTGACATTTCTTCTGGTATTGTAAGTTCGCTTAACACCGGTCAATTGAATACCCTAGAGGGATGTACATCCATATCTGATAATGCAGGTAATTTGGTGCTATATACAGATGGGCGAACTGTATATAATAGAAATCATCAAGTAATGCTTAATGGTACTGGTTTATTTGGTGATCCGTCAAGTACACAATCGGCCTTAGTCGTTCCAGCTCCAAAAGACCCAAATAAATACTACATATTTACTGTTGATACAACGGTTAATCCAAATTCTGATCCTGATAATGGATTTAATTATTCAATTGTTGATATGAGTCTTGATGGTGGTTTAGGTGGTATTACTTCAAAAAATATTCAACTTTTAGTTGATAGTACCGAAAAAATAACAGCTGTATTAAAAGACTGTCAGTCAGAGTCCATTTGGGTCATGACTTTTGCTTCGTTCGATGGAAGCGTTGAGTTTTTCAATTCCTTCCATGCTTTTGAAGTTTCGACAACAGGCGTGAATTCAAATTCTGTAGTGTCATCCTTTGCCCCTATCCCTGGTAGTGACCCACGAGGTCAAATAAAGGTTTCACCAGATGGCAAAAAATTTGTATCAGCAAATATGGTTGGTGGATTATATATTTATGATTTCGATGCTGCCACAGGTATCGTATCAAATGAA
>Ga0316189_10003534_pt1 | contig 15148 bp, 12 predicted proteins | sample LowCovwburrow_MG_FD_204930 | JGI IMG/M metagenome (GOLD analysis project Ga0316189, IMG submission 204930) | Coastal sediment microbial communities from Maine, United States - Lowes Cove worm burrow | ecosystem: Environmental > Aquatic > Marine > Coastal > Sediment | place: USA: Maine... | reverse complement strand
TCATCGGAGCATGCCAACTTCGATTGACAGCAGAGGCCTGGTCGCTCACCGTGCGGGTGGCCTTCTTCGAGAAGGCCGAGAGAAGAGAAGAGATAGAGATGTCAAAGAAACTGTTTGTTGGTGGCCTTGCGTGGGCAACGAGCGACGAGTCCCTTCGCTCCGCCTTTGAGGAGTACGGTCCGGTCTCCGAGGCGAAGGTCGTTCTCGATCGCGAGACGGGACGCTCCCGTGGCTTCGGCTTCGTCACGTTCGACGATGACGCGAACGGCGACGTGGCCATCAAGGCCCTGGACGGCAAAGATCTCGACGGCCGGAGCATCCGGGTGAACGAGGCCGAGAACAAGCCCCGCGGCGGCGGCGGCGGCGGTGGCGGTGGCGGTCGTGGCGGCGGTGGCGGCTACGGTGGCGGCGGTGGTGGCGGCTACGGTGGTGGCGGTCGTGGCGGCGGCGACTACGGTGGCGGCGGTGGTCGCGGTCGCTACTAAAACCGCATCATGAAGCCCGCAGCACGCGGGTGGGGGAGGGGCCAGTCTGAGGATTCAGACTGGCCCTTTCTTCAATTTCACCGTCGTTCGCTCCTGAAAGTCGTGGACGCTGGACCGGAGCCGTCTGCTCGACGACGCGCGCCTCGGAGCCGCGGCGCCGCGGCTCAACGCTATCGGCGAGCCCGAGATGGTGGAGGTGCTGTCGGCGCGAAAGGGGTATGGAGGTGGCCAACGGTCCTGGGGATGGTGCGCGGACTTCGGTCTGGAGTAGATGCTCCGCCTGTGCGATGTCTTGGACATGCAGATCATCGAGGTCAGCGGGAGCCACCGGCAGATGGGCGCGGCGTTCGGCGAAGCATGCCGGCAGGATGTTCAAGGGCTCTACGAGGCTCGTGTGCTCAACGCCATCGAGCAGGCCAAGACCTACGGGGGGCGCAGCGTCACCGAAGGCCACTTGATCCAGATAGCCAAGACCTCGCTGCCGATCGTGAAAGACTACCACCCCGCGGGTCTTGAGGAGCTCGAGGGCATCGCGGAGGGGAGCGGCCTGGGCCTTCATCGCGTCTGGGTGATGAACGCGCTCACCGACCTTCGCGACATCGCGGCCTTTGCGGACGTGACGCTCTGGGCAGCGCCGGTGGACGGAGAGGGCTGCTCCTCCTTCATCCTCAAGGGCGAGAGCAGCGGCGATGGCACGGGCTTCGTGGGCCAGACCTGGGATCTGAGCACCAGCAACATGCCCTTCATGCGCATCGTCAAGCGTCGGCCGACCGACGGCCCGGCGACCGTCTGCCTTACGACGGTCGGCTGCCTGAGCCTCATCGGTATGAACGAACACGGGGTCAGCGTCGGCACGACCAACATCCGCACCGTCGACGCGCGAAAGGGCGTCTGCTACCTCGACATCATCCATCACGCCCTGCATCAGCGGGGCTTGGAGCCCGCCATCCGGGTGATGACCGAGGCTCCGCGGGCCGGCGCCCACTACTTCTACGTCATGGACGGGCAAGGGCACGCCGTCGGCCTAGAGTGTAGCGCCCAGCAGCACACTCGCATCGACGTGAGGTCCGGGCACTACGTCCACTGCAACCACGTGCTCGAGGACCACAACCGCAGCTTGGAGGCCCAGGGCACGCCCGTGGAGTCCAGCATGCACCGCCAGGGGCGGCTGTCGACCTTGCTCAGCGACCCCGACCGGCGCCCGGGCGCTTTAGAGCTTCAGAGCTTCCTGGGCGACCACGACGGCGAGGAGCGGGCGATCTGCCGCCACGGCTTCAACGGCATCTCCAGCAACGCCAGCGTGATCATGAACCCCGAGGCGCGTCGCCTGTGGACGGTGCACGGCCCCGCCTGCGAGGGGCGCTGGACCGAGCATCAGCTCTAGGAGGTCGCGGCACAGGTCGGGCGCGCAGTCGCCCTCGCACGTCCCCGGCGACCCTTCGCGTGCGTGCTGAGGTCTCTGACCCCGGGGGATGCTCGACGTGGGCGTCCGGAATTTCTTCGACCCCCCTGGACCTCGGCCTTTGCGGGGAGCTGCTGCGCGAACGGGTGAGCGACGGGGTGCTCGTGCGCCTCGTCGGGAGGTGGCTGAACGCGGGAGTGCTCGACGACGGCGTCGTGAGACGACTGTCCTCGGGGACACCCCTGGTGTGGGGGGATCTCACCCCTGCAGGCGAACATCTACCGGCATCAGGTCCGCCCCCGGTTGCGTTTGCCAGAACCCGAACATCGGATCTATGTTTCCGATGTTGAACAAGCTCTTCCACTATCGAGCCTGCGCCCGAAGCCGTGGAGGTGGACGTCGAGGCGGCGAGCTCTGTCACCCCTCAGGGCCAACCTAAGGCGCCCGTCGCAGAAGTTCGCCTTCGTGAGCGGATCGTCTGCGCTCGGGGGCGGGCGAGGGCGCAGGAGCCCGCACCCACCACGATCTGTCGGGACGCTCAAGGTTGCATGACCCCCACCTCCTCATCGAGTTTGAGACCACCGTTGATGGACATAGAGACGAAGACAGGCCGCTATCCGCTTGCAGAGCCGAGACGCCCTCGACCGGAAGACGAGTTCATCCCCGTCGGAACGCGGATCGGGCGCTATTATGCCCTAGAGCTCCTCGGCCGAGGCGCAATGGGCGTAGTCTACGCAGCCTACGACCCTGAGCTGGATCGCCAAGTCGCGCTAAAATTGCTCAACTACGACCGCGATGACGAGCGATGCAACCGTCTACTTCGTGAGGGGCGGGCCCTCGCGCGCCTGAAGCATCCAAATGTCGTCACTATCTATGACGTTGGAAAGTGGAAGGACGATCTCTTTCTGTCGATGGAGTTCGTGAGAGGGAAAGACCTCAAGACCTGGCTCACAGAGCCTCAGCACGACTGGGCGACCGTGTCTGCCGTCTTTCTGGCTGCGGGGCAGGGGATCGCGGCCGCGCACTCGGCCGGTATCATACATCGGGACTTCAAGCCGTCAAACGTGCTCGTTGCCGACGATGGAGCGATCAAAGTTCTTGATTTCGGTCTGGCGACGGTGGGTTGTGCCCCCCCCTCAGCGGGTCGGCAAGTGTCGCTGACCGACGGAGTACACTCTCATAGCTACAGTGTCGGCGGCACGCCTGCATACATGGCCCCGGAGCTCTATGCCGGCGGTCATGCCGATTCACGATCCGATCAGTACGCGTTCTGCGTCGCGCTCTTCGAGGCGCTCTGCGGCGAGCGACCTCGCCGGAGCCGGGATATTGACGAGCACTTCAGAGAGGCCTCGAGTGAAGGAGGCGGAATCCCTCGAGCGGTGCGCCGGGTGGTAGTGCGAGGTCTCGCTGAAGATCCTGACGGTCGGTTCGAGTCGATGACCGCGCTGCTGGCACAGCTTGAGCGCGCGAGCGTCGATCCACGGCGGAGACGGCGACCTTGGCTGTTGGGAGTGTCGCTCGTCGGAGCGCTGATGGCCGCGATTGGGGGCGAGCAACACCTCAAGGCCGCGCAGGATAGTGCGGCGCTCGAAGAATGCCGGAGCCGAGAGCTGGATGTTGCGGGACTCGTGAGTGGGCCTCGCCGGGAGGCGACGCGACAGGGTCTCAAAGCGGCAGGCGTAAGCGACAGCTACATTAGAATAGCGGAGGAGGCCTTGGTGGACTTCGCGAGGCGGTGGGTGACCCTCCACTCCACGAGCTGCGAAGCATGGCTCACTCACGGAACACTCACATCGGAGTGGATGGCCCGACGCGAGCGATGCGCCGCGGAGCAATACCTCGCCGTCGATACTCTCGTCGATCGACTCTCTGAGGCCGATCAGCCGGTCGCCGAGCTGCTTCTCGATCTCGTCTCGCAGATTCCGAGACCCGAGCGCTGCGACATTCTCCGAGTCCTCGCAGAATTTGACCCCGAGGGGTCATTGCCCTCTCCTGTGTATACGGCGTTCTCTGGACAGCTCGCGAGTGTGATCGTAGAGGCCAACGGCGGTCATCTTCTCGAGGCTCGGGCGCATGTGGAGGCGCTGCTCAGATCAGCTCGGGCGATGAATGCTCGACATCTGGTCGCTAGCTCGTTGGCCGCGTATGGTGGAATCGCCCAGGACCTAGGTGAATTCGATCTCGCCGAAGAGCTCTACCTTCAGAGCCTGCGAGACGCGATTGCCTCGGACTACCTCTTCCTCGCGGCGGAGTGTGCGACGCGCCTGATGTATCTCTATGGGATCCTCCGCGCAGAGTCGATCGAAGGCCAGCGTTGGCGCTGGGTCGCCGAAGGGCTCGTCGCGCGGGCCGAAATCCCGGAGCTGCGGCTCCTCTTCTTGAACAGTTTGGGGGCCCTCTTGGGTCAGGCGGGAGAGTACTCTGATGGTCTCACCGCCTATGACGAAGCGCTTGGCCTCACTGATACCCTACGAATCACCGACTTCGACCGGGCTTCGCTCCTGAACAATCGCGGCATTCTGCTCAACTTCCTCGGCCGGCACGAGGAGGCGCTCGCGGCTCACCGAGAGGCTCTTCGGCTCATGCGAAGGCTCGTTGGTGATGAGGACCTGCTGGTGTCCGCAGGCCTCAATGGGGTTGGGCAGGTGTATGTCTACACCGGCGATCTCGAGGCCGCGAGGCCATACTTCGGAGAGTCCCTCGCGATTCAGGAGCGGCTTTTGGGCGCGGAGAACCCCGGCCTTGTCCTGCCGCTGCTCAACCTCGGCAACGTCGAGCTTGAGGCCGGTCGGAGCTCCAGCGCCAAGATCCACGCAGAGCGCGCCCTACAACTGGCCGAACGCAACCTTCCTCCCGGCCACCCCTACACTGGGTATGCCCTAGTCCTCGCGGGTCAGGTCGCCGGGCGCAGGCTCGATGAACCGGAGAAGGTGGAGAGTCTGTGTGCTCGTGGCCTTCAAACCCTCGAGGCTGCGCTCGGCGCGGAGCACCCTCATCTGACGTACGCTCTCGTATGCCTTGCCGACAAGGCTATCACCCTCGGTGACGCCGAGGTCGCACGAGGACTCCTTGAGCGAGCGCTGGCTCTCGAGGGCGATAGCCCTGAGCTGACGAACGCCGATCGTGGCAATTCCCGCATCGCGCTGGCCCAAGCTCTCTTCGTACTCGGTGACCTCGAGGCCGCGAGCTCTCTCGCTTCGGAGGCCGCCTCGTACTTCCTTGCGGCCGGGCCGAGCTACCAAGATCGTGCGCGGGAGGTGCAGGACTGGGTAGCCGAACTGACTATGGCTGGAGCGTCGTCACGGGTGGTCAATGGTTGAGAGAGCGCGCTGCCGGTTGAGCGCCGCAGGAGATCGTCACGGGTGCTCACTTGGCGGGAGTCGCGCGTAGCGCGAACGTTCTTCCGTCCGGTCAGAACAGTGTTTCAGGGGCGAACGCGGTGTCCGTGGACAGTGAGGTTCTGGCGACTCGTCGGTCGCTCAGCGCTATACTCACCCGAAGTGTACGACGAAGATACCTCGCTCCAGTTGGTGACGATTCACCAACGATCCGCGGACGCAGAGCCAGCCCTAGACGTCGTGGTTGGATCAGCCAAGGGCGAGAGGAGCTGGCTCCGTGAGTCCGAGCTGGTCCTCGGCCGCGACGAAGAGGTGCCCCTGCGCTTCACTGAGCGGGGTGTCTCTCGCTGTCACGCGAAGTTTATCCGGGCCAGCGACGGGATCGTCTCCGTGCTCGACCTTGGCTCGACGAACGGTACATTCGTCAACGGCAAGCGGGTCGATCTGGCCGTTCTTCGGGAGGGGGACCGGATCCAGGTCGGCCCCCTGCTTGTGCTGCACTTCGCCTACCAGATCCCGGAGCCGGACAAGCGTCCCGCAGCCCTGCCCTTGAGCGCCCGACAGCTCGAGATCGCTCGCCTCGTCGCTCGCGGTCTTACGAGCGCCGCGATCGCCGATGCGCTGGGGATCCGCACCCGTACGGTGACGAGCCACCTCGAACATATCTACGATCGACTAGCGATCAGCTCCCGCGCGACGTTGACCCGGCTGATCGTCGAGGCGGGCCTCCTCGATGATCACGAGTGACGCTCACCGTCGATGACGGTGTGTTCTCCGCGCAACTCCGCTCTCTTGATGTCCCACGTCTGATCAGCGCCTAGTGTGTCTCAGGTCTTGCCGGATCACTCCGCCGCAAGCGACTGCGCCTCGCTCAAGTCCGCGGTTTGGCTCCTCGCAGCGAAGCCCTTCGCTTCATTGACGGGCCTGCGCCGTCGTCAATGAGAGGTCAACGCTCTCGTCTTCGAAGCGGACCTCGAGAGCGTTGCACAGCCCGGGCGGCACCTCGTGTCGCTCGTCGTCTGCGTACACCGGCGCCCACGTGCCGGTGTTGACGTACGTGACGCCGGGGAGGACGGGAATGACCAGAGGCTTGTGGCTGTGCCCAAAGGTCACGACCCGCGTCTCGACGATCCCCGCGATCGCGCGCGCGTAGCCGGCCGCCTCGTCCTCCGCGCTGAAGATGGTCTCACCGTGCGCGAACCACTCGTAGATCAGAAAGAGCAGCGGGAAGCTGGAGAGAGGCACCATCAGCTTGATCCACAGCGCGATGGGGGACACGGCGAGCACGACCGTGGTACCGGTCATCACAGCGGCAACGATGATGCGGTCGATCCAGAACTCGCGGATTACGCGGTACCAGCGGTTGGTGATCGGCTGTCGCTTGAGAGCATCGAGCGCACGAACTGTGTCGACTGGGAGATCGACGCGCTGCGCGAACTCGGCGAGGAGACGCTCGTAGTCGGGCGGGTGTCGCTGGATTGCCCCCTTGTTGCGCAGCAGCTTCACCATCACGGCGAGGCTCCCGACCAGGAACCGGATTACGAGGCCCCGTCGACTGAACGCGTAGTGGCGCAGCCAGTGTGCGAGGTAGCGGTAGATGTTGAGGATGTAGTCGGACGCGTGGGGGTTGAAGAACCCCATCTCGCTCAACAACTCTCGATTGGAGAGGTTGCCCATCGGCAGCGCGAGCGTCGCGTCACGCTCGCGAGAGATCGTGGGCTCGAGGATGTAGCGGAAGGACGTGTAGTAGTCGTACTGTTGGCCGTGCTCGACGTAGATCTCGCCCGGGACGTGGAAGAACCACGGCTCGAACGTCAGCAGATCAAGGTCGAGCGCGATCGCATCGGAGTCGGCCCGGGCCGACAGGGCGGCACGGAATGCCTCCCGGACAGCGCCGAAGTGGAACTCGCGGTCGTGGTTGCCAAGCACGTAGACGACCCGATGGCCGCCCGCGAGCACGCCAACGAGCATCCCTACGAAGTCGGGGTGGTCACCGAGCACGCGCTCTAGCTTCCACAGGGACTTGTCCTCGGTGGCGTCCAGGCCGCGGCTGCGCTCGGCTCTCGACACCGGCCAAGGCGGATCGTCCGGAGCGGCCGTCACGAGGTCGAAGTCGATGATGTCGCCGTTGAGGACGATGATCCGCTCGTCGTCGGGCGCGCTCTTGGCGATGAAGGCGTTCGTGGCGGCGCGGAGTGCGCGGTCTACCACGAAGCGCGCAGACTTGTAGGCCTTCCAGCCGTCCGGATGCTCCTCGATGTCGCAGAGGTGCAGGTCGGAGACTACGAAGTAGGCGCGCGCCATGGCTGCTGCGAATGTCTCACGTCGGCGGGCGGAGGCAACCTTCGCTTTGCAGCCCCGGAGCGCCCCGGTGGAGGGGGGACCAGTTCGAGCCCCTCTCAGCGCCACCTCGGACCAGGAGCGTCACGCCGTGGGTCGATCCCCACTACGCCGACCGGCGCCATCGATCGTCAGAGCGATGCTGTGGAATCCCCGTCGCGGGCCATTCGGCGCCGCGTGAGGACCGGAAGGGCGCGGGCGCTCGCCTCTGAACGACGCATCGGCGCGCGCCTCCAACCGTGGGCGCAGGGCTTGCCTTCACCGCGGCTGCCTGCGCGTCGTGACGGCCTGCTCCGTGGTCGAGCGGTATCGCCCCGCGGATCCCAGGCTCGGCGGAGCATACTCAGCGGTTCGGGCTGGAGCCCTGGACATGCTATTCGCGGAGCGCGCTCTCGACGACTCGCTTGAGCTTTCGACTCGCGCCGCTGATCGCCTCATCGACAGTCTGGGCCTGGTTGGTGACAGCGATCGGCTGTCGCCCCGCGAGTCGCGCCTCCATCATGCAGTGCTTGTCGTCTTGCCCGTCTCGGTCGCCGGATGCATCGCTGAGGTGAACCTCTACCCGGGTAACATGCTCGCTGAGACTCACGAGGTCGCTGTGAACCACGCCGGACACGTGCGCCGCGAGCTCTTCGGTCCCCTCGATGTTGTGATCGGTATTTAGTTGGATATGCACGGTGTCTCCGACCCGCAGTCTACCCGGGGTGGTGCTCCGTGCCCCCGCAATGATTTCCAGCATCTGTGAGCGGACACCGGACACTCATGCGAGCTCGGGGCGCGGGTTGACGGTGATCCAGTCGCTGAGGTGATCACCCAACTCGTGGGCGGGAAGCTTCGTGAGATCCTTGCTGAGTTCGCCGACCAGCCGCTCGCGCAGCGGATCGTCGAGCTGACTGCGCAGGCTGCCGAGCATGGCCGGTGGCGCGATGAGGAGGAGATCGAAGCTGTGCTCCGACGCGCCCGAACGCAGGCGGTCCACGAGTTCGCGGGCGAAGCTCGAGCGTCCGAGCTCATCGGCCGCGGTATGAGGCTCCATCGCGTGCCGAGTCGCTCCGGAGCGTTCGTGGACACGGCCCGGACGATCGGCGCCTTGGGAGGCCTGCTTGTCGCGCAGCTGCGGTCGATCGTCCTCGAAGGCGAGAATGAGAGTGCGCTCCGCTCGGTGATGCTTGAAGAGTCGCGCGCGGCTCGCATCGGCGATCAAAACCCAAGTCGTGTGAGACATGCCCACACCATGACCGACCATTCGCTTTCATGACACCGAACAACTTGCGCCGAACGGCGAAGATCCTCGAGCCGTCACGGATCCTGACGCACTACCCGCAGGGGTGGCTCTCGGGTTCGCCGACGGGTCAGCGCCAGCGGGTCTCGCTCGGCCGCGAAGTCCGGGCGCCGACCGGCGTCCCGGCGAGGACCTCGATCGCGATCGGCGGGGTCAGCTCGTAGGCGTAGCCCCGCTCTTCGCGGCGGATCACCCAGCGGCGGCCTTTGTAGCGGACCACACGGCGGAGGACGTCGTCGGTCGGTCCACGCACCCGGTAGGCCTGGGTCCGGAGGATGAAGGTGGTGAGGCGGAGCGCGTGCTGGTTATAGAGACGGTGGCAGCCGTGGCTGCTCCCCTTGAGGATCGAGCGGTAGTTGACCGTACCGTGGGTGCGGATGCCGTTGTCATACCACCGGATGTCGTCGCCCTGCTCGATCGGGCGGTGGTGGATGAGCATCACCATGCCGTAGGCCGAGCGGTAGCTCGGGCCTATCAGGTCCTCTTTGATCGCCAGGCGACCTCCTGTCCAATGGACCAGGTCATCATCGGGCGTGGACCTCGGCGGGTACCAGACGGGGGAGACGATGAGGTCGCGCCAGAGGCGGGGGCCGACGTCCGAGCCCTTGTAGCGGTGGACGATCGCGCCGCTCGAGAGCTTCGCCTCCTGCCAGCCGCCGATCGTCGTCGGCCAGCGGACCAGGGGGATCGAGCGGCCGTCGACCTCGGCGTAGAGGATTAGCACTGGCCGGCGCTCGACCGGCTTGGCCATGCGGACTCCGGATTTGTTGAAGGGGTAGTCGTAGTTGACGTCGCCGGGGTCGAGCACCGCCCGGAGGGGGACGCCCGGGCGGAGGTAGGGGGGCGGCGGTGGGAGGAAGACGGCGACGAGCGGTGATGAGCGGCGGAGGAGGGCGCGGAGGCCGTCGCGGGCGGCGGCGAAGGTGGTCCAGCCGAGCGCGCGGGCGGCCGAGTCAGTCGCGGCGGCGAGGCTGTCGGGAGCGCCGTCCGCGAGCGGCGGGTAGGCGCCCTGGTAGCGAAGCGCGGGCTCGTCGAGGATCCGGCCGAGGATCTCGCCGGGCTCGCCGAGGGCGCTACCGTCGGCGAGCAGGCCGGCGGCGTCGCCGACTCGCTGGCGGAGGAAGCGGAGGGCGAGGCGGAGGTCGAGCTCGCGGCTCGGGGTGACCAGGGCGTCGCGGGTGTCAGCCTCGAGCTCGCCCGAGGCGACGATCACGTGGCGCCGCTGGTAGAGTCGGAGGGCGTCGCGGGTCGGCCGATCGAAGCGACCCGCGGCGGCTCGGGGGGGCAGGAGCTGCTCGCAGCGGAGGTGCTCTTGGACGCTGCGGATCGCCGCGTCGATCGCCTCGCCGCGCTCCAGGCGGCGGACCAGGGTCGCGTAGGCCGGGCCGAGTTCGGTGAGCGCGGCCCGGCTCGGCAGGCGCTTGCGTCGGAGGTGGGCGGCGACGTTACGGCGGTCGCGCGCGAGCGCGTTGACCCGGCTCCGGGCGCGCGCGGGCGCCTCGTAGCGCAGCGGCAACGCAGCCTCGCGGAGGACCGCGTCGCTGATCTGATCGTGACAGCGGTGGCGGGCCTCGTCGTCCATCGCCGCGAGCACCTGGGAGCCGCTCGGGGCGATCCCGAAGAGCTCGAGGAAGCGGTCGTCGGCTGCGAGCGTGCTCTCAGGGGCGTCGTCGAAGCTGCCGTTGGCGAGGGCGATGTAGGCCGCGCGGTATGCTGGCGCCTTCGCGCCGACGGCCTCGGCCGCGCCGCCGAGGGGGAAGGGCGCCCAGGCGTCGCCTAGGTCGAGGACCGTCATCCCCGCGGCCGCCGCGATCCCGGGGCAGAGCTCGGTCCCGGGCACGCCGCCGCGGTAGACGGTCGCGCTTTCCGGGCACGCTGTGTGGAGGGCGTGGCTGATCACGAAGGCCGCGACGAGGGCGCTCATGGGCGACCGCCGAGAGCGCCACAGGCGGGCGGCGGTCCCGGCTTGTGGTCGACGCCGACGCGCTTGCTCGGTGGCCTCATCGGTGCGGCTTCCTCTTCTCGCGGCGCTCCGGCGTCGAGAGCTGGACGACGACGCCGACGACCGAGAGGCCGAGCCAGACGTAGAGCGCGAGGTCGCTGGGGAGGCTGCGCCAGGGGTCGTCGGGGAGGGCGGCGAAGGGGGTGAGGAGGCCTGGCGGCCCGAGGCCGAGGAGCGCGACGGCGCCGCCGACCGCCGACCAGGCGCCGCTGAGGGCGGTCGACACCGAGATCACGAGGCGCTGGAGGAAGAGCGCCGCGGCGCCGACGAGGACCGCGCTCACGGCCCGGCCGAGCTCGCCGAACTCCGCGCTGATCCCGACCATGTTGGCGAGGACCAGGCCCGCGATCGCGCCGACGATGAAGACACCCACGTAGTAGAGGCTCGACAGGAGGACCGCCCCGGCGAGGCCGCCGACCGTCCCGGCGAGGATGAGGACGAAGTCGGTGCCGGCAGCGTACTGGCTGGCGATCGCGATGCCGACGAGGGCCCCGAGGGCGGCGCCGTAGAGCGCGAGGATCAGGCGAAATAGGCGGTAGCCGGCGAAGCATACGAGGAGCCCGACCGCGAGCGCCGCGAGCGTGAGGATGAGCGCCGCGTTGGGGCCGATCAGCGGCGATGTGGGGAGAACGATCGGCATCGGTCTCGGAGGGTACCAAGCCGCCCATGCGCGCGCTCAGCGGCAGTCGCGTCGGCCGGGGTGAGCCGGCGACGACGCGAACCGCGATTACGGCGGTCTTCGTCGACGTGGGCGAGACGAGCGCCGTGTGGGAGCGGACCTTGCGAGTTGCGCCCAACCCCCTCGACGCTGACCGCCGAGGTGAGCCCGCCGCTCGCACGCGCCGGGTTCGGTCGCCTTGACGCCTCCGTGCGGGCCCCGGCGCTCACCTGGGGCGTCAGGGCCTTCCGGGGCCGCTCGGGCGGCGAGCCGGCGAGTTGGCTCAGGGCTCGACCGGGTGCGTCCGAGCCGCTGCCTCCGCTGCGACGCGGTCGTCGTCGGCCGCGGTCGTCGATCAGCCAGGGACGATGCAGCTGCTCTGCGGCCCGAGCCAGCGGAGCGTCTGAACCCAGAATTGTTTGATCTCCGGGACGTTCTTCCACTCCGAGTCGAACTCTACCCATTCGTCGCCAAAGATGAACGCGCGACCCTCGATACGCTCCTGGGCGACCCCGACCGGGCCCTGTGGGAGGGTCATGATCGTCTCATTGGTCCCGACCCCGTCGTCGGTTGCCGTGACAAAGAGGCCGCCAAAGAACGAGATCGAGGTTAGTCCGGTGGTGATCGGATGGGGGGCGAATGCAGTGATCGGTCCGCTAAACCACCCCTTGGACGTGTTGTAGGTCAGGCCGAGCGCGCCGATCAGCGAATTGGTGACGTCGGCGTTCACCTGGCTGTTGGTGAAGCCGGTGAGGGACATCATCCCGCCGCCCTCGGTGATGAAGCCCTCGAGGACCGCTGCCTCGTCGGGGCTGTAGGCCCGCTGGAGCCAGTCTAGGAGAACGATGTCGTAGGTCGCAAGCGTCTCCGCTGTGAGGGGCTCGTTGGGCGTCGTGTGGACCCGATCGACCTTGGTTCCCTGGGCCTCTAGCCAGGCCTCGAACTCGGACGAGGGGTTTTGTCCCTTCTTGCCGAGGATCACAATTTCGAGGCAGTCGCAGATTCCGTCCATCCCCTCGTCGACGTCGTCGATGACTCCGTTGCAGTCGTCGTCGATATCGTTGCAGATCTCCTCGGAGGGAACGCAACCGGTCGTCGTTGCGTCTCCGGTCGAAGAGCCGTCGGTCAGCTCGCTCGTGGTCGCCTCGGTCTCACCGCCCGACGAGGTCGTATCGCTGGTCGAGGAGGCGCTCGCCGAGGTCGATGACGCTCCGGTAGCGGAGTCTCCGCTGGACGAACTCTGGGTTGAGCTGGTCCCGAAAGTTTCGGTCGATGAGGTGCTCGATGATGAGGCTTCGCTGTCCGCAGAGCTCTCAGAGCCATCGTTGTTGGAGCCGTCGGTGCAGGCGAGGAGGGTCGCTAGGGGAAGAAAGAATAGGGGCAAGGTCCTTCGAACCATTGGTCGATGATGGGTGTGGCTCCGCGATCGTGACAAGGAAAATCCGGGGGGGCTGTGGGCGGCGACACATGACATACTCGTCGGGCTTGGAGAGCCGCGCGTGGGCCTGCACCGACGTCGCAGGAGCCGCGTTGATCCCGACATCGGACGGGCACGCGCGCTCTTGCCCTCGCCGCTCCTCTCGACCGCGAGATCTTGCGCTACGCTCGGTGTGGCGGGCGGATGCTCCTGGGAGGTCGTCGCGGATCCTGACGCATCGGGGCGATGATGCCTCTCCGCTGGCGGTCGTTCCGGTCCAGGCTCGCTCGCTCCCGATTTTGGTCCCAGTTTCATCGATGTTGATCCCGGCCTTGAGCGTGCCGTCGATGAGGTCGGACCACGAATCGGCGACGATAGTCTTGCCATCGGGGAGGAGGTAGCTCGCACTCTTCCTCCGGCTTTTGCAGTTTCCGTCGCCGCACTCTTCGTCGTTGGCGGGCTGGAGGAGACCGTCGCTGCAGAAGGCCTTGACGCACTCGCTCGTGCATAGTCCTTCGTCGGAGTTGTTGTCGCCGTCGTCACGCTCCTCATCACCATCGATGACCCCGTCTCCGCAGAGGGGCTCGCTGGTCGTGGATGTGTCGGCCATCGTGGTGGAAGAGGTTGTGCTCGCGCCGCCCGTCGTTGTGGTCGGATCTTTCGTGGTCGTCGACGCGGGGTCGGTCGAGCTTGAGCTCATGGCGGAGGTCGAGTCCTGGGTCGAGGTCGAGCCCTGGGTCGAGGTTGCCTCCGTCGCGCTGCTCTCTAGGGGCTCTCCGGAGTCTTGAAGGCAGCCGAGGAGCACGCGCGTGTGATGAGGCCGAGCGGGGCTACGAGGGGATGAGTGCCGGTCGGGCTCCGTGCCCGTCCAGGCGTAGACCTCCGGCGCCGAACGGGGTGCTCGCCTAGAGCGGGTTGGGAGGCTGGCTCTCGAGGGCTAGCGTCAGTAGAACGAGACATCGCCCGCCGACGCCGGGGTCTCGTCGTTTCCGAGAGTGTCGGTGTGGCCGTACCCGAGCCTCCCGGAGCCGTTGAGCCCCCAGCAACGGACCTTGTTGGTATCTTCGAGCACCACGCACGTGTGGTTGCGGAAGCTCGAGATCGCCTTTACCGGCCCGCCGATATCCACGGGCCCGACGTCGCTGGCGAGCTCGTTGTCCCCGACAACCTCGCCAGTACCGAGACCATTCGTGATCGAGTGGCCCCAGCACTGTACGGCTCCGTCTTCGAGGAGCGCGCAGCCGTGACTCTGCCCGGCGACCACGCTGGTCGCTGCGACCCCGAAGTCAATCGCTGTGCTGTCGCTGGCCGGTTCATTGTCGCCGATGATCGTGGTGATGGTGTTGCCCAGCGCGCCGTCTTTGCCGTCACCCCAGCAGCGCACGGTGCCCTGATCGAGGACCGCACACACGTGCACGCTGCCGCCGGCGATGTCGCTCACCCCAGCGCCGACGGGGACCGGGCCCGCGTCGGCGGGCACTTCATCGTCGCCGATGGTAGCGGCGGAGCCGTAGCCGAGCTGTCCATTTCCGCCCGCGCCCCAGCAGTAGACATCGCCGACCTCCATCAACGCGCACTGGGTTCTGGAGCCGCCGGCGATCTGTACGGCAGTCTCGTCGCCGAAGTCGATGGGATTGACGCTGGAGGGGAGCTCATCGTCGCCGATGTTCTGGGTCGAACCGAGCCCGAGGCCGCCGAGGCCGCCGAATCCCCAGCAGCGCACGTCGCCGCTCTCCATCAGGGCGCACGTGGTGTTCGCGGTGAGCGAGAGCTGGGTGGCTGGCTCCGGGAGATCGACGAAGCCCGCGTCGATCGGGTCCTCGTCGTCGCCGATAGTCTCTGTGTTGCCGTAGCCGAGCTTCCCGAAGCTGTTTACGCCCCAGCACTGGACCGCCCCGTCATCCATCAACGCGCACGCGTGATTCGCGGCGACGACCACATCCACGGGGGTGCCCCCGAGGACCAGCGCAGCGCCGAGCTCGCTCGGGAGCTCATCATCGCCGATGTTCTCCTTGACGTTCGGCTGGCCGAGATTGCCAGGCCCGACCCCTCCCCAGCAATGTAGTTCGTGAACGATGTCTAGCGCGCACGTCGTGGTGTCCCCTGGGACCGCCGCCAACGCCCCCTTGGTGATCAAGCACGAGGCTTCGCAGCCGTCTCCGTCCTCGTCGTTACCATCGTCACACTCCTCGACACCCTCGTGAACGAATCCGTCCCCGCAGGT
>Ga0316189_10003533_pt1 | contig 15151 bp, 14 predicted proteins | sample LowCovwburrow_MG_FD_204930 | JGI IMG/M metagenome (GOLD analysis project Ga0316189, IMG submission 204930) | Coastal sediment microbial communities from Maine, United States - Lowes Cove worm burrow | ecosystem: Environmental > Aquatic > Marine > Coastal > Sediment | place: USA: Maine... | reverse complement strand
TGTAAGACAATGGTTGTTGCCCGTATGCCGAATCTCGCCAAAGGCGAAAAGGGGATGCTGTGGGGGCGTCCACTATCCGATCCGCCAATCTACTATTCAGACAAGCACTATCAGGCGGTTGAGAAGGGTGAGTGGGATGCAACGCTGGCCTCTTCTCAAAGTGCGATCATAGCCGGGTACGCGACCGTACGTGATATGGTGGTGTTTGAACTGGCGACAGTATCATCTGAACAGACATCTACCGGCTGGAAGGGTGGTAAAGGGTGGCAGTACTGTCTGGAGTACATCCGCAAGGTGGTGGATAACAACTTTGTCGAGATATGGGAGTATTGGGGCGGCATGGGGCTGAGGGATACATTCACCTTTGTATCATATGATAAAAGCATGCCGATCATGTGGCAGGCAGAGAGCTACTATTACCCGCTCTATGTACTGGCATATCACAACCGGTTCCGACTTGATTGTCTTTCCCAATCCATTATCGACTATGATATGGTCGACGTACAGCGTGGTCGAAAAATGCGCGATGATTTTCAGCGTTTCCGGAACCAGTACTGGTTTCAGGATGTCACGGTAGATTTCCAAGGTGTCGAAGTATATGAGCAGATGAAGAATGGCATGGGGTTGAATGACCAGTATGAAACTGTCTCATCAGAAGTGACAGATGTATCGGATCATCTGCAGGAGAAATGGGATAGGGGAACACGCCACATTTTTACAGCACTGGCGATTCTTCTCGCTCCATTGATGGAGCTATGGAATACATGGGTTATTCCTAAGGTGAAAGAGGCTCCGATTGAGGTGCTGGCCCAGATGGCTGGAGGCGCAGCTCTTGTATTGCTGGTCGTAGTTGCAGGATGGATGAAGTTCCGAGGTCCAATCATGGCATCGCTCAGAAGCTTGAACCGCAGGTTCCACCGTATCGTCGGAGTGGTGGGTAACAGATAAACGGTGATGAATATTTCTTACGATTTTGTGCCGATGGGATATGTCGCCACACCAGAGCAAGGCAAGGTGTATGTCGATGTCGGCAATGCATTTTGCCCCGGTGTACTCGATCATCACCATCCCGATGCATCGGATGCATGTACAGCTGAACTTGTGATGAATCATCCCGAGTGTGTTTTAAGTCAGTTCGTTGATGGGTATTTGACCATTATCCCGCATGAGTATCCAGATTTGGATGCTGTGACAGGGGCCTATTTCGCGAAGATGCATACCAATGGATATCCAGTAGAGAAGATGCACCATCAATGGGCTAAATATGTTCGCCGGGTGGATCAAGGGTTCACCACGCTTGATGTTGAACAGTCTGTTTCGCCTTACAGTCTCTTTATGATGCGCATGCGTAGCGTTCAAGAGGAAATGCAGGGTGGTGATATACACAGCGTTAGCATGAGGATGCTGGAAGCAGGTATTGAGCTGCTGGATATCTTTTTTACCTGGTTTAAAAAAGGTGGGAGCCTACAAAATTCTGATGAGCTGGCGAACATGGAAATGTTTGCGCCTGAAATTGCTAGTATTTTGAATGATCTGAAAAAATACCAACAAGATATTTTACGTGCAGATATTTTTAACTGCACAGTTCTTAAAAAAGAAGGCTCAGGTTCTGAAGAAGTGATGGGGCTATGGTTAGAAAATCCTGAATCTTTAATGTTTAAATCATGGGCTAGAGGCGATGTTAAGAGCTCAGGAAAAGAGCAAGGTTTTGTTTTTCTTGGTGTTCAAATCAGCGAGCATAGGTTCATCTTAAGCGTGGACCCCTCAAGCGGAACATGTTTGAAAGGCCTGGGTGACAAGCTTGAGCAGGCTGAAGTTAAAAAGCGAAAGCTGTTGGGGCTTGAGCGTACGGGTGAAAAACGCCCAGGTTATGATTCACCAGACCCTTGGTATGATGGAAGATCACCATTACATAGCTATACGGTTATTGATTCACCTAAAGTTGGAACCGTTCTTAATTCTGATGAAGTGAAAATTACATTGAAGGGATATTTATGTATGGGTGAAAGAAGTTGACTAGGAGATTAAAATATTTGGAAGTGAAGCGCCTCTATTTGCAAGACATGAATCACTCCCGTATTCCGGTCCAACGCGACAGGCGATTCAGCGTGGTGAAAAATAAGAAAGGTTGGGTAAGATGAGCTTAAGACAAGAAAAAATGAAAGTGGTTATTCTTGGTTGCGATTCAAATATAATTCAAATTGTAAATATTTTAAAAAGAAAAAAATATTCTATTTGTATTGTGTCTATTTCTTGTGAGTTGGATAAAATTAACGGTATTCAGCAGATTGATGAAGATTGTTTGTTTGAGAACCTAAATGATTTTGATTTTGCTATTCGATGTAGGAATGTTGGAGCAGCTAATCCAAATATAATTTTATTGAGAGAGATGCTTTTTGTTTATAATTCTCTAGGCTTTCTTTTTGAGCAGTTGAACAGAAAGATTGTTTTTGTGATCGGTGGTAGTGTGGTGGTAACCTCTCTTATGCGTTACCTCGATGGCTGTGGTTTCCACTCATCCAAATGGGAGGAGTGCAATGATTCTTGGTTGCTTGCTGATGAACCTTCTGGGCACCCCATTGTTGTTGTTCAGATATTTCCTGAAGACCTTGTAGATATGCACTTTATATCTAAAATCATATTGATTGACAGTTTTTCAGAAGGTGATGAAAGAGGGGCGATTGAGAATTACATACGTTTACAGTGCCTTTTTAGCCAGATGAGAGGTAGAGAGCTTAGTATTATTTGTGAATATAATGATGCTACAAGGAGTTTGAAGTCTGAGTTTTCAACGAATATATCGCTTTTTTCGGTCAGAGAATACAAAGCTGATTTTTTTATTGATAATATCAATCTTATTGATACTCAAAATGGTTCTACATCTCTTATCTCTAGTTTCTCCGAAAAAATAGCTTCACCGTGTTCACCTAAAAACTTAATTCAACTGTATGCCCTTTCACACATGACTCCATTTAGAAAATGGCTGGAGGTGTTAGAGGGTGAGTAAGTTAAATGAACTTCAGCGTCGACATAACAAAATAACGTATTTGCGACACTCATATCAGGTTTGTGAGGGCATGCTTAATGTTGAGTACTTTTTTGTGTTGAACCCAAATGTTAACTTTTGCCATAAGGTCTTGTTTCATTGTGAGGAGATATCTGCAGGAGCGTTAAGTAATGAACAATTAAATTTACTGATTTTCAACCTTGGAATGGTTGAGTTAATAAGTTACTTTAAGTTGTCGTGTCCTCAAATCATTGAGATTTTTCCTTATAAAATCTCCTTGGATGAGGAAGTGTTTTGGAAGAAACTTTACCTTAAAGGTTTGGGCGAATTTATTTTTGTCAATCAAATTGATGTGCAAAAAATAAATGATTTTTCCTTTGTGTATCATGCTCATTCTGAGGCGACGAAACCTTTACACTTTGAAACAGATGCTAACAAAGCCTTAATTCCTGTCGGTGGCGGTAAAGATTCCGTGGTCACTCTTGAACTGAGTAAAAAGGTTTCTGATTTAGATAGATATCTTTTGATGGTGAGCCCCATTCCTGCCGCTATTCGCTGCTCGTTAGCAAGCGGTGTAGAAGAAAGTAAATATGTGACAGTAAAACGGTTGATAGACCCGCTACTGTTAAAGATGAATACAGAAGGATATTTAAATGGACATGTTCCTTTCTCAGCTACTATAGCATTTATAAGTTTAATCGCATCATCTTTTATCAAAGCTACGCATATTGTGCTTTCAAATGAAGCTAGTGCGAACCAGTGTAATATTAGATATTTGGATATGAATATTAATCATCAGTATTCAAAAAGTGTTGAATTTGAATCTGACTTTAGACGTTATGTGGCACGTTTTATTTGTAAGAATGCATTTAACTACTTTAGTTTTTTGAGGTTACTAAGCGAATTAGAGATTAGTGCACTGTTTGCTGAGATGAAAGACTACCATAGTGAATTCCTTAGCTGTAACAGAGGTGGGCGAGCAGACCACTGGTGTGGCTCATGCCCTAAATGTTTATTTGTCGCAGTGATGGTTTTACCATTTATTTCTCGACGAGAGGTTCAACAGATATTTGGTAAGGACTTATTAAATGATTCAGATCTATCTGAGCTGTTGAATTCGCTAGCTGGTTTTGGCGAATATAAACCTCTAGAGTGTGTAGGTACATTTGAAGAAGTTCAGCATGCTTTGCTCTTAATGAAAGAGAAGTATAACAAGCCATCTGCGCCCTTGGTGTACAATTTTTTTAACCAACATAAAGACTTAAATGTAAGTGAATCTGTTGTAGATAAAGAGGAGCGGGGAAGGCAACACTTTTTACCACCTCAGTTTGCGGCACTGATTTCATGAGTGTTGTTGGTGAACTCGAGCTGTTTACCCGTGGGAAGAAAGTTCTTATTCTGGGTTTTGGGCGAGAGGGACAAAGTACCTTAGCGGCTCTTTTATCACATTGTCATCCTGAATCGATTGGTATAGCTGATAGAAATGAGATTCAAGTTAAATTACCAAGTAGTGTGTTGGTGCACTCGGGGAGTGCTTATTTAGAATATATATCGGCATATGATATAATATTCTGTGCTCCAGGGATTCCTATACATAAAGAAGCTGTCCATTATTTTACACCAAAACAATGTATTACTAGTCAAACGGATATCATCCTGCGTTTTTGTTCGAAAAAGACCGTTGGTATAACAGGAACTAAAGGGAAAAGTACAACATCAACTTTAATATATAAGTTATTAGAAAGTTCAGGAAAGACTGCAACTTTAGTTGGAAATATGGGATCTCCAGCGTTTAATCAACTGGAAGAAATAGACTCTGTGGACGTTATTCTTTATGAGCTTTCAAGTCATCAGTTAACGACTGCTACAAAAAGCCCTCACATTGCAGTAGTACTCAATTTATTCCCTGAACACCTTGACTATTATGCAAGTAAAGAAAGTTATTATGCGGCAAAAGCAGAAGTGTTTCGCCACCAAAATGCTTTGGACTTCTTAGTGGTGAATAGAGATGATGCAGAGCTACATAAACTAGTTTCTTCCGCAGTTTCAAATAAATTATACTTTTCACATCTTCAAAATCATGTGGCTGAAGCATGGTTTGATAATACAAATATCTATCTGCGCACTAAAAGCATTAACTTAGACCTTAAAAGGGGACGCTTTCAATTATTGGGTGATATAAATGTAAGCAATATTATGGCATCTTTGCTTGTTGTGTCTTTGGTTTCTCAGATGAACGAAGAAAATATTGCCAGTGTACTAGAATGCTTTTCAGGCTTGCCGCATAGAATTGAAAGTATTGGTACATATAAGGGTATTCAGTTTATCAATGATGCTATATCAACTACTCCTGATACGACATGTGCAGCAATTGCAGCGCTTGGCTCACGGGTGAACACCTTGATCCTTGGTGGACAGGATAGACCTATTGATATTGATAGGTATCGCTCTTTAGCAGCTCAAATTAAAAGTAAGCAAGTTGAGAATTTGATATTTATCCATCAAAATGGGCCTAAGCTGAAGGAAATACTGCATGTATATCTAGGTGAATTGAACTATGAGGTGAAAGAGTACTTTGCAGGCGATATGCCTATAGCTGTTCAAAAATCATACCAAGTTACAAATGAAAATAGCATTTGTTTATTAAGTCCTGCGGCTCCTAGTTTTGGTGCCTATAAGGATTATGCTGAAAGAGGGGCTATTTTCAGCAAGGCAGTACATAAACAAAGCAAAAATGAGATTTAAGGATATAGAATATGGCAATCAATTATAATGATGAATTCCACACATTAACGAGCAAATATGATGCACATGATTATGGCGGCGTCATTAAAGAAGCAGGTGGAGTCATTGAATCGGCTTTAAAAGATTTATATGAAACTTACTTTACTAAATTTCCACCAACTAAACAAAAAAACATAATTATTTTCTTGGAGGATAAGTATAAAGGTAGCTCATTCAAGAAGTTAGGTTTAGGTCAAATGTATGGTTTTTTCACTGCACAAAAGATTTGGACTAATATTGCAGAAAGTGAAGGAGTTCATCCAGACAACTTTAAGTTGCTAGCCTTGGATAAACTTAGCTACTTGGTGACCTTGAGAAATGATACAGTACATAATGAACATGTAGCAGAGGAAAGCGAAGCTATGTTTGCTTTAAGCTATGTGCGAAGTTTCTTGCAATCATTTGTTATTTTTGAGTTCTCAGGTGAAAAGAAGGGGCCCCGGTTGAAAAGTAGCTTAGACTCATTATTGGCTACAGAAGTACTACTCGGTGAAGTGCAGCTCTATGAGTCACTTAATGAAGTCCTTGAAGAAGAAAGTATTGATTCAGTTGATGTGACATATTTTTCAGATGTGATACCTGGAAATGTAAAACAAAATGAAGTTATAGGAAAATACTGGTCTAGAATAGCAAATATGGTTAATGACAATTCCATAATGCTGCGTCGAGTTGTTAGTTTGCCTAGTGGTTCAGGGAAAATAAGGCAACAAAAAACACTTTGGGTTTTGTTGGCTCAGTTCTCTAAATATTGTAATAAAATTAATGAAGGGCAAGTGGGCCTTAGCATGATTGAAGCCTCTAAGTTGAAGGTTGGAAATGAGATGATAGATCAGATGGAGGTGCCACTCATCAACTTGATACTCCTATATAGTAAGAGGAACCCTGCTGTAGGGCATGCTTGGCTGTTTGGCTCGCATAATAAGCAGGGTGGCAATCAGGTATATTTACATATGGCGGGTAAAGGTGGGTTTATGGCTTTAAGGAGCATGTACGATAACTTGTACGCCTCAGGTCTACGCTTGACTACAAAGGTTGCTAGAGAACTGATGGATGAGGCTACAGGTGGTTTAGAAGTGAGTTCTGATAAATTCCAAAAAACAATAAAAGAAAAAAGTGCTGACTTTGGCTTAACAGAGCAAGAGGCACATGATGCAATTGAATTTTGGGCAAGTTTTGTTCAAGAAGGTAAGGGAGACGAAAGTGATTATTTTTAAGAAAAATAAAAATTTAGACAGGGTATAAGATGAACGTAAAAGAAATTGTATTACAGCATGGAAGCCGTGGCATGGATTATTTGAAGGGTTATGTTCCCGACGATATTTATAAAACGTGTGCAGCTAGGTTGCTTGAAGATAACAGAAAAGTTGCGCTAATTACTACAGGTTTCTTTGTGAAAAATTCAGCTGAGACGGATGGACCTCCAGGTGCATATTTTCTTTATTTGGCACTTCAGCAGCTAGGTTACGAAGTTAAAATACTGGTTGACCCAATTGTTTACCCATTGATGTGTAAACATATTGGCCATGAAGCATTGATCAATATGCCTTTAGGTGATGAAGTCGATGTTGAAAAAATGGCAAAATTCATCCGCGATGAGTTTAATCCCTCGGTGATTATCTCTACAGAGCGCTGCGGCAGAGCTTCTGATGGTAAATATAAAAATATGAAAGGTGTTGATATTGGGAGCCACACCGCAAAAATTGATGAGGTTTTCCAGATTTTAGATAAACAATCATATTCCGTTGCTATAGGTGATGGTGGGAATGAAATTGGCATGGGTAATTTAGCTTTAGAAATTAATAAACACCTTGCATTGGATCCTTGTCAGGTGATGGTTGATACATTGCTTATTGCAACAGTTTCCAATTGGGGAGCATACGGGCTTATTGCGGAGTTGGGTATTCAAGCGCAAGTTCCTAGTGTTTTACCTAGCGCTAAAACACAATATGATTTTGTGAAGTCGATTGTATCCATGGGTGCAGTGAATGGGATGTCTGGGGTGCCAGAGTGCATCGTGGATGGCTTTGATTTACAGGAGGAAAAACAAATAATGAGCGATCTATATCAATATGTGGCTGAAGCATTATGAACTTTGTAATGGCAGAGTCGTATTCTGAATCATCAGGCTCACAAGTGAGTATTGGTGAAGAGCTGGTTCAGGTTGCGGTTAGGGTATCATCAAAGGAATTACATTCTGATACAATTAGCCTGATTGATTTGGCTTGTGGCCCAGGTGTGTTAACAAAAAGATTGGTTGATCAATTAGAGGGTCAAGGGTTACACATTGAGCATGTTGGTATTTTAGACTATGACTCGTCAATGCTTGCTAAAGCAAGACGTTCGTTGCCGGGTTGCCATACCTATGAACAGGATTTTTATACGCCACTTTCTGACAGCCGAAAATATGATATAGTATTTTCGAATGAGGGGCTGCATTGGATACCTACTGTTTCTGATGTCATACCAAATTTTCAGGGTGATACGCCGCCTCTGTTAAGGGCTTCTTTTGGCAAAGAGTTTAGTGAGTGGGGAAACGCATTATTAGTGCAGTCTTTATCTAACCTGAGGGGGATGACTAAAGAGCATGGTATAGCTGTCTTACAGTTTGGAAGAGAGGGTCAGCTGGATAAGCTGTGGAGTGTTGTTGAAGAAGTACTGTCAGAGTTAGATGCGTTATCAAAATTTAAAGGTGCTTTGTTTCCTTTATATTACCCAGATGAAGAAAGCCTCTTTCGATGTATTCGAAAGTCAGGCTACACTGTAAAAGAAGCACTCTTTTTTCAAGAGCACTTATCTGAGGAAACGGCAGCTGATATTGTGGGTTTTTTCAAAGGGTTTTCTGAGCCAGGGCTGAGAAAAATTTTACCGCAAGAAAGGATGGAGGAATTTTATAATATTATGCTCTTAAAGATTCAAAATATGGATATCAATGAATTTCGTGAGAACCAGTGGAACCGCTCGGTTCTAGTATTGAAAAATTCAAGTGGCGCTTATTAGCGGCAGCTGATGGAGTTCAGGGACCGGAGTTTACCAGTCGCGCTCTGGATGCATGGGCATATCACAATGGTGTGAAGCTCAAGTTGATCCAACCTGGCAAACCAACCCAGAATGCGTTCATTGAATCATTTAATGGCAAATTCCGAGATGAGTGTTTAAATGACCACTGGTTTAACAACATGCCCGAAGCTAGAGTCATTATCGGAGCATGGTGGCAAGATTACAACGAACGTCGGCCACACAGTTCGCTGGGTTACATAACTCCGGCTGAGATGGCTGCAAAGCATCGCACCACGGTGCGAAATACAGAGAAAGAAGAAATGAAATGAGCCGGATTTACTAACTACGAAATGGCACTACGTTTGGGGGCAGGTCACTATCCCCAACACCCTTACTCCAATCAAGAAGCTCAAACTTACTATCAGGCAACCCCTGTTCTCTTTGTTGAAGCCAACATTCGATACAAGCCGCCATAGCAAAATGTGGAAGTGATTCATACAGACCGAAACTCGCACGATCAACTTCATGGCACCAATGATGCCTATCTACTAAACCCAGTTGAACAATCAAAGGATCATTGGAAAGCATAATCAGCCACTTATGCGCAGACCTTAAACCTTCGTCGTATGGACGCTGTCCTGATCCTTTATTGCGTCGATTTACTACTATTTTAGGCAACAAGTCACGAAGTGCAATGCGTTGCAAATAACGGTCCTGTAGAGGTCTTTGACGCTGATCAAACGGTATTGAAAACATGAGTTCTAATAACCGACGATCAAGTAGTGGATGGCAAAATTTAACCTTTGTATAAACACTGTTTGCTGACGTCAGATCGGCCGCCTGGAGATATAATTCTTCCCATAGTGCATGTCGCCCGGGGTCTGGATGACGTGGCGTCTCTTGTACTCGATCTCGCCCCCGTAAGTCATACGTTTGGACAAAATGGTGGTCAAGCCAAGATGGAAGTGCTCTGAGTGCACCACTCTTGCCAATTTTTTTTCGCAGCAGATGCCTAAATGCTGGCCTTGCCGCACTGTTGACGAACCAGTGCATCAATGATCGCCTTTGTGAATCTTGGTTGCGACATTCAGTAAGTGATCGATATAAAGAAACAATATCAAAATTATACAGATCATCTGCTAGATAATGAGGAGGGCAATCTGGACTGCCAAAAGTAACATCGCCTCCTATTCCTGTAAGTACTGCATCAACTCCATGCTGACTGAGTAAATTATGGTAGGCAGTTTGTCGACTAAAATGCGTTTCTGCACCAGGCTCGCCTCGAAAATTCGTCGGAAAATCGGAAAATGGTAAGCTGCACCGTACATCTATTGTATGCCATGGGATGTCCAATGTATCGATGACTGATCTACTTACAATTGTGTCACCAAAATCTGCTCCAGCAGGATCAATAAAAGTCAGTGCTTCTACTTGTTTGCCGAGTTTAAGTGCCGTCATCAATACGCTGGTTGAATCTAGACCACCTGACAAGTGGCTCCATACCGTCTCATTGGAAGCAACCAAAGGCTCAACTGCACCGAAGAGTCTCTCCATTAGCATGTCTTCGTATTCTGAGTCACTTTTTACTAACGGTACTTGTACATCTGCAGGGCTCCATGCTCTTGATAATTCGCAGCAACCAGCCTTCCAGACCAATGTCATGCCGAAACGAAGACGATGTATACCATTATAGGGTGTATGTTCAGTACATACTACCGCTTTAGCCAAGAGATCAGCGAAATACTCCATATCTAGCCCAACGTCACTATGCATGATTGCAAGATCGTCTAATCGATTAGAAAAAGAGAATTCGCCAGCAATAGTTGAATAAAACATTTGGTATATGCCAAGGCTGTCCTGTACTAATGTCACCTGACAATTGTCATGATCTATTATTGCAGCAACAAACTGTCCAAGAACATGTCTGTTGAGATCAACACCCCAACGCAAGTAAGCTTTAGATAACTGTTGTGCAATATTGAAAGATAACGGGTTCGCTTTTTGGTTAGGAGCAGCAATCAAGTCTGAATTTGTAATGTAACCATCTGCAATTACAGTAAGATGCTTACTTTCTGTGATTTCTGTCTTGCTTGCTTCGGTGAAAAATGAAAAACCAGCTTCAGAAAACCTGCCAATAAATCGTTGCATAATTTTACATCACTTTAGACAAGATATCGATGCATACGGTTGCACTCTGTCTTTAGAGTCGAGCAAAATAGTGTCTTCGAGCTCAACCCATCCGTGAGCACGTAATGGGTCGTCAGCTATGCCTATTATGTGTCTTACGGCAAAACCGCGCTCAATAAGGTATATAAAAAGGCTTAGAGATCTTGGTAGGCAATCCTGTTGGCTAATTGCTCGAGGGCTAAAGTTTTCGGCTTGAACAAAACCGGACAGACATTGATCAAGTTGATTGGTACAAATACTGCGTCTGAAGAGCAGGCGTGATGCGGTAAAGTCGTATGCCTTTGAAAAGCCACCATAGCGTAATCTTAAGATAATGGATATTTGACAAAGCCAAGCGTGCAAGGTTAATGGGGGCAAAAATCGTAATAATGGCCTCGAAATAACTCTGCCATTTTGGGGGGTACCAATTGGTTCCAGTAATTGTCTAATAAGCAATTGGTTGGTTAGTGCATCGTAGTCAGTGTGTGCTAATTCGCTGCTTACATTATACAGTTGAGATATTTTATCACAAATCTCCGACCTACAAAGGCCATCACTCAATCCTTTCCACACCAATGTTCCTACTTCATTGAGTCCTAAATATCTCCCAGTACGTAAACATAGCACAACAATCCTTCCATTTAATAAAACCCAATGAACCTTGGTGCTTGGTTGAAGAATCAAGTTAACAGCGTCACACCCAATATCCGACATCGAATGTAGAGATATAGTGTAAGTGTTTGATTTATACGGTTTTTCGACAAGTTATATTATAATCTTATTGTTGCTGTCGGATCTTGAGCTGTTTAAAAAAATAATTAATTCCACCATACTCGTGGATGATCAGAAGAACCATCGTTATTTGCACCTGACGAATAGTATTTCGTTAGTTCAGAAGCATCACCCAGATCAATAACTCGTGGTTTTTCATAGATTACTCTTTGCTTATCTGTTTTTAAACTGATCTTATTCAATGCTTCCTTTACTTTAGATGTCATAAACTCTCCTTATAAACTTAGTGTACGTTTTCAAATGAAAGTGGACCACTCGGCCAGTTGACTAAGAGACACTTTCTGATGCAGATTATGGTGGCAACCATTTGATTGCGCAACTCTATTTGGTCGAGTGTCCGCTATTAGCTGCCAAACCCCCTTATATTTCTTAAAATCACAAACTGGACTACGATTAAAACAGTAGACATAGTCAAGCTCCAAAGGGGAATGAATTGAGGAGTGTTTATGAGAGGGCTTTTGTTGGAAGCTAGCAAGCATCTATTAAAACAGGGGTCGTTCCAATGAGATATTATTTGATGGTGATTCTTCTGTTCCCTGCCATCATGATGAAACTATTGGTATCCTTTTCAATATACAAGAGGAAAATTAGGCAGTATATTGTTAATCTTTTTCGATTTTCTTCTGTTTACATTGTTGATTGAAAGTGTCCATCAGCTTTGTAACGCTATCGCTTTTGGATATCATACCCAGCAAACCAATGATCCCCCCTTTACCTTCTTTGAGGCGCAGTAAATGCAACTCATATACTTCTTTATCGTTAAGAGGCCTATCGCCGATGGCCTTTAAAAATTCTTTTGAAGTGGGCATATTGTGAAGTTCCTCTAACTCGGCTTGTTAATGATTAAACAGGGCTAAGTAACGTTTTAGACTCATACCGTTCATGTACATTCCGTATCGCCTTGAGTTCCGGATTTAGGATGCATTTATTCCCTCCATTATAGATTAATCATACTTATATGCCATTTACAAAACATGTGAACAGCCCTGATATACTTCACCGTGCTGCAAGCAGATTCAGATATATTATCCGCAGATAATCTGGAAAATATCGTTTGAGTAATTTTCGCATCAAATCATCCTTGCCTTGCCATGCATACTGTTTACCAAGCGAGAACCATCCATACTGTGCCTTCATTGCAGTCCCTGAGGGGTTCACGATACTGATTGCCGATGTGCTGATCTCCTCCCGAGCCTGGCTGTATTGACCATTGAGATGCTTTTCTTCAGGGGATAACCAGATATTCGACCCTTGATTTGGCTTGCGCGGTGATAATGATACGACCATGTCTATGAGAACTGATAGAGCGGCGTATTGACGTGCGGCAGTATCCAACTCAGACGAACCCTGAATATCAGCCATAATTTGATGTGGCGTTGGCATCTCATCAAGGTATGCGGTTGTCTTAAGGGGGGAGTAGGCTGCAGATTCTTCTTCCGGCGGCGCAATTTCGGCCCGTCCACTCATATCATCATGATAATAAATGTTTCCAATTTTTCTATCTCCTGCAAAAGCATTTGCAGAAAGCATGAAAATGGAAAGCAACAAAATAAAGGGGACTTTAATATTCATTATTCCTCCCTTGAACTACTTACACTATAGCACATTAATGATGGTTATGTCGGGAAACTGTACGCCTTCAAATGAAAGTGGACCAGTCAGACGATTTACTAAGAGGCACCGCAATGGTGAGATCTTCCCCGGGCACTGTAACGGTAAGAAGAATAGAAGGTAGTTGATAGCAATCAGGGCGGGCCGCATGGCTCGCCCTTTCTATTTAATAAGTCAAAAATTGGTATATAGCACCCCTTCTCTTTCATTTGCTGTGTTTGACACCTGTTGACGAGTCTTAAGGATTTGTGGGCAAGCTATGTAAGTCGTTGAATAATAAAGAGAAATAAATTTTCCTTTGCGCTGCTCGTTAGGAGGTTTCAGTCTTCTTCCTTAATTCGCAACAAACACGGAGGTAACGCGATGTAAAAAGGAGAAAATTGTTATGAATAGTGAAAATATGAGCGTATCCGAAACTATTATTCCTAAATCGCCAAATGACCTCACACCCTGGCCCACCAATGCAAGAACCCATTCCAACAAACAGCTTGTAAAGCTCAAATCTAGCATCGAAAAATTCGGTTTTACAGCCCCAGTCCTTGTTGATGAAGATGGCGTGATTCTAAGCGGCCATGGGAGAGTCGAAGCAGCAAAAGAACTTGGACTGGAGTCGGTGCCTACCCGGGTGATCTCTGGGCTAACAGAAATACAAAAGCGCGCTTATGTTCTTGCAGATAACAAAATCGCTCAATTATCTGGTTGGAATAATGAACTCCTCAAGTCCGAGATGGAGATCCTGATTCAGGAGGACTTTAACATTGAGACAACGGGTTTCAGTACGGCTGAAGTCGATATCATGTTCGATGACATCACTGAGCCAAGCACGAGTGACCATGCTGATCTTCAGGAAGAAGACATTTCTGAACAGGTAATTTCTCAGTTTGGTGATTTATGGCAGCTAGGCAGCCATCTTCTCCTATGCGGCAATTCACTCGATCCAACCTGTTATGAGAAGCTGATGCAGGATAAGGCTGCTCAGATGGTTATTACTGACCCACCATACAATGTCCCGATCTCTGGCCACGTCTGTGGCAATGGCAAAATCAAACACAAAGAATTTGCCATGGCATCTGGAGAGATGTCTCAGAGTGAGTTCACAACCTTTCTTCATGATGTGTTTTCTCTGATCAGTGACTCCATGCAAGATGGTGCCATCTTTTTTAGCTTCATGGACTGGCGTCATATGGCAGAGGTCCAGAATGCTGCACAGCCACTCTTTGGCTTCCCTCGACAGCTGTGCGTATGGAGCAAAGATAATGGTGGTATGGGCAGCTTTTATAGAAGTCAGTACGAATTAATTTTTGTATTTAAGAAGGGCAAGGCGCCACACATCAATAACTTTGAACTGGGACAGCACGGACGCTACCGGACTAATGTCTGGGATTATCCCGGAGTGAATACCTTCAAAGGCAAGGGGTTCGAACTACTGGCACTTCATCCGACAGTAAAACCAGTCGGCCTTATTGCTGATGCAATTCGTGATTGCAGCCATCGCAATGGCATCATCCTCGATCCATTTTGTGGAAGTGGAACAATCCTTATTGCTGCCGAACGTACTGGCCGAAAAGCACGGGCTATAGAGCTGGACCCACAGTATGTTGATGTGTCCCTCATGCGCTGGCAACGCATTACAGGCAAGCAAGCCGTATTAACTTCTACAGGTCAGACATGGGATCAGGTGTCAGCTGAGCGTCTCGCAGGGCAGGAGGTGACTCATGAGCAATAAAGTCGGATATCGCCGCCCACCAACGGGTGGGCAATTTAAGAAAGGTCAGTCAGGTAATCCAAACGGTA
>Ga0316189_10003532_pt1 | contig 15153 bp, 13 predicted proteins | sample LowCovwburrow_MG_FD_204930 | JGI IMG/M metagenome (GOLD analysis project Ga0316189, IMG submission 204930) | Coastal sediment microbial communities from Maine, United States - Lowes Cove worm burrow | ecosystem: Environmental > Aquatic > Marine > Coastal > Sediment | place: USA: Maine... | reverse complement strand
CCTCAAGGCTCCCTCTCCCTCCCTCCTCAAGGCTCCCTCTCCCTCCCTCCTCAAGGCTCCGCTATCCGCCCGTCCGCCCTCTCCCTCCGTCCCTCAAGGCTCCGCTCAACGTCCGTAGCGGCACCGGCGTGCACCGCGCACGGTTCTGAGCTGAGCCTCGTCCTGACCTCGTCCTTCCCGTTCTGGCCCGTTCTGGCCCGTTCTGGCCCGTTCTGGCCCGTTCCCGGCCCGCTCCCGGCCCGCTCCCAGCCCCAAGCTCGCCCGTCCTCGCCCAGCTCCCCCCTCTTTGCTCCCCCCTCTTTCACCCCAAAGGCGGTTCACGGCGACCTCTGCGGCCGGCTGAGGCCCCGCTCCGCCAGCGGGGCTCGCTCGCGCGCCCGGCCTCACGCACTCGCCCCAATTATGCGCCCGTTGCCGCCGCCGAGGAGCCCAGACGGCCCGCCCTCGCCGTGCTATCACCTGCCGGTCGCCTGCATAAACCCGCCGCGACCTCCGCTCGATCGCCATGCTCACCGTCGCATCACTGGTCGCCGCCCTGACGATCGCCGGCGCCTTCTGGGTCGGGATCCTCGCCGCCCGCCGCCTCCGCGACTGGGGCGATGGCCGACGGGTCCTCACGGACGGCGGCGGCGAGCCCCTCGCGCTGCCGGCCGCAGGGGCGATGGTCAACAGCAAGCCGCCGCTGGACGCTGCGAGCCAGCGGGTCCGCAGCCGGGTCGCCCAGCGCCTGCAGGGTCGCCTGCCTGCCGAGGCGGCGCCCCGCGCCCTGGCCCAGGAGGTCGACCAGCCCGAGATGTCGCCGACCGACCTCCGGCAGGGCGACGTCGTCCTCGTCGACTCGGGCGACACCTCGCTCGACGGCGACTTCCTGATCGAGGGGGTTCTGACCCTCCGCGAGGGCCAGCTGACGACCGTCGTCGTCGTCATGGCCGACACCGATCGCCGCCGCTGGCTGGTCACCTCGCCGGCCCTCCAGAGCTGGCTCCTCCTGGAGCCCGTCAGCGGTCACGGCCTCCTCGGCGAGCCGCCGCGGCATATCCAGCGCGGACCCCACGACTTCGCCCTCGAGCGCCGCGGACAGGCGAGCGCCGCCGGGGTCGGGATGCACGGTCGCCCAGCCCTCCCCCGCGTCGCCACCTACGTCTACCGGGCCCAACCGGATCGGATGCTCTGGCTCGAGCGCTGGGGCGATCAGGTGCTGATGGGCGAAGGCGTCGAGCTCCAGAGCCACTTCGCCTCGTTCCTCCCGGGGAGCTGAGCCGACTCAGCCGTCGACGACCTCCGACCGCCGACCCGTCATCCGCCGTCGGACCGACGATCCGTCCGAACGCCGAGGGAGCAGCGTTTCCTCTCAATGTCATGCGACGCCCCATCCGCGGGGCGACGGCGCTACCCTCGGGAGCATGCACCTACACTCACCCAAACGGCCCCTCGCCTCTCCCCTGGCCCTTGGGATCAGCGCACTCCTCGTCGCCTGCAGTGGTGGTAGCGGCGAGACCCTGAGCTCGGCATCCTCGACCTCCGCCAGCTCGGAGACCGCCAGCGCGAGCTCAACAGATCCGAGCACGAGCGCCTCGAGCACCGCCGCTCCGTCGACCACTGTCGCATCAATGACCGGCACCGGCACCGACTCCGGCACCGACTCGACCTCCGGCCCGACCTCAACCTCCGGCCCGACCTCAACCTCCGGCCCGACCTCAACCTCGGACCCGACCTCAACCTCGACCTCCGGCAACCCCACAGACAGCACCACCGGCGATCTCGACCTCTGCGGGCCTGCGCTCCTCGGCGACCCTTGCGAGTCCGACGGCGACTGCAAGATCGCCGGGGACTGCTGCGGCTGCGTCGCCTACAACCCGTCGATGACCAGCCCCGGCAACTGTGGCGGCAACTGCAAGCAGGACAAATGTTCGGAGTGGGGGCTCGACAGCGCCCGCTGTGAGGCTGGCGTCTGCGTCGTCGGCGGCAAGAGCTGCAACCAGGACAAGGTCCTCTGCGACGGGCCCCAGCCCGACTGCGAGGAGGGCTCGCTGCCCCAGGTCGACGGCGACTGCTTCACCGGCGAGTGCCTGCCGCTCGCCGCCTGCGACTGGGTCCCAAGCTGTGACCTCTGCGACGGCCAGGTCTGCGCGATCACGGAGGGGCCGGACTGCACCCATCGGCGATGCGTCCCGGAGCTCGCCGAGTGTCAAGGGCTGCCGCTGTGCGACTGCCTCGGCCAGATCTTCTGCAACCCGCCGCACGAGAGCTGCGACGAGGAGGATGGTGCGCTCATCTGCTCCCCATGAGCACCGGCGCGATGACGCCCGGACGACCTCTACGACGCCGCTTCGACCCCCTCGGTCAACCAGCGGTCATCGCCCGGCGGTGCCTCAAGACACCGCCGGGCGACTACGTCCCCAGACGTTGCTGACGCCCGATCAAAGGCTCAGCGACCCATCAGCTCCATACCCAGACCTTTCGTTCGGACCTCGACCCGCGCACCCCAGCCCTTGGTGGTCCAAACGGGCGTAGAGCCCGTGACGGATGACCGGCGATGAGCGTGTCTCAGCCCCACGTAGTGCACGTGGCTCGCCAGCCAAAAGGGCAATGATCGCGTGCACCAGCCGGGGCGAGGAAGCCTCTTCAGGCGCCCGTCTAGGACCTCTGTCCCGGACCTGTCTCGGACCCGTGCCAGCGCTCGCGCCAGCCCCTGCGCCGGACCCTGCGTCAGAGCTCGAGCCCGTGTTGCCCGACCCTGGTACAGCTCCGCCGCGCGCTCCTACGCGCCCGTGTCGCCCGTGCCCGCCAGGTTCCCGGCATGGAGCCCGCACTCTTTGCCCTCGGCGAGCTCCCACCACCAACGACCCTCGCGCTCGTGCTGCCCTGGGAGGATCGCGCGGGTGCAGGGCTCGCAGCCGATGCTCACCATGCCCCGATCATGGAGCGGATTGTGGGGGAGCTCGAGCGCTCGGAGGAGCTCCCATACCTCGGCGCTCGTCATCTCGGCGAGCGGGTTGTACTTGGTCAGCGGCGCGGCGTCGACCCCGACAAAGACCGGATCCCGCTCGACCTTGGCCACCGCCTGGCGGGTGTCGAGACTCTGATCGCGACGCTGGCCGGTGACCCAGGCCCGCACCCCCGCCAGGCTCCGGCGCAGCGGCTCGACCTTGCGGATCGAGCAACACTCGCGGTGACCGTCGACCACGAAGGAGAAGAGGCCCTTGCTGCGGACGAGCCGCTCGACCGCCGCCGCCTGCGGGAAGGCGACCTCGATCCGGATCCCGTAGCGCTCCTCGACGGTGGCGAAGAAGCGCAGCGTCTCCGGGTGGAGGCGGCCGGTGTCGACGCTCAGCACCCGGTAGGGCAGCCCGGTCTGGTGGGCGTGCTCGATCAGGAGCACGTCTTCAGCCCCTGAAAAAGCGATCACCAGGTCGTCGCCAAATCGTCCGAGGGCGTCGCAGAGGATCTCGCGCGGGGAGGCGTCCGCGAGCGCGGTGGCAAGGGCGTCGATCTCGTTCATCGCGGCAGCATCATCCACCATCGCCGCGCCCCTGCCCAGCCTCGCCAGCGCCCGGCCCTCTCGCTCTCCCGGCACGACTCCGCGAAATCCTGCGGGGTCGGCCTGAGCGCACTGGCGGAGACAGCAGAGAGCCGCCACGATCGGCCGCCGAAGGGCGGACGCGCTGACTCGCGCTGTGATCTCGAGCGCACGTCGACGAGCAGGCCTCGCAGCCCGTGGTGAAGGTCGCGCGTGCTCTTGCGCGACGATCGTCGACCCGGTCGGCCTCGACAAGAGGCCGCTCGGCCGGGCCCTTGTCCAAGTTCTGGCGGAGCTGAGCGGGTCGACGAGGGCTGCGCGAGGGCACGGGACGTTCACGGGCTGCGGGGGGCTTGGTCCGAGTCCCGCGTGCTCTCGCGCAACAATCGTGGGTTCTCTTGGCTCCGACGAATGCTGCAATGCCATACCTGGCCGTGCCGCGAGCAGCGGCGGAGCCGAGGGGGCTAGAGAGTGTGCGACTCTTTTCGACCGCCTCCTGACACGGGCTCCGGCGCCGCCTCGCCAACCTGCTCTCCGTGACACTGTGACATCGCCTAGCGGCCCTCTCGTGACACAGTGACAATGTCCACAACCGCCGTCCCGTGCTAGGTTGCATCGATGGTTCACAAGCAAGGTTGGCTGCGCTTCCTCGCCCTCTGCGGCGGACTTCTCTGCGGCTTCGGCCTCGGCGAAGCCGAGAGCCGCGCCAACGCCTGCTCCAACGCCGCCGATTGCCCGCCCGGATATACGTGCAGCGACGGTAGCTGCGTCACTGAGCAAATGCGCTGCGTCAAGCATTGCCGACGACGGGGGATCTCCGGCGGATGCATCAGCTTCGCCGCCGACTTCTGCGCCGCCGATGCTGTCTGCGTACCGCCCTGCAACGTCCGCGACGCCAAGGGCACCTGCCAGGTCTACGGCCCCGACAACTGCGGCACGAACATGAGCTGCGTCCAGCGATGCACGGACCGCTGGAGCGACGGCTCGTGCATCGGCTACGGCGGCGACCACTGTGAGCCGCAGGCCAAATGCGTCCGTCAATGCACCAACCGCGGCCTCAACGGCAGCTGTACGGTCTGGGGCCCGGACGCCTGCGGCCCCGCCTTCTCCTGCGCCCGGCCCTGCACCTCGCGCTCCGACCTCGGCTCCTGTGTCCATTGGGGCAGCGATCTGTGCGGGCCGGCCTACACCTGCGCCAAGAAGTGCCGCTTGCGCGGCATGAACGGCAACTGCATCGCCTACGATCCCGACATCTGCGGCGAGGGGGCCGTCTGTGTCCAACACTGCGAGAGCCGCTCGGCCTTCGGCGAGTGCCTGCACTACGGCCCGGACATCTGCGGCGCGGGCTAGCCCTAGATTTAGGCGCTGACAAGGACCGCCAGTGCCCTGACCGCAAGCCCGCTCGCTCGGACTCCTGAGCACAGTCTTGTCGAGCCGTACTCGTCGGGACGGACATCACAGACCGTCGTCTGGTCCCCCTCGGAAGCTGCTTCGAGGTGCAGGGCGCGTAGGCGCGCTCACCTTCGGTCGGGCTGCAGACGCAAGAGCTGTCCTCTAAGACAGGAAGACAGGAAGACAGGAAGACAGGCTCCTCACTCGGAGCCGTGAGAGACTTGCCCGGGCGAGCGAGGGGCGACGGGTGGGACGCAGCGGGAGGACCCCTGCCTCGCGCGGAGACACGCCCACCCCGTATCTTCAAGCAGGTCAGCCTGACCCGCACTCCAGCCCTCGTCCCCCTCTCGGCTCCGCCAGAGCTTGCGGTACGGCCCACAGCGCTGTCGTGTCGAGGACGAGAGGGCCGACGCTCTCTCGGCTTCGATACACCGCCGCTCGACCGGGTCGTTGTCCACGCCTCGCCGGAGCGGAGAGGCTGGAGAGTGCGCGGGACGTCCGCCACGGCCTCCGAGGGCCCCCCACGGGCATACACACGAGACCTCCACGACCCGCTCTTCGAGGACGGCGCCGAGCAAGCACAGACCTCCACGAACGCCGATAAGCTGGCCCTAGCAGCGCCAGACCCAGAGTGACAGCCCGCTAGACATCATCTACTATCCCGCGACCCCCCCCCCGGAAAGATAAGGCAGACACGATGGACGATCTCATCCAAGGACTCATGAGCAAGGTTGGACTCGACAAGGCGACCGCAGAGAAGGTGATCGCCTTCCTCAAGGAGAACGCCGACGACATCCCGGCGATGCTCGCCAAGTCGGGCATGGCAGACAAGCTCCCCGCTGGCCTCGGCAAGAGCCTCGGCGGCCTCTTCGGCAGCGACTGATCCCCTGGCCTCACGGCCGTCCCAAGACCCTCCGCACCGGAGGGTCACACTAGAGGCGCTGTCTCTCAAACAGCGCCTCTCTGCGTTCTCTGCCCCGGTCGCCCAGGATGACCGCAGGCCACAGCCGACCGCCAGGCGCTTTGACAGCGCGATGCCTCGCCGCCTATCGTCCGCCCTTGATGCGCCGAAGCTTCGTAGCTGCCCGTGGAGAACCAACCGCGCCCCCGCCCGCACTGGCCCTCCAGCAGGGGCTCGTCGCCTCATCTCTCGGCGTCGCCCTGCTCTTCGCCCTCGGCTCCCTCGGCTGTGGCGCGCGCGAAGAGCCCGCCGCCGGCGCTGCGCCGACCTCCGCCGAGCCCTCCACCACGCCCTCCACCACGCCCTCCACCACGCCCACGACCCTCGCCGCCTCCGCAGACGCCTCGGCGAAGCCCAAGCCTGCGAGCGCCCCAGGGGGAGCGCCCGCCAGCCCGACGGCCAAGCCCGCACGGACGCCCTCCTTCGTCGCCGGCGCCGGCGATGAAGGCAAAGATGCTGCCCAAGGAGCCCCCGCGCCCCTCCCCGCGGACGAGCCCCGGGCCGAACAGTTCGCGGACCTTGAGACCCTCTGCGCCGCGCTCAACCGCGACTACGTCGACGGCACCCTCACCGACTACTACCACGGCCTGACCATGAAGACAGGTTTCGGAAGAGACCTCCGGCGTCGCGGCGAGGAGTCGATGAAGCCCGGACGGATCCTAGAGTCAGGCCGCGACAAGCTCGGGGAGAGCGCCGGAGACCCACAGCTCCCCGCCTGCGCAGAGCTCTTCGACGAGCTCGACGACCTCGAATAGGCCGATGTCCGCCGCCGATGATCCTCGCCGAAGCGCCCCGGAGCTGCCCTCTGGCGCCGTCGCTCCGCCCCGCGCCCTCGGCGGCTCGACGGCGATCCTCCTGATCGTCGCCAGCATGATCGGCGCCGGTGTCTTCACGACCACCGGCTTCCTCGTCCGCGACCTCGGCTCCACCACCGCGGTGTTGATCGCCTGGGGCCTCGGCGGCCTGACGGCCCTCTGCGGCGCCCTGGCCTACGCCGAGCTCGCCGCCGCGCTCCCCCACAACGGCGGCGAGTACAGCCTCCTGAGCAGGATCTACCACCCTGGGGTCGGCTTCATCGCCGGCTGGGTGTCGCTTATCGTCGGCTTCTCCGCGCCGATGGCCGCTGCGGCGATCGCCTTCGGCGAGTACCTGGGGCGCCTCTTCCCGAGCCTCGATCCGACCGCCTCGGGCCTGACCGCGATCCTCGCCCTCGCCCTCCTCCACGGCCTCCGCGTCCGCCTCGGCGGCCTGGTCCAAAACGTGGTGACAGCGGCGACGATCCTCCTGATCGTCGCCTTCATCCTCGGCGGCCTCGCCTTCGGCGACTACAGCCGCCTGACCGCGGTCACCGACCCCAAGACCCTGAGCGCGCTCGCCTCCCCGGCCTTCGCCGTCGGCCTGGTCTACGTCTCCTTCGCCTACAGCGGCTGGAACGCTGCGGCCTACATCGCCGGCGAGGTCGCCGAGCCGAGCCGGAGCATCCCGCGGGCCTTGGTCAAGGGGACCCTCCTGGTCACCGGGCTCTACCTCGGCCTCAACCTGGTCTTCCTGGTCGGCGCGCCGGCGAGCGAGCTCGCAGGCCAGGTCGAGGTCGGCTACATCGCCGCCGAGCACCTTTTTCATGCGCCGCTGGTGACCGCCGGCCTGACCCTGATCGTCGCCCTCGGCCTCCTGACCACGGTCAGCGCCCTGATGATGGCGGGTCCGCGGGTCTACGAGGCGCTCGGCGCTGACTATCCCCGCCTCCGTCACCTCGCCCAGCGCCTGACCCAGGGGACAGACAATGCGATCGCCGAGATCGCCGAGATCGACAGCGGCCTGAGCCCGGCCGCGGCCGAGGCGACCAGCGCGGCGGGAGGCCGCGGACCGGCGACCGCGATCGCCCTCCAGGCGGTGATCGCCGCGGCGATGATGCTCACCGCGACCTTCTCCGATCTCCTGACCTACATGGGGATCACGCTCGCCCTCTCGTCGGGGCTGACGGTCGCCGGCGTCTTCGTCCTCCGCCGCCGAGAGCCGGCGCTGCCCCGCCCCTATCGGACCTGGGGACACCCCTTCACGACCTTGCTGGCGCTGGGGCTGATGAGCTGGATGATCATCTTCACCGTCGCCGAGCGACCGCTGACCGCCCTCTTCGCGGCCGCCACCCTCGTCGCAGGGCTCGCCCTCTACCTCGTCGTCCGCCCAGCCAAGGGCTGACCTCCAGCTGCCCGTTCTCGCCGTAGCAGAGCCCCGAGCGCTCTCGTGCCGCGATCGTCGACCTTCTCAGCTTCGACGCCGCGGTGCCGAGCTGCACCGCAAATTTGGGCAGGGTCGCGAGGGGCGAGGAGCGCAGACGAGATTGCGCTCGACCTTTGTCACTCGCCACTCGCCACTCGCCACTCGCCACTCGCCACTCGCCTCAAATTGGCGGTTCGGACCCCCTATTTGCAGGACACGGTCCTCTTCGATAGTAGCGAGCGTCGAGGACTGTGATGCTCGTGGACCCGTCGTCGCTACCACAAGAGCTGGCTCCATATGCGGAGGTGTTGGAGCTTCGTGTTGCCCGTCCGACAAGCGTGGGATGGGAAACTCCCGGCTGGGTCGCACCTGTGGTCCCCTTGACCCCTGGGGCTCCGCCCCACGACGGCGTCTACCGTGGCAGCTGGGTGTCCCCGGCGATATGTGTCCGGCTCGACCTAGCCCAGCTGCCCCCGCAGATCGCCGATGCACTGCGGGTCGCTCATCCCGAGCGCGTCGGGGCTGACGATGGCTTCTACGAATTATGCTCCGCATCCCGCTCGCAGCGGACCAATCGAGATGACGCCCTGATCGCGCTCGCGTTGAAGGTTGCAGACGTCGTATCCGCAACAGCACCGCGTCGCTAGCTCCGTATCCAAGCCGCCCCCTTGCACGGGGGGGTTGGGAGGGACGTCACACCAGCGCCTATTCTAGGGTTTGCCGCCCAGAATGGGCCTCCGGCGGCCTCCAGCGGGCCGCCCCGCCGCCTCCAGACGGCGGGGCGCCGAGGCGCTATCCTCCAGCCCCCCCCATGACGAGCGCCCCCACCGAGCTTCCGCCGCCTCGCTTCGGCGATCGCAGCCTCTTCCCCGATCTCGAGGCCCGCGCGTACCTCAACCACGCCGCGATCTCCCCCCCGTCGACGATCATCCGCCGGACCCTGCTCGAGTGCGTCGACGTCTACGGCCGCCGCGGCGTCGAGGGCTTCTTCGTCTACGGCGAGCAGCGCGAGCGGCTCCGCCTCGACGTCGCCGCGCTGATCGGCGCGGCGACGGCGGCCGAGATCGCGCTGAGCTCCGGGACCACCTCCGGCGTGATCGCGATCGCCCTCTGCTTCCCCTGGTCCGCCGGCGACCGGGTCGTCCTCTTTAACGGCGAGTTCCCGGCCAACATCACCCCCTGGCAGCGGGCGGCGGAGCTCTTTGATCTCAGGCCCGAGATGCTCTCGGTCGCCGACTTCCACGCGGGCGACGGGCGCGGGCTCCAGCGCCTAGAAGAGACCCTGCGACGCGGCGGGGTCCGCCTCGTCGCGGTCTCGGCGGTTCAGTTCCAAAGCGGCCTGCGCATGCCCCTAGAGGCGATCGGCGCGCTCTGCCGCCGCTACGGCGCGGAGCTCTTCGTCGACGCGATCCAGGGCTGCGGGACGACGACGATCGACGTCGAGGCGAGCGCGATCGACTACCTCGCCTGCGGCGGCCACAAGCACTTGATGGCGGTCGAGGGCGCGGGTTTCCTCTACGTCCGCCAGGAGCGAGCCGCCGCCCTGCGCCCCCACGTCGCCGGCTGGCTCAGCCACGAAGAACCGATCGACTTCCTCGTCCGCGGGCCCGGCCACCTCCGCTACGACCGGCCGATCCGCAAGCGGGCGGACTTCGTCGAGGCGGGCGGATACAACGCGCTCGGCCACGCTGCCCTCGGCGCCGGGATCAAGATCATCCTCGGCCTCGGGGTCGAGGCGATCCACGCCCACGCCAACCGCTACAACGATCGCCTGGAGGCAGGCCTCGTCGCCCGCGGCTTCACCAGCCTGCGGACCCCGAGGGCCGCCGGTCGTTCGACGATCCTCAGCGCTGAGCCGCCGGAGGGCCGCGACGGCGTCGAGCTCCAGGCACGCCTCGGCGCCGCGGGGATCGCAACCTCGCTCCCCGACGGCAAGATCCGCTTCGCGCCGCACTGGCCCAACGACCAGGCTGAGATCGAGCTCATCCTCGCAGCCGTCGACGAAGCCCTCCCCTCCTGCTGAGCCGCCGAGGCTCGCCCCTATACACTCCCCTGAGGCCACAATGGACCGCCAGATCCCCACGACGACCACCGACGAGATCGATCTCTACATCCGCACCTACTACTCGCTGCTGCGATCGTCGGGCGATGTCCTGGTCCGCTCCTTCGAAGAGGCGCACATCCACTCGAAGTCGAGCCTCCACTCCGGGGCCAAGGAGGCCGCGCCCGACATCGCCGCCTTCGCCTACTCGGCGGCCCGCCTGCCCGCCTGCATGCACCGGATCCAGCGGGTGATCCTCGGCCAGTCGCACGAGCACTTTGAGTCCGCCGGCTATCCAATCCTCGAGTGGAAGGCCGTCCGCACCCGAGGTCGCCGACGACCGCTGCGCTTCGACGGCGAAGGCAACCTCGCGGCCTTCGTCTCGAGCACCAGCGACATCGACGACCTCGTCCCGATCCTCACCGCCTATCAGCTGGTCTGGAACAAGATGCACTCGAGCCTGGTCGGCTCGGACCTCGGCCGGCGCCTGCGCGAGATCGAGCCCGCGAGCGTCGACGAGAACTCCGCCATCGACCACGACGAACTCTCGAAGATCCTCGGGATCTCCCTAGAGGACGTCAAGACCCTGCACAGCGCCCTCGACGAGAGCTGGGTCGCGGGCCTCTGCGCGATCTCCCGAGCGCCGATCGACCTCCGCCTGCGCCTGCTCAACGGCTCCTACTCGCAGTACCAGCGGACCGCCCAACGCTGGTGGTCGGGGATCGAGAGCGGCTACCTCCGCCAGGAGAAGCCCAAGCGCCCGCCGGTCTACTTCGTCTCGTCGAACACCCACTCCCTGGTCAACATCCTCGGCGGCTACGCCCGCGCCCACCAGGGCGCGATCTTCGACTTCGTCCGCCGGACCAACCGCGAGAACCTCGCCCCCTTCCTCGACAAGGCGATCCAGGACGGCGACGAGGCGCTGATCAACAACCTCTCCTATTACCTGCTCCGCGCGTTCCTCCACGAGTCGAGCGACGAGTCCGATCCGCGGCGCCTGGAGGACGTCCAGAGCTTCGAGGCCGAGGCCGGTGTGCAGACGATCGACAACCCGGGGCGGGTCGACGTCAACGCCCAGCTCATCACCCTAAACAACCTCCGCCCCGATCGCCTCGACCCGCGGGTCCGGCTGCCGGGGATCGAGGCGCTCAAGCAGAGCGACGCGGTCATCATCAACATCGACTACCCGCTGGGGATGGCGGCCTACCACCACCTCTCGCGGCTAGGTCAGGGCATCGGCGAGGTCCGCGGGATCTACATCATGGGCAAGGCCGCGACCCTCAACGGGAGGATCGGCGACGTGATGATCCCGAACGTCGTCCACGACGAGCACTCGGAGAACACCTACCTCTTCCAGAACGCCTTCGCCGCGGCGGACATCCAGCCCTTCCTCGACTACGCGACCGTGCTCGATCAGCAAAAGGCGCTGACCGTCCGCGGCGCGTTCCTGCAAAACCGCGACTACATGGGCGTCTTCTACCGCGAGGGCTACACGATCCTCGAGATGGAGGCGGGGCCCTACCTCTCGGCGATCTTCGAGCTTTGTGATCCGCGACGCCACCCCAACGACGAGCTCGTCCACCTGACGACGATGACCCCCTTCGACGTCGGCATCCTCCACTACGCGTCGGACACCCCCTACTCGCGGCGCCAGAGCCTGCTCTCCAAGAGCCTGAGCTACTTCGGGGTCGAGGGGACCTACGCCTGCGCGCTGGCGATCTGCCGCCAGATCTTCGCCCACGAGATCGCCCGGATCCAGCAGGGCTGAGCGCTTCGCGGCTCGTCGGCCGGAGCTGCCCGAGCGCGTCAGCGCCGATGGTATCAGCGCCGATGGCGTCAGCGCCGACGAGCTTCTAGGATGGAGCTCCAGGAGCGCCGATTTGGATCACCGCTGGCCCGCTGATGTAACCCTCCCCGCTCTCGACCTGCCGCTGCGAGAACGGCTCCGTCAGCTCTGCGACTACGCCCGCCTCGCGCCGTCGATCCGCAACAGCCAGCCCTGGCGCTTTGTCCTCGGCGACAGCTCGGTCGAGGTTTGGGCCGATCGTTCGCGGTCGCTGCCGGTCGCCGACCCCGAGGGCCGCGGCCTCACCCTCTCCTGCGGCGCGGCGCTGGCCTTCCTCGAGATCGCCGCCCGCGCGGCCTCCCTCACCACGGCGATCGATCGCCTCCCAGACCCGACGCGGCCGGATCTCCTCGCCCGCCTGCGGATCGTCGGCGAGGCTGCGCCCGCGACCGAGGATCCGTGGCTCTTTCAGGCGATCCCCAAGCGCCGAACCCACCGCGGGATCTTCTCCGGGCACCCTGTCTCGTCTCGCCTCCTAGACCGCCTAGGACAGCTCGCGGAGTCCCGCGGCGCACCGCTGAAGATCGTCGAGGGCGAGGGTCGTCGACGCCTCATCGAGCTCGTCCTGACCGCCGATCGCGAGCAGCGCGAGGACCCGGCCTTCCGCGCAGAGCTGGCCGCGTGGGTCGACCCCGACATGACCGGACGACGGCTGGGGATCCCGGCGCATCGGGTCGAGCGCGCGGCGATCGAGTCCGGCGAGCGCACCCGCTTGCGCCGCTTCGCCGTCCCGCCGCCCGCTGCGGGCGGTGCTCCGGCAGACCAGTCGGGCCAGGCCTACCCGGCTGCCCAAGGCCAGGCCTTCCAAGGCCAGACCTTCCAAGGCCAGATCTTCCAAGGTCAGACCTACCGAGGCCAACCTGGCCAAGCCCTGCCTGACCTGCCTGGCCAACCTGGCCAAGCCCTGCCTGGCCAACCTGACCAACCTGACCAACCTGACCAACCTGACCAACCTGAGAGAGCGGAGGCGGCCGGGCCTCCTGCGCACGGCAAAGTACACGCCGAAGCACACGCCGAAGCACACGCCGAAGAACACGCCGAAGAACACGCCGAAGAACACGCTGAGACCGACGAGCTCTGCCTGCCCGGGATCGCGATCGACCTGATGATCGACGACCTCGACGCCCTCCTCAGCGACGAAGGGGCCGAGCGCCTGCGGATCCTCGGAGTCTCCCGCGCAAAGGCCACAGGCGCGGCCCCTAGCGCCCCCCATCGCCCGAAGGCCGGCGAGGCCCGGAGGCGCTCGCCCCAGCTCGCCGCCGCCGACGACCAGCTCGACCGCGGCTCGCCGGTGCTCGCCGTTCTCACCACCTCAGAGGACGACCGCGTGAGCTGGCTGCGGGCGGGCGAGACCCTCGCCCGCGTGCTCCTCCGCGGCCGCGTCGATCATCTCTGGGCGTCCTTCCTCGGCCAGGGGATCGAGGTCGCCAGCGCTCGCGCGGCGATCCGAGAGGCGCTCGATCTGCAGGAGTGGCCCCAAGTCATCCTCCGCCTGGGCTACGCTGGCGACCTCGCGCCGACCCCCCGGAAGGCGCTCGCGGATCTGCTCACCGACGAGTGATCCCCCGACCCAAGAACACGATGCCGGAACGAAGCCCGACCTGCGGAGCCGATCGCCTCCGCCTCCCCTTCACCGCTCCCCTCGCCTCCGCGCTCGCCCTCGCCCTCGCCCTCGCACTCGGCACCCTCGCCTGCGGCCCCGGCTCAGCGACGCCCGCCGGAGACCCGGGCAGGGCCGCCGCCAAGCCCACGCCAGCGCAGGCTGAGCCGACCACAGCGCTCCCCGGCGAGCAGAGGCCCAGCGACGCTCCTCTCGCGGCGCCCGACCGCCTGCCGACCCCGACCTGCGATGCCGCGAGCGCCCCGCTCCACGCCCTCCGCCAGGCCGCCGCTGGGACGATCCGCGAGCAAGGTGACACCCGGGGGATCGCCGCGCTCCTCCGGGCGATCGACGACGACCTCGGCGGAGCGCGGGGGCAGGGCCTCGCCGCCGAGCTCGCCGCTGACGCTGGAGCCGCCGCTGACGCTGGGGCAGACGCCAAGCCGCCGAGCGTCGACGCCCTCGCCCGGCTCGACGCCCTCATCGCCCTGTGGTTTCGCGACCTCCTCCGCAAAGCCGTCGAGGTCGAGGTCGAGGCCGAGCGCAACCTCGCCTGGGCCCGCGCAGAGTGCTCATGGGGCCTCCTCGCCGCGAACCCGAGCTTGATGACCAGCCTCAAGGAGGAGCGCCTGGGCGAGATCGTCGGAGAGCGCCTGCTCGCCGGTCGGGCCGTCCTCCTTGCGGAGGGCGAGGCCCGCAAGGGCTGGGAGCGGGTCATCCTCCCCGCCCGCCAGGCGATCGAGAAGCGCCTCTTCACCGCCGCCCAGCGCACGCTCCTGCGAGAGGCGAACGCCGCCAAGGCGAACGCCGCCAAGGCGAACGCCGCCAAGGCGAACGCCGCCGCCCAGCGGGCCCAGGCCGCCTTCCTCCTGCTCCGCGACCGCCTCCAGGACAAGAACAGCCCGGCGATCGCCCCGCTCGAGGCGATGCTCGCGGGGCCGCCCGCGGCGATCGACCTGCAGATGCTCACCGACGCCCTAGCGATCACCTTCGCCAAGCGCAGCCGCAAGTACTGCTCCGAGGTCGTCACCCGCCCTGAGCTCGTCGGCGAGGCGGCCGGCCTCTCGAGCGTCACCGAGGGCATGACCTACAGCCGGCTGATCCTCCCCGACATGAGCGCCCGCCTCGACAATGCCGGCTTCTCCGGTGATGCATACCTGGACACCTGGGACGCGCTCCTAGAGGAGGTCGAGAGCGGCCAGGACGACGGAGAGATCCGCCGCCTCAGCGACGAGCTCGTCCGCTGGAACTGCGCCTACCAGGAGGTGCTCGGGATCGCCGAGTGTACCTGGAACCGCGACGAGGTCGCCGAGCCGCCGGCCTGATCTCCCGCCTGCTCTGTCGCCTGATCTCCCGCCTGATCTCTCGCCTGCTCTGTCGCCTGCTCTCCCGCCTGATCTCCCGCCTGATCTCTCGCCTGCTCTCCCGCCTGCTCGACCGCCTGATCGACCGCCTGCTCGACCGCCTGCTCGACCGCCCGCCTACAGCCTCCGAGCGCCACCCGTCGACAAGCAGAAGGAGCCATCACCCACGTTGGAGAAGCGCGTCACGGAGTTCGTGTCGAAGACGTTCG
>Ga0316189_10003531_pt1 | contig 15157 bp, 11 predicted proteins | sample LowCovwburrow_MG_FD_204930 | JGI IMG/M metagenome (GOLD analysis project Ga0316189, IMG submission 204930) | Coastal sediment microbial communities from Maine, United States - Lowes Cove worm burrow | ecosystem: Environmental > Aquatic > Marine > Coastal > Sediment | place: USA: Maine... | reverse complement strand
CTTCAAATTAAAACAATAAGTTATAACTTTACAACTGCAATACGCTTTTATTAATGACAAAAATATTACTCCTTTCTGATACACATAGTTATATAGATGACGCCGTTTTAAAATATGTAAAACAGGCTGATGAAGTATGGCATGCAGGCGATATTGGCGATTTAATAGTAACCGATGCCATAAAAGCTTTAAAACCCTTACGTGGTGTTTATGGCAATATTGATGATGCCAAAATACGATTAGAATTTCCAGAACACAACCGCTTTATGTGTGAAGGTGTAGATGTTTGGATGACTCATATTGGCGGATATCCCAAAGCATACAACGTTAGAGTTCGTGATGAAATAAGGTTAAATCCTCCTAAACTATTTATCTGTGGGCATTCTCATATTTTAAAAGTAATGCCCGATAAAAAACTAAATTTATTACACATGAATCCGGGTGCGGTTGGTAAACATGGGTTTCATAAAACACGAACCATGCTTAGGTTTACTATTGAAGGGAGTAAGATTGATAATTTAGAGGTTATTGAATTTAATAAAAGATAAATACTCTTAATAATTTTACAAACGAGAAAGCCCTTGTAGCAAAGTACAAAGGCTTCCATTTAATTTAAAGTTAAATGAAACATCGAGATATTTCATTCTCTCAAAATTAAAAACAATCAAAAAAATTCAAAAAAACTACTTTTGTATCCATGTTTTATTTTTTTCAGAATCAGTTCCACCAGTGACTGTTGTCCAGTTTTCACGGTTGGATTCTTGCTCAGAATTAGGATAAGTCAATCTATTAAAATCAATAACAAGGCTAGTTGATGGCAATGTAACACCTGGCGTAGCATTATCCGTTCTTCTTTGTAAATTCCAAGCTTCAAAAGGTTGATGAATCAACGATATCCAACTTTGTTTATAAATTTGGCTTAAAGCGGTTGCTGGATCTGCGCTATAAGATACATTTACATCAGTTAACATTCCATCCATTTCCAAAGCCGTAGGTGCAGCTGCAGCAGGCTTATGATTTTTCCATTCTGCTGAATTAAAAGCATGATTATACCAAAAATTAACAGATGCCGTAATACCAGCATTATAATAAGTTTCTGCCATAGCATGGTCAACTGCTTTTCCTGCTAACCCTCTATTGTAGATTTCAGCCATTAAAAAGCTTACCTGAGAACCCGTTACAATAAATTGTGGGATTGAGTTGTCCAACATATAAAACGCATGAAATGAGGCGAAATTTGATCTTTGCCTGTTATAGTTATTTATTCTGCTTCTATGTGCTGGATTTCCAGTTACTGTTGGTGTGTTATTATCAGGAATCTGTGGGTAAGGAACCCATTCTTCATCTTTATTCGGCTCAAACAAAATAGGACATCTTAAATCATATATCCCTGAACCATCTACGGCATTGGTACTAGACATGGCATCCCACATAGTAGTCCCCATACGTATATATGAATTACCTCGGTAATAATTATCCCTTTTATGAGTTAAATCCTCTATAGTTTCTGGAGCTAATGAAACATACTCGTTAGCTGCTAACAAAGGTAAATTTAATGCTGCTGTAATAACAGGATCAGCAAATGATGCATTTTTTTCTATCATGACCATGGCATACCTTAAACGTAACGAATTAGCAAACTTTATCCACTCATTAATATCATCACTAAAAAGAACATCACTAGAACCTAATGGCACTTGTGCAGAACCTGTTGATAAATTATCAATAGCCCAAGTTAAATCGTTAATTGCCGCCTCCATAATAGATTGTTGGCTATCGTATTTTGGTCTATAAGTAGTATTATCTAAAAACGCAAACCCTGCTTCTGTATATGGCATATCTCCGTATAACAAGGTTGTTCTTAAAGTTTTATATGCCATAATAACCTTTGCCATGGCTAAATTGTTTGCGTAATTGGCTGGATTCTCTTGGGATGCAATCAAATTTTCTAAATCCTTCATATTTGCCAAAGAAGTATAAAAACTTTTCCAAGCAGTATCATTCCAATCTTGTAATAGAAAACCAGAGGCACTATACATAGCAGCCTGCTGATTCCATTGATATAACCAAGCTACAGGAATCCTGTATTCGGTTCTATTCTTTTTAAGCGAAGCTACCAAACCATTGTAAAGTGCAGGTATTGTGACTGTCCTCACATCTATAGTAGCTTTGAAATCTTTATTGATATCTCCAAAATCATCATCACATGATGATAATGACAAAAAACCAAAACACAAGAATATAGTAAATATTCTCTTACTTATTATTTTTATATTATTTTTCATTTTTCTTATGTTTTAAATTAAAAGCCTGCTTTTATATTAATACCTATTGATCTTATGCTAGGAAAAGCAGACCACTGTAACCCTTGTCCATTACCTGTACCGTTTATGGCTTCTGGATTAAGTTTTTGTGGCAATGTTGTGTACAGATAGAATAAATTCCTTCCAACCAAAGACAATGACAAATCTTCAAATATTTTTGCTTTTCCTAATACATCTTTAGGGAAGCTATAGGTAAGAGATACCTCCCTTAATTTTGCCCAAGAATTTTCAAATACCGAAAGGCTTCTAGCTCTTGGTAAGTGAGACCAACCCGCATAAGTTATACCATAAAAGTTTGCAGGTGGAATCACTCTATCATTTGCTCTTCCATCATCTACATTAAAACCTGCCATTACCATACCTACATTAGCCGTTGATCCGTCAGGAAAGGTGTACGGTAAACCTCCACCATTTCTAGCAGCAGCAGTTTCAGGAGACAACCCATTACCCATTGCAGTAGCATGATCTACAGAGTAAATATCACCACCAAACTTAAAATCAACCAACGCATTTAAACGAAAGTTTTTATATCTAAAATTATTCCCTATTCCTCCTGTTAATTTAGGCGCAGCATTACCAATTTTTTGAACCTCGGTAGACACTTTATATTGTGTTCCAATAACCTTGGTAGGGTCACTTTGATCATAAATATTCATAACCTGTTTTCTACCTTCACTATCCAATTCAAAATCGGTTCCATATATAGTACCATAATTCTCCCCAGGAGAAGCTTTTATAAAAGCACCTTGATTTCCAAATACCGATGCAAGGATTTGCTGATCTACGCCAGGTGCCAAAGACACAATTTTATTGGTGTTTTTAGCACCATTGAAGCTAGCGTTCCAAGAGAAATTATCATTTCTAACAATATCGCCGTTAATAATAAATTCAATCCCTTTATTGGTTAATGCTCCAGAGTTAAATGTTACGTTTGAAGCACCAGATGATGATGAAAGTATAGAAGTCATTATTTGATTTTCAGATATTATATCATAATATGTGAAATCTATATTCAATCTATTATTAAAAAAACCTAAAGCAAATCCAATTTCCTTGGATTCTGAGGTTTGAAAAGTCAATTCATTTGGAGGTACTGTATTTGGTCTTGTATTAGTAATTACACCTCCAAATGTACCAGTATTATAGGTGTTATCTAGTAGATAAGGTGGTGCCGCATTGGCACTCTTACCCCAAGTTAATCTTAATTGCCCATAATTAAGTATATCTGAATCTATATTTAAGGCTTCTGTAAATATAAACGATGCATTTGCAGATGGGTAAAATGTAGAATTATCAGCTCTTGGCAGGGTTGAAGTATAATCTTTTCTACCTGTTAATTCAAGAAACAGATAATCATTATAAGACAAATTTAACAGCCCTATATATGAGAATGATTTTACATCGTATCTGGTTTCTACAGAACCTGTTTTGGGTACACCACTAGCATTAGGCGTAAGATCAGATATATCCGGAATGAAATTTGAAAGGGAATATACATTTGGTACCTTAAACGTACTTCCATTTTTCCCCTTAACCCCTACTGTATTGGTAGAATAATTGTTATACCCTAAGGTAAGACTTGCATTAAACCCTTCGGTTAAGATATTATCTTTATGAAAAGTTGCCATGATATCTGTATTGAATGTCTTTCCTTTAGACACTGTTTTATTGAAAACTCCGCCGTTTATACCATCTGCTTTATTGGTATTGTTTGTCTCTTCAAATCTAGTACTCAATATATCAGTAGAAGTTCTAACAAAAGCATTTAACCAAGGAGTAATCTCAGCATTTAACTTAATAGTAGCCAAAAATTCATCTCTCCATAAACGATCATTGTTTTCATAAACGTCCCAAAATAAATCTTTACTATATTCTTGATGAGGATAAGCTGCTCCAAAATTCACCCTATAACCATCAAATAAATCTTCGCCAAAATATAAATCTTTTTCAATAGGCACATAATCTCTGGTCATCCCATAAATATTGAACTTAGTCCAAGAATTATTAGTTCCAATTTCTGGTGTATTCAACCTAAAATTTTGATTAAACCCTGCATTAATGTCTGCACTTAATACCTTAGAGATATTAACATGAGAGCCTAACGAAAAATTAGTGCTTTTAGAATTTGTATTTTCAACTACGGCATCACTTTCTTTGTGCGAAAAACCTACACGAATACTTCCGAAATCATTTGAAGATGAAAAAGACAAATTATGGGCAGTTTCGGTACCATTACTAAACATATAGTCCCTATTGTTAGGTCGTGGTGAATATGCTCTAGTTTCACCATCCCAAGAAAGCACCTGTGTGCCATCCATTCTAGGTCCCCATGAGGAACCTCCGCCAAACCAACTATAAACGTCCCAAGAATTATAACCCCCTGGTATAGAACCATGAGATGAATTTATACCAGTACTCCCAGGATATTCACCTTGCCATGGGTATAAAACAGCAGGAAAAAATTCGCCATTAGCAGTTCTAGGCAATTGCGGGTTAGCAGACTCTAATGACGCTCTAAAACCACCTCCAAACTCATTTTGAACATCAGTAAACCTGTAAACTTGATTTACTGTAGTAGACATAGTGTATTCCACACCTATACCACCACGATCAGCACCTTTTTTTGACGTTATTAAAATAACCCCATTAGCGCCTCTTGCTCCATACAACGCCGCAGCATTTGGCCCTTTTAAAACAGTTATATTTTCAACCGTTGTCATATCTAAATAGCTTAAATAATTACCCCAGTCTCTATAACTATCAACATTACTACCTACATTACCCTGCTCTAATTCAGAGTTATCCACAATAGCCCCATCTACAACAATAAGTGGTGTATTTCTTCCAAACAAACTATTATTACCCCGTATTACAACACGCGATGATGCATTTGCAATACCATTAGATGTATTAATATTTAATCCAGCGATTTTACCCTGTAATCCTTGAGCAACATCTACAGGTTGAGATATTGTAACATCTGATGCTGTAATTTCTTGAGCAGCATAACCTAAAGATTTTTTTTGACGTTTAATACCTAATGCCGTAGTAATAAGCACTTCTTCTAAGACTTCGGTATCTTCTTGTAATATGATATCCAATTGGGTTTCTTGGTTAACAGAAACTTCAAGCGGTTTAAAACCAACATAGGTAACAATAAGAATAGCGTTTTTACTTTTTGTTGTTAAAGAAAATCTTCCGTCAAAATCTGTTTGAGCTCCATTTATAGTCCCTTTTTCAAGTATATTGGCACCTGGTAATGGTACACCTTTGCTATCGGTAACCGTACCATTTACACGAAACCCTTGTTTCTCAGTTAGTGTGACATTTTCTTTTTTTTCCTTAACAATTATGGTATTCTTATCTGTAAACTCAAAATTTACATTGCCAACTGAAATGCTTTTCTCTAGCAATTTATTAGCATAAATCACCCCTTTTTGTAGTTGTACTTCAGGAAAGTACTTAAATAATCCTTCTCGATAAATAAATTTGTAATCGGTTTGATTACTAATCATTTTAAAAACTTCATCTACCGACACTTTTTCATCGGTTGCAACATAAATTTTAGCGTTTTGAGAAAGTACATTCGGCGTTCCGCCGAATACGAATATGCACCAAAAGAAGACAAATGCTCTCATAATTGTAATAAAGAACTGTTTCCTAAAAGAAAAACAGTAATTAGTTAATTTAATTTCCATAAATTTGCATGTTATTAGTTAGTTAAACATTTTAATTAATTAATCGTACTTAAAGGAGGGAGAATTATTTGCGGTCAGATGTTAATATTTCGTTCCCTCTTTTTTTCTATTTTAATACTATTTTTTTGTGTTTTATTTCATAGGCATTTATATCTTTTGTGTTTTTAATTAATAATAAAATATCTTCTAAGTCTTGATGTTTACTTAATTCACCAACAAACTTAACTTCTTTAAGTGATTCATTTTGAAATTCGACATCTACATCATACCAGCGCGATAGGACTTTCATTATTTCTGCTAAAGATTTATTTCGAAAAACAAAATCTCCTTTAACCCAAGCAATCTCTTCTTTTACATCTACCTCTACTATCTCAATACTATTATTTTCTACATGCAACTTTGATTGTTCATTTGGTTTTAAAATTTGTTTTACTATTGAAGTATTAACCGTTACTTTCCCTTCAACTAATGTTGTATAGATTTGTGTGTCATCTACATTAGCTTTTAAATTAAACTTTGTTCCCAAAACCACAATAACCTGAGCATTATTAAGCACCTCAAATTTTGAGCCATTATGCCTTGTACTAGGTGATACCTCAAAATAAGCTTCACCGTATAATAATTCTACTTGACGCGTTTCTCCATCAATAAAAGCTACTGGGTATTTTAATTGAGATTCTGAATTTAGCCAAACTTGAGTCCCATCAGATAGTTTAACAAAATATTCTCCCCCTCTTGGGATAGTTAAATAGTTGTATTTTATTTCTGTTGGTTTTTTATTTTTTAAAATATTATAAAGGATTTTTTCTCCAGTAGAATTAGCGTTTTTAGTTTGGTACGTTGTTCCTTTCTCCAAAGCTATTTTAGAACCGTCTTCTAAAGTTAAGGTCGCTTTATTTGTGCCAAATTTTATATTGCTTGTATTTAATGGCGTAGTTGTTAGAGAGTCTTTTTCTTTATTAAATAAAACCCCAAAAGAAATTAATAAAACTACAGATGCAGCTACGGTATATTTTACCCAAATAGGAATCATTCTTTTAACTGGTACTTCTCTTTTTTCAATCTGTTTTAATACTTTTTTATAGGAATAATCTACATCATTCTTAAGCGTAGCCAAATTTAAGTCATAACAATCTCTAACATAAGCTTCTAAAGTTTCTTGGTTATTTAAATCATTCAATAACTCACGAAGTTCTTGCAATTCTTCATCGGTAATAGTCCTAGCAAGAAGTTTGGGGATAAGTATTTCCATCTCTTAATTATATATATTCCTAGGCAACATTATTTTTATTCTATATAATGTGCTAATTTTTATATATTGCGTTAAATCTTTAAAAAACCCTTAATAAAAATTTATTTTTTTAATCTTTAACTAACAATTTCATTTAACCTTCTCAAAATTAGAATTTGAACAATTTAGAAGAAATTATATTAGTAAAGTCCTTGAAAAAAGGAGACAGAGCAGCATTTAAATTTTTCTTTGAAACTTATTATGATCGGTTGGTGGCATACATCAATACATTTACCAATGATAAGATGACATCTGAAGACATAGTACAACAAGCCTTTATTTCCTTTTGGGAGGATAGAAATAAAATTGACGTTTCTAAATCGCCAAGAAGCTATTTATTTACAATTGCCTATCATAGATATATTGATAGTATAAGAATAGAAAAAAGAAAGGAACGTTTTTTAGACGAACTTTGGCAACGTGCACTAAGTAGTCGTATTAAAGAAGATGAAGAAGTATTAAAAAAACGTATAGATAAGTTAAAGTCTATATTAGACACACTTCCCCCAAAGTGTAAGGAAATTATTCATTTAAATAAAGTTGAAGGCATTAAATACAAAGAAATTGCTGATAAAATGTGCATATCAATTAAAACCGTAGAGTCTCAAATGCGTATAGCTTTTAAAAAAATAAGGAAAGCTTTTAAAGATGATAAAACATTTTTAATGCTGTGGATAAGCTATTTTAACCAAATAAAGGGATAAAAGTATTTTACAAAAATTACGTTTACATAACTACCCAACACCTATCTATTAACATACTATCTTTTTGATACGATACTTTAGCTATCAAAATTTGGCTTCACCAAAAATTATTCTACATAATTGAAAAAAAACAAACTAGATATCTTTATTCCAATCAAACTTTCTATTGTGGCAATAATTCATAGAAAACATAATTAAAATACTTTTCTTCAAAAAATAGGGTTTACAAAAAAGCCCAAGGTTTTCACCTTGGGCTTTCGCACTAATACTACTAAGATGTTAGGTTTATCGCAATCGATCTACAGATTTTACGAGATCTTCATCCTTTTTGATGGCCTTATTGGCTAATGCCAAAAACACGATAGAAATAATAGGGAGAAGCATCCCAATACCTTTCTCAGAAACCGCCGTTTCTCCAGATACATTTAGAGATTGATATACAAAAAATCCTAGTAAAAAAAAGTTTAATATGATGTTTAGTCGCCCCAACATAAATTGAGACTTCCTATTTTTGTATCTAAATATTGATATAATTGATAAAAATGCTGATGCTAAAAATGCTGCAAACACATACATATTATCATTAGCAAATAGCATTATATCATCTGATGTTACCCATAATTCGAACATATAAATTAAGCCTGCAGATACTCCTGCTGCGATTAAAAGATATATGGTTTGTATACGTTGTAACATAAGCTATTAAAAAATCTAGACAACAAAAATAATAGTTTCTTTTATAAAATAAGCCCTAAAAATTAAAATAAAGTTGTATAATTGCAGTAATGATTCACAACAGCCACTATTGCAGGTTGTTATTTCTTCAAAATTAAAGAAATCATTTTTCAGAAAAATATCAAAAAATTATATTCAACATACCTATTCAATTAAACATCAATGTTTGAAATTTCACAATTAAAAGAAAAGAAACTCACTGATTTACAGGAGATTGCTAAAAAACTGAACGTTCCAAAATACCGTTCATTAAAAAAATTAGATTTAGTTTATCAAATTCTCGATCAACAAGCTGCCGACCCAAAAGCTGTTACAGCTGTAATTGAGCCAAAGCAGACTCCTAAAGCATCGACTGAGAAAAAACCTCAACCTAGAAAACCTAGGCAACGTGTAGAAAAGCCTGTTAAAAACACGCCTGCAAAACAGGAAGAAAAACCTCAAGCAGAAAATAAAACTCCTGAAACAAAGCCTGCAGAGCCAACTCAAGAGAAGAAAGAGGAAAAAAAACCAGTTCACAAGCCCAACCCAAGGCCTGCTAGCGATAATCAAAAAGATAATCAGCAAAAGCCACATCAGAAAAGGGATAATAACCAACCGCAAAAAAATCAGCACAAAAATCAGAAAAACGGTAATATAGATAAAGGCAATAAAGATAGTAGAAACCGCTATCGCGAACCAGATTTCGAATTTGATGCCATTATTGAAAGTGAAGGTGTTTTAGATATTATGCAAGATGGCTACGGTTTTTTGCGCTCATCTGATTATAACTATTTATCATCACCAGACGATATTTATGTATCGCAATCGCAAATACGCTTATTTGGTTTAAAAACTGGGGATACCGTTTTAGGGCATGTGCGTCCGCCAAAAGAAGGTGAAAAATATTTCCCTTTAATAAAAGTTAGTAAAATTAATGGCCAGAATCCAAATGTGGTTAGAGATCGTGTATCTTTCGAACATTTAACGCCATTATTTCCACAGGAAAAATTCAATTTAGCCGAAAAACAAAGCACCATTTCAACTCGAATTATGGATTTGTTTGCGCCTATTGGTAAAGGGCAGCGTGGTATGATTGTATCGCAACCAAAAACGGGTAAAACCATGTTACTTAAAGACGTGGCAAATGCTATTGCAGCAAATCACCCTGAGGTTTATCAAATGATTTTATTGATTGATGAACGCCCTGAAGAAGTAACCGATATGCAACGTAATGTTCGTGGCGAAGTGATTGCTTCAACTTTTGATAAAGAAGCACACGAACACGTAAAAATTGCAAATATCGTTTTAGAAAAAGCAAAACGTTTGGTAGAATGCGGACACGATGTGGTCATTCTTTTAGACTCCATCACCCGTTTAGCTAGAGCTTACAATACGGTTCAACCCGCATCTGGAAAAATTCTTTCGGGTGGTGTAGATGCCAATGCGCTACATAAACCTAAACGTTTCTTTGGTGCTGCTCGTAATATTGAAAATGGTGGTTCATTAACTATTATTGCAACAGCGCTTACCGAAACTGGTTCTAAAATGGACGAAGTGATTTTCGAAGAATTTAAAGGAACAGGCAATATGGAGTTACAATTAGATAGAAAAATATCTAACCGTAGAATTTTTCCTGCTATCGACCTTACCTCTTCAAGCACACGTAGAGATGATATCTTATTAGATAGCAACACCATACAGCGTATGTGGGTGATGCGTAAATACCTTGCAGACATGAACCCTGTTGAAGCTATGGAATTTATTAATGAGCGTTTTAAACAAACCAGAAACAACGAAGAATTTTTAATTTCTATGAATGGATAATTTATCCTAAACTTGCTTTAGGAACTTTATATAACTAACTCAAACTAACGAAGCCTTAACAACATGTTGAGGCTTTTTTTTGCTGAATATGTTTCAGTATTATGCTTAATTTTTGGGTGTTACCAATTTTGAGTTCTATGGCTTTTAAGCTTTCCACTTTACGCCTATACTAAAGAAAAATTATTTACGAAGAAAAAACTACTGCATAACCACATGGCTATACTTTGCATTAACCACAATATTTTTATTGCTGTCTGAATTATTAGTAGTAAAAGAAGATGTATTACTTTTTGTAGATTTTTTTGGATGTATAAAATGTGTGCGAGTGCCTTTGTACTGTAAATTATATCCAACTTTTGGAAGTGTAATTACAGCATCTCCATTTTGAAGAATAATATTTAAGTTGTTAAATGCATCATCTATTTTTAAAATTTTTAGATAACCAATACTTCCATCAATAATGGCACTACCTAAAAGGTTTTGTATTTCGGTATTTGATGAATTAGAGTTTAAAACCAACTGTTTTACATTATTTAACTCCGCATTTTCAACATACTTTAAATTTAATTCTCCTAAGTTCCAGTGTGTTACATAAACTGGCGAATAAGAAGCATTAATGGAAGTAGAACTCCCATTAATGCTATGTGCTGTAAACTTAGTATACGATAAGTCTGCTTTTAAATTATCAATATTAGCCGCAAATTCTATTTCGCCGTGCCTTACATTGACTTTTAACTTTGCGCCTTTTGGCATTTTAATTCTAATTGTTTTTTTAACTTTTGAATTTGTTTTTTTGTTAACCATTTTCTCAATTAAAACACGTCGCTCGCTTGATAATTTTTTGCGTTCTTTGGCATGTTTTTCATGAGCTGCTGCACGCTCTTTGTGGGCTTTAGCATGTTCTTTTGCTCGTTCTTTATGCGCTTTTACTTGTGCCTCGGCACGTTCTTTATGAGCTTCCATTCGCTCTACTTGTACTTCAATTCGCTCTTTTTGGCCTTCCATGCGTTCTGCAAAACGTTGACCCCATACTTCCATTTTTTTAGCGTATTCTTCGTTATCCCATTTGCCTTCAAACTTTTTAGCCCATTCTTCCATTTGCTTGCCATACTTCTCACCCCATTCTTTTCCAAATTTTTCGCCCCAAGCTTCCATTTTTTTGGCATAATCTTTACCAAACTTTTTTTCAAAATTTTTGGTGTATTCTTCCAAATACTTTTCGCCATCTTTTTTATAAGCCTTATAATCAAAATGAATATTATTAACACCTTCTGGCAATTCTGGTAATTCTGGTAATTCAGGTAGTTCTGGCATTTCAGGAAACTCTGGCATCTCAAAATGAAAATCGAAATCTATATCTTTTAAATCTGCCAATTCAAACTTTAATTCTTTTAAAACAGCTTGTACAGCTTCCTTATCGCGGTGATTGCTATGAGCCCAAACTACCGACGGATTACCTTTGGTTTTTATTGAAACACTATTTTGCGAGCCATCAACATTTACACTCCAATCTTTTAGAACTTCTTCGAGCTCTTCGTTGCTTACATCTTCGCCTTCAACATAAGCTTCAATTTCTACAATTCCTTTGTTCCATGTATCAAATACAATGTTGCAATGGCTTGTGTTTAAATCGATGGTGACATCTTTATCTACTTTAATAGATTGCGATACTTTAGTTTTTTTTTGTTGAGCTATTAAACTGCCCGATACAAGAAATACTAAAGCCAATAATTTTAATTTTATAATTGTCTTGTTCATTTTTTGATTTTTTTAGATAATTTGTTTTTCTTCTTCTGGGTTGTCTTCAGAAGTATGTAATGCTTTTAATTGCGCTCTTAAACGATGCAAAAGGTTTAAACGAAATTTTAAATTATCAATTAATGCATTTACGGTTAACTCGCTTGGTCCAGACTCGGTTAATTCAATCGATAAGCGTTGGTATTCTTTATCAAGTTCATTTAACTGTAATAAGTAACCATCAAAAATATCTTTGGTTTCTGGCGTGTATTCCATTTTAGATAACTCTAAATTTATACTTGCCAAATAATAATCTTCAACCTTTTTTAAGCCTGGCGATATATCGCCTAAAGTTTTTGTTTCAACTGGGTTAGCTGTTACAAACTCTATAGGTTTCTCTGGTTGAAAATAATTATACGCTCCAAAACCAGAGCCTAAAAGCACCACTATACTAGCTGCAATTTTTATCCAATTAAAATTAGTTTTTTGCTTTTCAGGAAATTTTACATCTAGCTTTTTAAGAAATCTATCTTGATGATTTTTAGGCATCTTTTCGTTAGATACTTTATCATCTTTAAATAAGGTTCTAATATCTTGTGCCATTTTTTTTAAGTGTTAACAGTTCTTGTAATTTTACTTTACCTCTCGATAATTGTGTACGCGATGCGACTTCAGAAATATTTAAAATCTCAGAAATTTCTTGATGATCGTAACCTTCAATTAAATATAACATCACCACATACTGGTATTTGTCTGGCAAATCATTAATTGCCTTTTTTACATCGTTTAATGTAATGGTATCTTCTACCAACCATTTGTCATCATTATTAGCATCAATAACTTTTAGGTGCACCTCATCTAACTCCACAAGTTTTTGTTTTTTAGACTTTAAGAAATCAATACTTTTATTAACAACAATACGTTTTAACCATGCGCCAAAAGTAACTTCTGCTTTATATTGGTGCAGTTTAGAAAAGGCTTTTATAAAAGCTTCTTGCACCACATCTTCGGCATCATTAGCATCTTTTAAAAATCGTTTAGCAACAATATACATCCCGTCGCAGTACTGGTTGTATAACTGCAATTGTGCCTTACGGTTGTTTTGTTTACATTGTTCAATAATGTCAACATTAAACATACTAAGTTTACTTTTGGTTTAAGTTAGTTCGTTTTAAAAGACGACAAAAAAAACATAGTGTTGCAAAAAATAATTATTTTTTTCAAAATAATAACAATTTGGGCGTTACCCTGCGCTTCGAGCAGCTCAGCGACCATCGGGTCGGGCTTTTCGCTACAATCCCTAACGCAGGCGTATTTGCAAAGTACCGTTCTTAATTTCAACCTAAGTTTCAATTTATATAGGTCTATCTGCCACCTGCTTTCTGTCAAAAAAAACAGCAACACAACAAAACTAAATAATTGTGCGTTTCAATTTTATTAATTATTACTTTTTAAAGTATCTTTAGCCCATAATAAATCACCCTCTATGAACGCCTTTTTAAAACGCATTTTATTAATATTATCATTTATTGCCTTAGGCTTATTTTTATATTCATTTTTTGTTGAAAATATTTTCGCTTCTCGCCTAAGTCCTAAAGATACGGTCGAATTTAAATTAAACGACTTAAAACTAGAAGTGTTTTACAACAGACCATCAAAAAAAAATCGCGAAGTTTTTGGAGCCTTAGTGCCTTTTAACCAAGTGTGGCGAACAGGCGCAAACGAAGCTACGACCTTCGAAACCAATCAATCACTAGATGTAAATGGGATGCCTTTACCAAAAGGAAAATATACACTTTGGACCGTACCAAAAGATACTATTTGGACTGTAATATTTAACTCAAAACAATACCCTTGGGGTGTTACTAACGAAATGAAACCATATTGGGACCCTAATTACGATGTTTTAAATGTTGATATTCCTATCGAAAAATTAAACACATCTGTTGAACAATTTACCATAGCTTTTGATAATTCTACAGACCAACTCTTTTTAACCATGGCTTGGGACGATGTAAAAGTAGCTGTGCCGCTTAAATGAGTTGGCAGTCTTCAGTTGGCTGTAAGCAGTCTTCGCTATTCGGTCTTCCGTCTTAAAAATTATCGTAAATTAGACAAACATTCGTGTATTCGTGACAAAAGAAAAAAAATCAGCTTTAAAAGAACATGAAGGCGTTTCTCAGTCAGAAATTACCAATAGTAAATCTATTAAAAACATACAAAAGAAACGGAACACTAAAATTAATCCTAAAACCTTAGTATCATCTATCTTAAAAAAAGATATAACTGCGCTAAGTAGAGCTATTACTTTAGTTGAAAGTAAAAATGTAGATCATTTAGATATTGCAAATAGTATTATAAAACAATGTTTACCACATGCCAACAAATCTGTAAGAATTGGTATTACTGGTGTGCCAGGAGTTGGAAAAAGCACCTTTATTGAAATCTTTGGAAAACATTTAACAGCTTTAGGAAAACGCGTTGCCGTTTTGGCTATAGACCCAAGTAGCTCACTTACAAAAGGCAGTATTTTAGGCGATAAAACCCGAATGGAAGAATTGGTTAAAGACGAGAATGCTTACATTCGTCCGTCGGCCTCTGGAAAATCGCTTGGTGGTGTCGCCAGAAAAACACGTGAAAGTATTATTTTATGTGAAGCCGCTGGTTTTAATGTGATAATTATTGAAACTGTTGGCGTTGGACAAAGTGAAACCACCGTGCACAGTATGGTAGATTTCTTTTTATTACTGAAACTCGCTGGTGCTGGCGACGAGCTTCAAGGCATAAAACGCGGCATTATAGAAATGGCAGATGCTATCGCTATTAATAAAGCCGATGGCGATAATTTAAAACAGGCTAAACTTG
>Ga0316189_10003530_pt1 | contig 15159 bp, 12 predicted proteins | sample LowCovwburrow_MG_FD_204930 | JGI IMG/M metagenome (GOLD analysis project Ga0316189, IMG submission 204930) | Coastal sediment microbial communities from Maine, United States - Lowes Cove worm burrow | ecosystem: Environmental > Aquatic > Marine > Coastal > Sediment | place: USA: Maine... | reverse complement strand
TGCGATCCTCACCAATCCGGGGGCGCGCACAACTCGGCAGGCAAGCCTGCCTCAAACAGGGCGCGCGCCTGGTCCCGGATTGTCTGCGGTACTCGGTGAGTGCAGACGGGTTCGGGGTGGCAGTTTTCTGATTTGTGTCTTTTGTTTTGACCTTGAACCCGTTGGCGCAGCCGAGCATCGCAGTGAAGACCGGATTGAGCTTGCGCCCTGTCTGAGCGAGTCGAGCGTAGCGAGACCGCGAGTTGCGCAAGCGCCGGTCTTCACGAGAAGCACAGGGAATCCGCGTCAGCGGGCAAGCCGCCGTGCCGCGTTTCTTTTGGATACTTTTCTTTGGCGGAGCAAAGAAAAGTATCTCGCCGGCAGGGCGAAACCCGCAGACAAAAAAGAAAGCACGCAGCCCGAACGGGCAACAACCCGTCTAATCCTGTTCCTTGGTATGCTCAATCAGCGCATACGCCGAATGATTATGAATGGACTCAAAATTCTCTGATTCCACCGTGTAGGACTTGATCCGTTTGTCTTCGTTCAGGCGAGTGGCAACATCTCTCACCATGTCTTCAACAAATTTCGGATTGTCATAAGCCTTCTCGGTGACGTGTTTCTCGTCAGGACGTTTCAGTAGTCCGTAGAGTTCACACGAGGCCTCTTTTTCAATCATGTCTATGAGGTCTTCGATCCAGACAAAGTCGTTTGTCTCGGCATTGACAGTGACATGCGAACGCTGGTTGTGTGCACCGTAATCAGAGATTTTCTTGGAGCAGGGACACAGACTGGTAACCGGAACGATGACCTTGATATTCATTTTCGGATTGCCGTTGATGATTTCACCAATCAGAGTGACATCATAATCCAGCAGGCTTTCGACACCGGAAACAGGTGCTTTTTTGTTGATAAAGTAGTGGAAACTCATTTCGATATGACCTGAATCGGCTTCCAGACGTTCGGTCATTTCTTTCAGCATTTCCCGAAATGATTCAACGGTGATCTCACGTTCGTGGGTGTTCAGAATCTCCACGAAGCGCGACATGTGTGTGCCCTTGAAGTGATGGGGCAGGTTGACGTACATGTTGAAGGTCGCGATGGTGTGCTGCTCACCAACGGAGCGATCCTTCACGCGTACCGGGTGACGTATGTCCTTGATACCAACCTTGTCGATGGGAATCCGCCGACTATCGGTGCTGCTTTGTACATCGGCAATGCTGTTCTGGTTGTCGTGTGAGAGTTCAGTGGATTTCATCTTGGTGATCCGGGTGTTAGCCTGACAAGCCAGGGAACGAGAGCCTACCGACCGCTGTGTCATGTGCCTATCTGCCCAAAGGGGTAGTGTTCATGCTCCGGGTCGGGCTTGAGGGTGGGCTGGTGTCCTCAAATTCCTGAGTGATTTAGTCGGGATCTTACCTGAGCAACGCCGCAGGTGCAATTTGTTTTGCCTCTGTACGGGGTAATTATCTATTTCTTTCAATGATATAGCTTGATATCCAGCGCAAGGGATCAGCGCTGTCAGTGAATCCCGAGAGGCTGTCCAGGGCCTCGTTATGCAATTCGGTGGCACGCTGGCGGGCCGCGTCCAAACCGATCAGTGCCGGGTAGGTGGATTTTTCGCGGATCCGGTCCATGCCCGGATTCTTGCCCAGGGCTTTGGCCTCACCTTCGACATCGAGAATGTCGTCGCGTATCTGGAATGCCAGTCCAATGCACTTGGCATAGTGATCCAGCCTGTCGATGGCTGCCTGGTCTGTCCTCTGGCCGCATAAGGCACCGAGTAAAACGCTGGCACGAATCAATGCGCCGGTCTTGTGAATATGCATGTCTTCCAGTTCGGCGATATTCAATTGCTGACCTGTGGCGGCCAGGTCAATGGCCTGGCCGCCAGCCATGCCACGGGAGCCGGATGCCAGTGCCAGCGTGTTGATCATGCGCAGACGTGTGGGCTCACTGACGTCGCCATCGATCCCCCTGGATAACACCTGAAAGGCGAGAGACTGCAATGCATCACCGGCGAGGATGGCGGTCGCTTCATCGAAGGCGTGGTGACAACTGGGTTTGCCACGCCGCAGATCATCGTCATCCATGGCGGGCAGGTCGTCATGGATCAATGAGTAGGTGTGGACAAGTTCGATTGCACAGGCTGGTCGATCGAGTGATTTCCTGTCGGCTCCCACCGACTGGCCACTGGCATAAACCAGCGTCGGGCGGATACGTTTACCGCCTCCCATGACCGTGTAGCGAATGGCTTTATGGAGTGTCGCAGGGTGGGTCCCGGCTGCTGGCAGCCAGGTATCAAAGGAGCGTTCAAGGCGTTCCTGGCACTGTGCCAGGAACGCTGTTAACGCGGCATCAGTCATCTTCACTGTCGAAGGGGGCGAGTTCGTCCTGGCCGCTTTTCTTCATCAGGATATCGACTTTTTGTTCAGCATCTTTCAATGCCTGCTGGCAGGTCCTTGATAATTGCACGCCACGTTCGAAGTGGCCGAGTGAGTCCTCCAGGCTCAAGTCCCCTTTTTCCATGGTTTCCACGAGGGTTTCCAGTTCTTTCAGTGAGGCCTCAAAATCGGGCTGTTCAGATATTTTTTTTGCCATGACTTGAATCTTTTTGTGAATCGGCCTACGTTACCCCACCCCGGTAACAGGGGTCAATCGAGACGCCGGCTTCATCCTGGATGAGGGCCGGGGTTGACGCTGGAAAGAAGTCGGACTAAAGTACGCTATATTAGACCAAGTCTAAAAGAATGCGGGGCCATTGCGCTTCTATTACAACGAAATGTACGAGGACACTACTATGGATTTAAAAGGCAGCTCAACAGAACAGAACCTGAAAGATGCGTTTGCCGGTGAATCACAGGCCAACCGTCGTTATCTGTATTTTGCCGCCAAGGCCGATGTTGAAGGTTACAACGATGTCGCCGCTGTTTTTCGTTCCACGGCTGAAGGCGAAACCGGCCATGCACATGGCCATCTTGAATACCTGGAAGAGGTTGGTGATCCTGCAACGGGTTTGCCTATTGGCCCCACCTCAAGCAACCTGAAGGCCGCGATTGCAGGTGAAACACACGAATACACGGATATGTACCCTGGCATGGCCAAGTCTGCCCGTGAAGAAAGTTTTGACGAAATCGCTGACTGGTTTGAGACCCTGGCCAAGGCCGAACGCTCACATGCCAATCGCTTCCAGAAAGCGCTGGATACCCTGGAGGATTAAAGATTGCGTCGCAACAGCGGTCTGTAACGAGGGGCCGGTTTTTCCGGCCCCTTTGCATTGGGCATGCAAAATAAGGAAGGCATAAATGACGTCAACAACTGAAGGCACACGAGAAGGCAATCTGGAAGCGCCGACACGGCATCCACTGGACTGGACCAGCCCGTCTTTCTATGAAGAGGAGGGCCTCTTCAAGGAGCTGGCACGGGTATTTGACATCTGTCACGGCTGCCGCCGCTGTTTTAACCTGTGTAACTCGTTCCCCACCTTGTTTGATGCCATTGATGAATCCGACACCATGGAACTGGATGGTGTGGCACGCGAAGCGTACTGGGATGTCGTTGACCACTGTTACCTGTGTGATATGTGTTACATGACCAAGTGTCCCTATGTACCGCCGCACGAGTGGAATGTGGATTTTCCGCACCTGATGTTACGCGCCAAGGCTGTCAAGTTTAAAAAAGGCAATGTACGAGCGCGTGACCGCATCCTGACAGCGACCGATACCGTCGGAAAGCTGGCCGGTATTCCAATCGTGGTGCAGCTTGTCAATGCCACCAATAAAACCGGCCTTGGCCGCAAGGCGCTGCACAAGGTGCTGAGTGTGCATCCTGATGCAATGCTTCCCGAGTATCATTCGAAGACCCTGCGCAAACGTATTGGCGGCGGGACGGGCACCGCTGACACAGCCGTACCGGCCGGGCCGACCCGGGGCAGGGTGGCCCTGTTTGCGACCTGCTATGGCAACTATAATGAACCCGGTATCGGCCAGGATCTGGCTGCCATCCTGCAGCATAATGACCTCCCGGTCACGTTGGCCCGCAAGGAACAGTGTTGCGGCATGCCAAAGCTTGAACTGGGTGATCTGGAGGCCGTCAAGGCGGCCCGTGATGCCAATATTCCCGAGCTGGTGAAGCTGGTGGATGAGGGCTGGGATATTGTGGCGCCGGTGCCATCCTGTGTGTTGATGTTCAAACAGGAACTGCCGCTGATGTTTCCTGATGACGCCGATGTTGCCAGAGTCCGTGATGCCATGTTCGACCCGTTTGAATATTTAATGCTGCGGCATAAACATGGTTTGCTCAAGACCGATTTCAAGACATCGCTTGGCAAGATTGCATACCATGTTGCCTGTCACCTGCGGGTACAGAACATCGGCATGAAAACACGTGATTTGTTGCAATTGATTCCGGATACTTCTGTTGCAGCGATTGAGCGTTGTTCCGGGCACGACGGCACCTACGCAGTCAAGAGCGAGTGCCATGAAATCTCAATGAAAATCTGCCGCCCGGTAATCAACTTTGTGAAAAAGGCGGATGCGGACCATTACAGCAGTGATTGCCCCATGGCCGGGCACCAGATCGAGAACGGACTGGATAGTGGCAAGGCACCGGAGCATCCGCTGAGGCTGCTGCGGCTGGCCTACGGGCTCTAGGAGCCTGTCCGAGAACAGACTGATCTACTGCGGCCAAGCCAGATTGGCCAGATTTTCCGATAATTTTTGTTAAATAGCGCAACTATTCGCCTCAAATGATCGAAAAATTTGACTCAATCAGTCTTGCCCTCGCTATGATCGCTATTCTCGGACAGGCTCCTAGTAGTGTTTACGCAGGGACAAATCCGCTCCTGCAGTTAATGATTGGACAAACAAGGTACGAGCATGGATAAATTGACCCGCGATGACCTCTATAGCCTTGAGCAGTATGCCGAGAACCGGCCCGCTATTCGCGCACAGGTGATGGAGCACAAGAAGAACCGTAATATCCACATCGGCCCGGTAGCAACGATTTACTTTGAAGACCGTCAGACGATTCAGTATCAAATACAGGAAATGCTGCGCGTCGAGCGTATCTTTGAGGTCAGCGGTATCGAGGAAGAGCTGGAAGCCTATAACCCGCTGATACCCGATGGCAGCAACTGGAAGGCAACCTTTATGATTGAAGAGCCGGATGTTGAAAAACGGCACGACTTGCTTACCCGCCTGCTCGGGATTGAAGACCGGATCTGGGTGCGGATTGATGGTAATGAGCAGGTGTTTGCCATTACAGATGAAGACCTGGACAGGGACACGGAAGAGAAAACCTCTGCGGTGCATTTTCTGCGTATTGAATTATCTGAAAAAATGATTGTGGACCTCAAGCAGGGTGCTGCCCTGAGTATTGGTATTGACCATCGGAACTATTCGCACCAGGTTGAACCCGCCGCAGGTTCGTTACGGGATGCCCTGATCGCCGACCTGGCGTGATTGATTTCCCGGGAATCATCCACTTTTTGACCCGATTTTCTGCGAGTTCGCATTGCTGCAGGCAGCGCGTTAAACTGCGCATCCAATGAAATCCGCTCACTTCTTTCACCCGTTGCTAATGTCTGTCGCCGTGCTGTGCTGTATCCCTGCAAGCACGCTGGCATACGACGACGAGGAACTCGGCTGGCAGCAGAATTATGTCGAGAAACCGGATGCATCGCAGGAGCAGGAACAGGATGTGGTGCTACCTGCCTATCCGGAAAAAAAGAACCTGCTGGATCTGGGGATTGGCACGGACGGTATGCAATATACCGTTTACCTGGATAAACCCTCGCTGCTTCTGGGTGAAGATGGCGTGGTGCGTTATACCGTCATACTGGTTCCACCTGCAGGCGTATGGAACGTCTCAAATGAAGGCTTGCGCTGTGGCGAGAAACAATACCGCCGCTATGCCTACGGTGTAGAGGGGAAGTGGCAACTATTGAATGATTCAGCCTGGCGCGATGTGCGGGGAAGCGGCGCCAATCGCTATCGCCGTATCCTTTACGAGGAGTATTTTTGCAATCCGACGCGACCCTATAAGTCAGCCAGGGAAATGATCGACAGATTTAGTGAGAACTGGCATGAAATGTAAGCAACCCTGTTCTGTGTTACCAAGAAACGGTCAATTATCATGAATGCCGTATACGACGCCGCAGCCATCGAGGTATTGAGTGGTCTGGACCCGGTTCGCAAGCGCCCGGGGATGTACACCGATACCACACGTCCCAATCACCTTGCGCAGGAAGTGATCGACAACAGTGTCGATGAGGCGATTGCCGGCCATGCCTCGCGCCTGGAGGTGACGATTTACAAGGATGGATCATTGTCGGTCCGGGATAACGGCCGGGGAATGCCGGTGGATATACACCCGGAGGAAGGCATTCCGGGTGTCGAGGTGATTCTTACGCGGCTGCATGCCGGTGGCAAGTTTTCATCCAGAAACTACGAGTTTTCCGGTGGCTTGCACGGGGTTGGTGTGTCGGTTGTCAATGCCCTGTCGAAGCACCTCGAAGTGTGGGTACGCCGCGGCGGCAAGGAATACAACATGGCCTTTGCCGATGGCGAAAAAGTATCGTCACTGGAGGAAACGGGCAGGGTTGGAAAACAGAATACCGGCACCACGTTGCGCTTCTGGCCGGACCCGCAGTATTTCGACTCCGCAAAGTATTCCCTGCCGCGTCTGCAGCATGTGTTGCGTGCCAAGGCGGTGTTGTGTCCGGGCCTGCAGGTGACGATGCATGACGAGGCCAGTGGCGAGAAACTGGAATGGTGCTATGCAGACGGCCTGCGTGATTACCTGACTGGTGAGTTGGGTGACACACCGATGCTGCCGGAAGAACCCTTCGTCGGACGCATGGAAGGCAATCATGAAACGACCGAATGGGCGCTGGCGTGGTTGCCCGAAGGTGGCGAGCCGGTGGCTGAGAGTTATGTCAATCTGATTCCCACCATACAGGGTGGTACGCATGTTAATGGTCTGCGCATGGGGCTGACAGAAGCAGTCCGGGAATTTTGCGAATTTCGTAATCTGCTGCCCCGTGGCGTGAAGCTGAGCCCCGAGGATGTGTGGGACAATTGCAGTTATATCCTGTCGGTCAAGTTGCTGGAGCCACAGTTCAGCGGGCAGACCAAGGAACGTCTGTCATCACGGGAATGTGCCGCGTTTGTGTCCGGCGTGGTTAAGGATGCATTCGGATTGTGGCTGAATCATCACACCGAGACGGGTGAACGCATTGCCTGGCTGGCAATCGAGAAGGCCCAGTCACGGCAGCGTGCCGGCAAGAAGGTAGTCCGCAAGAAAGTAACCAGTGGTCCGGCGCTGCCGGGCAAGCTGGCTGACTGTACCTCGACAGACAGCGAGCGTTCCGAACTGTTCCTGGTGGAAGGGGATTCAGCCGGTGGTTCTGCCAAGCAGGCACGTGACCGGACGTTTCAGGCCATCATGCCGTTGCGCGGCAAGATATTGAATACCTGGGAGGTGGATCCTGCCGAGGTACTGGCTTCGCAGGAAGTGCACGATATCGCTGTTGCAATCGGTGTGGATCCCGGGGTGAATAATCTATCCAGGTTGCGTTACAGCAAGGTCTGTATCCTGGCGGATGCCGATTCCGATGGTGCGCATATTGCGACCCTCTTATGTGCGCTGTTCCTGCGGCATTTCCGAGCGCTGGTTGAGGCAGGCCATGTGTATGTGGCCATGCCTCCCCTGTATCGTATCGATGCCGGCAAGGATGTGTTTTATGCACTGGATGATAGCGAGAAGCAGGGAGTGCTTGACCGCATTGCGGCAGAGAAAATCAAGGGTAAGGTGATGGTGCAGCGCTTCAAGGGTCTCGGCGAGATGAACCCGATGCAACTGCGCGAGACCACGATTGCACCGGAGACCCGGCGGCTGGTGCAGCTGACCATCGATTCAAACGACGATACCCACAAGGTGATGGATATGCTACTGGCCCGCAAGCGCGCCTCTGATCGCCGCACCTGGCTGGAGACCAAGGGCGATCTGGCGGAGGCATGAGGAACCGCACAATGTACAGGGATGTACGAGTGCCGCGGGAGGCATGGAGAAGGTGAGACCGGGAACCGGTCGAGAGGCTGGCCTGGGCCATGCCGGGAGTGGCCTTGCGAAGCGCTCCTGCCGTAATAGAGGCACCTGCAGGAGCGGATCGCGTCCGCGAATTGAATTGCCACATTCGTAAAAAAGATGCACGTTATCCAACTGATAAATAGCAGATAATCTGATATGGAAACCATTGAACTTGACTACGAAGGCATTGAACAGCTGCCACTGAAGACCTTTACCGAGAAGGCATATCTGGATTACTCCATGTATGTCATTCTCGACCGTGCACTGCCGCATATCAGTGATGGCCTGAAACCGGTGCAACGGCGCATAGTCTACGCGATGTCGGAGCTTGGTCTGCTGGCAGCGGCCAAGCACAAGAAATCCGCGCGCACAGTGGGTGATGTGCTGGGTAAGTTCCATCCGCATGGTGACACTGCCTGTTACGAAGCCATGGTGCATATGGCGCAGCCCTTTACCTACCGCTATCCACTGATTGACGGCCAGGGCAACTGGGGTTCACCGGACGACCCGAAATCGTTTGCTGCCATGCGTTACACCGAGGCCCGGCTGGCACCCTATGCCGAGGTGTTACTCGCCGAGCTGGGGCAGGGTACGGTTGAATGGACGCCAAACTTTGACGGCACACTGGATGAGCCGGTGCTGTTGCCGGCACGCCTGCCCAATGTATTACTCAATGGTGCAGCCGGCATTGCCGTGGGCATGGCGACCGATATTCCTCCACATAACCTGAGGGAAGTGGCGGCGGCGGCGGTGTTGTTGCTGGATAAACCCAAAACCAGCCTCGATGAGATATGCGAGATTATTCAGGGTCCGGACTTCCCAACCGGTGCCGAGATTATTACCCCCCGGAAAGAATTGATCGAGGCCTACAAGACCGGGCATGGCAGTGTTCGTATGCGTGCCTGCTATGAAATAGAAAACGGCGATATCGTGGTCACGGCCTTGCCGTATCAAACCTCCGGCGGCAAGGTGCTGGAGCAGATTGCGGCGCAAATGACGGCAAAGAAGTTACCGATGGTCGAGGACCTGCGTGATGAATCCGATCACGAGAACCCGACGCGACTGGTCATTGTGCCGCGATCCAGTCGCGTCGATACCGAGGCGTTAATGTCACACCTGTTTTCCAGTACAGGCCTGGAACGCAGTGCACGCATGAACCTTAATATGATCGGTCTGGATGGCCGCCCAAGAGTCAAGGACCTGCGTGTTGTTTTGAAGGAGTGGCTTGAATTCAGGACGGCGACTGTTCGGCGGCGTCTGGAGTACCGGCTGGATAAGATCAACCGCCGTCTGCACCTGCTTGAAGGCTTGTTGATTGCCTATCTAAACCTGGATGAAGTCATCCGTATTATTCGTACGGCGGACAAGCCCAAAGCGGCATTGATCAAGCGCTTCAATCTGACCGAGCTACAGGCAGACTATATTCTCGATACCCGCCTGCGCCAGCTGGCGCGTCTTGAAGAGATGAAGATCAAGGGTGAGCAGGATGAACTCGCCCGGGAACGCGATGCACTGCAGCAGACGCTGGCTTCAAAACAGCGTTTGAAAACCCTGATCAGGAAAGAGATCCAGGCGGATGCAGACAAGTATGGGGATGAGCGGCGTTCACAGCTGGTTGACCGTGCACCGGCCCAGGCAATGGATGAAACAGCACTGATCCCCAGCGAGCCGGTGACAATTATACTGTCTAAGAATGGCTGGGTACGGGTCGCCAAGGGACACGAGATCGATCCGGTTGAATTGAATTACAAATCAGGTGATGAATTCGCGGCAGCTGCACATGCGCGCAGCAATCAATTGGCGGTGTTTATTGATTCAGTCGGCAAGACCTATGCACTGCCGGCGCATTCTCTGCCATCTGCCCGTGGACAGGGTGAACCCCTGAGTGGCAGGCTGAAGCCGGCAGACGGAGCGCGTTTCATCGGCGTGCTGGCCGGTGACCCGGAACAGATGTATTTGCTTGCCAGCGACTCGGGTTATGGTTTTGTCACCAAGCTGGCTGATATGTACACGCGCAACAAGGCCGGCAAGGCAACCCTGTCGGTGCCGAAAGGTGCAACTGTGCTGGCACCGGTGCCGGTAAGATCGCTGCAGGATGACTGGATTGTGGCCGCGTCATCCGAGGGTTACATGCTGGTAATACCGTTGGCCGAGTTGCCGCAAATGAGTCGAGGTAAAGGCATCAAGATTATTAATATTCCATCGGCCAAACTCAAGAGTCGGGAAGAGTTCGTTGCAGCAATTGACTGTATCCAGGATGGTGAGAAATTGACCGTATTCGCGGGCAAGAAACACAAGACCATGAAAGCAGCTGAGGTTGACGAATTTGCCGGTGAACGCGGCCGCCGAGGGCGCAAGTTACCGCGTGGCTACCAGAAGGTGGACAGCCTTCAGGTTGAGAAAAAGTAGCCTGGCGGCGACGTTATTTCCCTTGCTGGCGCCTTAATTCTTCCAGGCGTGCCAGCACCTTGTTGGCGCGCTCGAGGCGTTCCCGCAATTCCGGGTTCTCGGGGTCCAGAGAGAGTCCTTTTGTCCAGGTGCGTATGGCTCCCAGTACATTGTCTGCACGGTACTGGGCATCACCGGTAGTAATCAGCCTGGTGACACGTGCATTAACAGCTTTGTCAAGGTCATCCTGAATGGCAATGACCTCCTTGCGTTGCTGGTCGGCTGGCGGTATCTGTACAAAGGCTGCACGCGCGACCTGCAGCTCATCATCGGAAAGTGCCTGTTGTGTTTCTACCATTAACACCCTGGTTTTGTTCGTTTGCTTGCGTTTGACTTTCTGCTCCTTCTTCTTCTTTTTAATGCTGGCCCGTTTTTTTGCATCCTGTTTCCGGGAATCCTTTATTGTCTTGATTTCAGATAACAGGGCATCTGCCTCGGGTGAAGGCTTCAGGGCTGTAGAGAGATTCAGACAGTTCTCGGCAATTACCAGCTTGTCTGTCTGCATGGCGTACTGGCCGTGCTCAAGGAGTTTCGTGGAAAGTTCCCCGGCCTCTTTCGCGTTACGCTTGTTTTCCAAGCGCTGTCCAAGACTGGGTGATTCCAGGTTGATCTTGTCCTGGTAGAGTTGCTGCTGCTCAAGCATGTACGTGGCTTGAGAGGTGAGCTGTTCAAGCTCATTGGTCTTTAACTGTTCTACCCGCTGCTGTTCGATTGCACTACGCAGCTCTCGCAGCAGGGTGCTGTGCGGAAGTTTCTGCAGCGCATCTGAAAGCATTTGTACAGCCTCCAGCAAGTCATTGTCCTTCTCCAGGGAGCGGGCATCAGAAAAGACGGTGGCCTCGTAATCTGATTCCTGACTGGTGATCCATGTCTGGACTTCCACCGTATCCAGCGATGGGTGTTTATTCGTGAGTTGCCGTGCACGTGCAAATTCATGCTGTTCGATCAAGGGTTCCAGATCCTCCGGCCGGTCTTGTCCGATGCGTAGTGTTTCCATCTGGGCACAACCGCTTGCCACAGACAATAACAACGCTGCCAGGAGTCGTGTCAGTCTAGACATCACAGCTCCTTGTTGCCTCATTGTGCAGAATCCCTTCAAATTGAGTTTCGATTATTTCCTGGTAGTCCGCAGTAAGGCATTCTACAAGGTATGTACTAACAGGCTCGCTGATGCCTCTGAGTCGTATCGACTGATATTCACCAGCCAGAACCCGTCCAGTGACATCGTCACGCGCATACATCTCCCTGGAGATGACAATTTGTCCGCTGCTGGTTATCCCGCAAAGGCGCGAGGCAAGATTAACGGTATCACCGACAACGGTATATTCCATGCGATCATGTGAGCCCATGTTGCCTGCCAGCATACTGCCGGTATTGATGCCGACCCTGAACTGCACGGGAAACAGGCCATCAGCTTCACGCTGACTGTTCTCGTGTGCAATCAGTTTCTGTATAAGCAGGGCACAGCTGATGGCATGAAATGCGTGGTCCTTGTCGGTTTCCGGTGCCCCGAATACCAGCATCACGCCGTCACCCATGTATTTGTCGACGATGCCCTGATTCATGGCACAGGCATAGCTAATGAGGCTGAAAAAACGGTTCAGCATGCTGACCAGTTCCTCTGCCTTTGTTTTTTCAGAGATACTGGTGAAGCCGGAGATGTCGGCAAACAGGACGCTGCCTTCGATGCGTTTTCCGCTCAGACCCACGTCGTCCAGGTTCGAAAGAATCTGTCTGGCAACCCCGGGTGATACATAACGGGAGAGGGCACTCTTGACCTGTGATTTTTCAAGCATGCCCTCAGCCATTTCGTTAAATGCCTGCATCAGCAGTCCCAGTTCATCCTTGCGTTGTTCCTTGAAGCGGAACGTGTATTCGCCACTTCCAATCGCACGACTGGCATTGACCAGTTTATCGATAGGTTGTGTGATGCGGCGGCCCATCGCAAAGGACATGGCGATACTCAGGGCAATTATCAGCAGGGTTGCACCGGTAATGGCCTGTACTGCACGACGTTTGGATTGTGTCATTCCGGATTGACTGAAAGTCACCAGGGCATAGCCGGCGGTAACATTCTGGAAGATCACCGGTTGAATAAATGACATGACCGTCTGGCGTTTTCTGCCCGTTAGCGGTTGCCACTCCCAGGTGCTGGAATCGGATGAACTCTCGATAATCTGTTGAAGGACGCTGTGGATTAACGGGTTTTTTTCGTCGTACAGCATACCGGCACGGGCGATGATTTCACCGTCGAGGCCGGCAATTGCAGTTCCCAGTACGCTGTTGCTGTTCGAGAAGCTGCTGGTTGCGGCATCGAGAGCAAGTTGGTCACCCGCGAGTAGCGGTTCCTTTGCAGATTTTGCCATCAATTGTGCCAGGGTATATCCCTGCTCACTGATCTGCTCCTGTAACTGTCCGGTTTGTTGCTGTACGAGAATACTCCCCAGCAGGGTCATGCAGCTGACGACGAGTACCGTTATAAAAAGCGACAATTTGTATGCCAGTGGCATACTTTGCAGTCGATCATGTAACTGTGTCCGGTACGCTCTTGTCCGGGCGCACAGTTTCTGCAGCCAGCTCTGATGGTTGATAACCGTCATCGATTTCGAGTGTTTGATGGTGCCTGCCGCGGCAGGGGATACGCTATTGTCTCGATTTTCGGACGTCGGCCGGTTCATGATCGTTTCCCCGTTATACTGGCAATCGCAGCCAGGCTCCGCTCTGTGTACAATGCGCTTTCATCTGACCCAGGAGACTGTCCGGATTGCTTATGCCACTGATTCGCCCCTTTGCCGGTTTGCGCCCCGCGGCGGGTCGCGCCGAAGATGTTGTTGCACCACCCTACGATGTTCTCAGTACAGCCGAGGCCCGTGTGCGTGCCAGCGGACGTCCATGGAGTTTTTTGCACATCTCCAAGCCCGAGATCGATCTGCCCGAAGACACTGATCCACATGCACCGGAAGTTTATGAGCAGGCGGCGAGTAATCTGCAGAACATGTTGCAGCAGGGGATACTGGTCCGGGATCCCGGACCCTGTTATTACGTCTATCGCCTGGTGATGGGGGAGCACCGTCAGACCGGACTGGTTGCAGCTGCGTCGGTTGCTGCCTATAACAGTAACCGGATTCGCAAGCATGAATTCACCCGGCCGGACAAGGAGGATGACCGGGTTCGCCAAATAGAGGCCCTGAACGCCCAGACCGGACCGGTATTGCTGGCCTGTGAATCGCAGGCGGAGGTTGATGCCCTGCTTGAATCGGTGGCCACGGCAGTGCCGGACATTGACCTGAAGGCCGATGACGGTATCGGGCACATGCTCTGGGTGGTGCGTGACCAGGCCCTGATCGACCGGATCAGTGATGCCTTCAATGCCTTGAAGGCGCTGTATATTGCTGATGGCCACCACCGTTCGGCTGCCGCATCCCGGGTAGCTGCCGGTCGTGGTGACGATGAGGCAGCGGCCTGGTTTCTGACGGTAATCTTTCCGCACCGGCAGATGCAGATCCTTGACTACAATCGGGTTGTTCGCGATCTTGACGGGCTTGCCACGGAGTCCTTCCTCGCGCGCGTGGCTGACCGCTTCCAGGTGACGCCGTCCGCCGTTGCCGTGCACCCGCATGGGCCCGGAATCTTCGGGATGTATCTTGCCGGACAGTGGTACCAGCTGATGATTCATTCGGACAAGATTCCTTCCGATCCGGTTGGACGGCTGGATGTCAGCCTGCTTGCCAATCAGCTGCTTGCGCCGATTCTGGGTATCGAGGATCCGCGGCGTGACGCGCGTATCGATTTCGTCGGTGGCATTCGAGGTCTTGCCGAGCTGGTGAAGCGGGTTGACAGTGGTGAAATGGCTGTCGCTTTCTCCATGCATGCGACCCGTATGGAAGACCTGATGGCAGTCGCCGATGCCGGCGAGGTGATGCCCCCGAAATCGACCTGGTTTGAACCGAAACTTGCTGATGGACTGGTGTCCCTGGTACTCGACTGATCCCGGGGTAAAACAGGGCTGCAGGCTGTATGTGAGACTGATTTTCATCATTTCCGAACCGGGTTAGGCTATTTCGCCTTCAAAGTCATACTCGAGGTTCTTGCAGGGTTCCTGAATAAAATTTCCCTGGATAAAGTCCACACCATATTGCCACAGCTGGGTCAGACTGCCGGTATCATCAACACCTTCCGCCATGGACTCTTTCCCGTGTTCTTTCGCCAGCTTTAGTAGCGCCTTGACCTTTGACTGGTTCTCCTTGTTGCCGGCCAGGCCGCTGATCAGGGCAGCGTCGATTTTCAGAATATCCACGGGTATATGTTTTAGCAGTTGCGGCTGGTCGCTGTGCCCGTAATGTTCTAATGCGACTTTGCACTTCAGGGCTTGCATGCTTTTTACGAACACCATGGTGCTCTTCAGATCATCAATGGCGCTGCGCTCCGGGATCTCAAAAACAATGCCATCGCTGACCAGGTGATTTTCCTTGAGTTGTTCATTGATCCATGCTGGCAGTCCGGTATCAGCCAGGGTTGTTCCGGCAAGCTTGATGTAGAACAGGGTCTCGTTGTTGTCTTTTCTTGTTTCGACGAGTTTCCGGAATGCCGTCGAGATGACCCAGCGATCGATCTCACCACTGAGACCGGTTTTTTCTGCGA
>Ga0316189_10003529_pt1 | contig 15161 bp, 15 predicted proteins | sample LowCovwburrow_MG_FD_204930 | JGI IMG/M metagenome (GOLD analysis project Ga0316189, IMG submission 204930) | Coastal sediment microbial communities from Maine, United States - Lowes Cove worm burrow | ecosystem: Environmental > Aquatic > Marine > Coastal > Sediment | place: USA: Maine... | reverse complement strand
GCGACGAAGCCCACATGCCAGCGTACCTCGAGAGCTCGAACGTCAAGAATCTTCCGTTCTACCGAAAGCACGGCTTCGAGGTCGTCGACGAGCTACGACTGGCGATGAACGGTCCAACGCTCTGGCTTATGTGGCGCCCCGCCAGGTAGCCCGGCGTCAGCGTCAGTGCCCTCCCGCTCGCGCAGTCCTCTGTCGATGAGGGCCTGGGTCGCTTCCGTCACCTGTTGATGCAGCTCGGCGACGAGGTCGTCGTTCGTGGCTGCCTCCGGTCCGTGTCCGAGGTGGATCGGCTCGCCGACCAGGTAGTGTAGGTCGGAGGGGAACGGGATCGGCCCCAGGCCCATGTAGACCGGAAAGACGTACTTGTCGCCGAGGAGCTTCGAGATCAGGCGACCGACCCCGCTCTCACGCACCCTGTCTTTCGGCACGACCTGTACGTAGAGCTCTTCGTTGCCGAGGCCTGCGACCGGGATGATCGGTTTTTGCGCCCGCAGGGCCGTTCGAATGAAGCCGCGGCTGCCCTGCCACTGCAGGCGATAGGCTTCGTGTGGATTGCTGAGCGCCTCCTTGGCGCCGCCCGGGTACACCAAGACGAGTTGGTCGTCCTCGAGCAGCTGCGTTGCAATTTCAGGCTCGCCTTCGACGGCGCCCATCAGGTGGGCCCAGTCGCGGAAGAACGGCGCCGCGAAAACGAGCCGGTCTCCGAGCGCACGTACAGGACGCCCGGTCCCGTCTAGGACGAGCGAGAGGAGCACCGGCAGGTCGATCCCGAAATGCCCGTGGTTCGTCACGATGAGCCCACCGGTGTCCCGTGGGATGTTTTCCAAGCCTTCGATGCTCGGCTCGAACCAATGTCGAAGGAACGACACGGCTCGTAGGGCTCGCTCGTACGCTCGAGGGTCGAAGGGTGCTAGCTGGGTCTCGCTCGGCTCAGTCATACGCATGCACGAGTCTCTCCTATGCGCTACGTTCCGCGCCTCATGCAAGCCCCCGAAGCAGCTTCCGGACGATACGGGCCCTACGGCGGTCGCTACGTCGCCGAGACCTTGATGCCCGCGCTCGACGAGCTTACCCAAGCTTACCGAGAATCTCAAAGCGATCCCGCGTTTCAGGCCGAGCTCGGTGCGCTCCTCAGCCAGTACGTTGGGCGTGAGACGCCCACCTATTTCGCGTCTCGGCTCACTGCGCAGCTCGGGACGCGGGTCTGGCTGAAGCGCGAGGACCTCTGTCACACCGGGGCCCACAAGGTAAACAACACAATCGGGCAGGTCCTGCTCGCCAAGCGCATGGGCAAGACCCGGATCATCGCCGAGACGGGGGCCGGCCAGCATGGCGTGGCGACCGCCACCGCATGCGCGCTCATGGGGCTTCCTTGCGAGGTCTTCATGGGCGCCGAGGACGTTCGGCGGCAGGCGCCCAACGTCCAGCGGATGGAGTTGTTGGGGGCCGAGGTTCACTCGGTGACGTCGGGATCGTCCACGCTCAAGGACGCGATGAACGAGGCGCTGCGCGATTGGGTCACCAACGTGCGCACCACGCACTACTGCGTCGGCTCGGTGGCGGGCCCGCATCCGTACCCGATGATTGTACGCGACTTCCAAGCGGTCATCGGGCGCGAAGCGCGGGCCCAGATGCTCGAGCAGGCCGGCAAGCTGCCCGACGTGGTGGTTGCTTGTGTGGGCGGCGGCTCGAATGCCATGGGCATCTTCGCCGGCTTTCTCGATGACGAGTCGGTACGACTCGTCGGCGTCGAAGCGGCGGGGGAGGGCATCGAGACCGGCAAGCATGCGGCGCCGCTCTGTGCCGGTGGGGTTGGCGTGTTGCACGGCGCGAAGAGTTATCTGCTTCAGACGCCCGACGGGCAGATCGTCGAAGCGCATTCGATCAGCGCCGGCCTCGACTACCCCGGGGTGGGCCCCGAGCACGCCTGGCTCAAGGACATCGGTCGCGCGACGTACGCCTCGGTCACAGATGACGCCGCCCTCGATGCTTTCCAGCAGCTTTGCCGCACCGAAGGCATCATCCCTGCGCTCGAGACGAGTCACGCGTTCGCCTACTTGCCGACGCTTGCCAAAGAGCTCGGTCCGGACGCCGATATCCTCGTCTGTCTTTCGGGCCGAGGCGACAAGGACCTCGAGACCGTGCTGGAAAAGCTCAAGGAAAGAGGCTGAGCCGGTGGGCCGTATTGCAGACGCGTTCGAACGCGCGCGAAGCGAAAACCGCGCCGCACTGGTGATCTACCTTTGCGCGGGCGATCCCGATTTGCGGAGCACGGAGGACTTGGTCGTGGCGGCGGCGGAGTCCGGCGCCGACGTGATCGAGCTCGGCGTACCCTTCAGCGATCCCACGGCGGATGGGCCTGCGATTCAGCGTGCGGCAGAACGAGCGCTCGCCGGCGGAACGACGCTCGTCAAGGTGCTGGAGACCGTCGCTGCAATTCGAAAGCGGACTGACGTGCCGATCTTGCTCTTCGGCTACTACAATCCCATCCTCGCGTACGGAGAGCGCAAGCTGGTCGAGGACGCGGCCGAAGCGGGGGCCGATGGGTTCCTGGTCGTGAACCTTCCGCCGGAAGAGAGCGCGGGTCTCCGGGAACCGGCGATCGAGAAGGGGCTCGACTTCGTGCCGCTCGTCGCGCCCACGAGCAACCCCGAGCGAATCGCGCAAGCCGCCGAAGCGGCCACTTCCTTCATCTACTATGTCTCCATGACAGGCGTGACCGGGTCGAAGGCAGCGGATCTCGCCGCCGCATCGGAGCGCGCCGCAGCCTTGCAGCGTGAGCTCGGCCGTTCCGTGGCCATCGGCTTCGGCGTCAAGACCAAGGCGGACGTCGCGACGGTGGCACCCCAGGTCGACGGAGTCGTCGTTGGAAGCGCCGTGGTGAGCGTCATCGAGAGCGCCGCGAGCCCCGAGGAAGCGCTCGCATCGGTGCGTTCGTTGGTCCGCGAGCTCGCCCAGGGACTCGGACGGCAGTAACGGCCTTGTTTCGGCCCTTGACGGACGATAGTGTCCGTCCATGGCCGTCATCGATGTCATCTCCGCCAACCTGCCAATCCTCCGCGAGCTCCGCGATCGCATCGGGCAACTCGAGCTCGCCGAACGCGTAGGCGTCTCTCGCCGCACGATTGCGCGCCTCGAGAATGCGGAAGTAACCGATCCGGGCGTGGATCTGATGGCGCGGATCGGGAAGGAGCTGGGCGTCAGCTTGGCGGTGCTGACGGACGGTGAAGTGGAGTCGGTAGCGATCGGATTGCCAAAGGACGTTAGTGGGTTGCTGGCATCCAATGACGGGCCGGCTGTCCTCGACGCGATGATCCGAGCAGCGCGACGCCATCGCTGACGCTGTCACTCTTTGCGCCGCACGCGCGCCAGACTCGTCCTCGCCGCTTCGGTAATCGCTTTTCTCAATGCGTCGTCTTCGACGCGGCTCAAAGCTCTACCTAGCTCTTCGGGCAATGACGCCAATCGTACTGGCTCAGGGGGCGGAGGCGGTGGTGCTGGCCGCTTGGGAATGTCGGGCAACGGTCCTACCTGAAAGCGAATTTTCTGGATGCCCGCGGTGGGCGCGTGCTCACGCAGACGCCCCATCAGGTCATCGCTCAGATAGTGGAGCTCGTTAGCCCAGACCGATGAGCTGACGTGCACGATCAGAACCCCGCGCGTCAGTCTCACCGGGCGGGCGTGATCGAGGATCCGCGGCGGGACAGAGCGACTCCACCAGGCGAATACCTTTGCCGTCTCGTACTGATCGGGGGCAGGATAGACGCCCTTGAGTAGCTTGGCGACGGCCTCGAGCTTGCCCTTCTTTCGCTTAGGCATTGTCCAAGCTCGCCTTGTAGAGGGCGAGGAGGTCTTCTTCGGTGCACGGCCGAGGGTTGAGCTGGTGGCAGACGTCTTTGTAGGCGAGACCCGCCAAACGTGGGAGGTCACCGTCTTCGATGCCCTGCGACCTGAGGTCCGAGGGGAGTCCAATCGACTTGCGAAGCGCTCGAACCGCGCCGGCGCATTCGAATGAAAGGGTGCTCTCGTCTGTGCTGCGGACGCCGAGCTGTCGCGCAATCTCAGCGATGCGTTCCGGAATGACAACACGATTGAAATCGAGCACGGCGGGTAGGCAAATCGCGTTGGCAAGGCCGTGGTGCAGCCCAAACTCGGTCGAGAGTGGATGTGCGAGCGAGTGGCAGGCCCCAAGGCCTTTCTGAAACGCGACCGCGCCCATCATCGCGGCTTTGAGCATGTCGGCCCGCGCCTTGAGGTCGTCGGGCGTGTCGGTGGCGGTCTTCAAGGACTGGTGACAAAGCCGAACACCGCCAAGGGCGATTGCGTCAGCCATCGGGTGGTCGCCGATGGCCGAGTACGCTTCGATGCAATGCGCGAGCGCGTCCATCCCAGTGGCGGCCGTCATGAATGGCGGCATCGTCGCTGTCATTGCGGGGTCGAGAATCGCGACATCGGGCAGCAATGAAGGTGCAAAGATCACCGTCTTCGCGTTGGTCGCTTCGAGTGTCACGACCCCACTTCGGCCGACCTCACTCCCGGTGCCCGCGGTGGTAGGGATCGCGACCATCGGTGGCACGGGGTCGACGATCCGGGCGCTCCCTCCGATGGCATCGTCGTATTGCGCGAGCGGCTCGGGGTGCGTCGCGGCGAGCCGCACCAACTTGGCGACATCGAGGACGCTTCCGCCTCCGACAGCGAGCACGAGGTCCGCTTCGAACTCCTTGAACACCCGCGCCGCGGCAAGCACCTCCGACTCGAGTGGGTTCGAGGAGATGTCGATCACCGAGGTGTGCGGCAAGCGGCCCTCGTCGAGCGCCTTTCGGATCGGCTCGAGGAGCCCTGCTCCTTCGATTCCCCGGTCTGCGACCAGCAGCACCCGCGTTCCGCCCAACCGGTGTGCTTCGTTTGCGCACTGGGTCGCCGCGCCCTCACCAGCCAGCACCCGGGTCGGGAAACTCCACAGAACCAAATTCGAGCTGTCGGTCATTCCGTGCCTACGCGCCTCTCCATCAGGGCTTGGATAGCATCATTTGAGCTCATGCGACCCTCGGACACGGCGACGAACGTCGACGAGATTGGTGTTTCCAGATCGTGGCGCCGCGCGTGCTCGAGAAGGTGTTTGGCCACCTCGAAGCCCTCGACATACGCACCGAGCTCGCCAATGGCGGTTTGTAAGTTGCTGCCGCGTCCGAGCGCACGGCCCAGGCGAAGCTCCGGGCGTTGGTCCCCGGCTACGGCGGCGATGAGGTCGCCAAGCCCCGCAAGCCCCATGAACGTAGCCTCGTCGGCGCCGAGCGCACGGCCGACACGTGACATCTCGACCATTCCTCGCGTGGCGACCACCGCCAGTGTACCAGGCTCCGCGCCCAGCTCTTGCGCGTAGCCGAGGATGACGGTCAGGAAGCCGACCGTCGCGCTCGCGAGCTCGACGCCAATCACGTCCTTCGTGTCGTAGATACGAAGGCCCGCGCCTCCGATGGCTTCTCGAACCATCGTGGTGAGCTCTGGAAAGCCGGTGCCGAGGATTGCACCGCTCGGCCGACCCTCCGCCAGCGCGTCGGCGACGAGCGGTCCGGCGAGCGCACCAATTCGGCGGCAGACGGTCTTGTCGCGAATGACCTTGGTGAGGGTCTGCAGTTCGCCGCCGATCAGGCCACGGCTGACATGCACCATCAAATGGCGTCCATCGACGACCTCTCCGAGCTGTTCCGCCACGGGCACTGCATGTCTCGCAGGAACCGCGACGAAGATGAGCTCGCGATCGCGCATCGATGCGATGTCGTTCGAGGACCGAATGTTGTCCGAAAGCTCGCGCTCTTGGCGACTCCAAAGCACTACATCCTGACCATTGCGTGCGGAGGCAAGCGCCAGCGCGCGGCCAAAACCACCCGCGCCCACCACGCCGACTCGGACGCTCATGGGTGCCCCCCCAGCTTGCTGATCTCGCAGGCAGCCTGGAGTTGCTCTTCATTCGCGATCTCTTCGGCGTACGGAACCAGCCGATTCTGGTAATAGAGCAGCAGGGATGGGTCGCCGAGGACGACGCGGTCGCCTTCGAGGCTCGCAGCCGTCGAATCGTGATACCCATTCCAGAAGCTCAGCGCGCGCTCCAGCAATTCGCTCGGCGAATCCTCTTTGACGACCTCGCTGGTGTGCACTCGTCCGGTGACCTCGAGAGCGAGCAGCCGGTCACGCGTTTCGCCGAGCTCTTGGCAAAGCGCCTCGCGCTCGAGGCCGATCTCTCCGCGAAGTCGAAGTCGGGCGAACAAGTCCATTCCAGGGGTAGACTGCACGAGGTCTCGGAAAAGCACGTGAGCCACGACGTGCGTGCTCATGAGCACGGTCTCCTGTTCGTAGCGGGCTGCCAATACCTCGCCGAGCTCGCGCGTGTATGCGGCGTCGCGCGCGGCGTCGGCTACCGGCCTGCCCCGGTGCTCGACGTATCCGCCCGCGTCGATCACACGGCCAGTCGGCGTCACCGACTGGCCGCCTCCGTCGACGGCATTCCCGAACGGGTCGATGGGCTCGCCGAATCGAATGATGCATGCGCCCCTCATGCCGACCACCTTCCGGAAGAAAGCGACCCAGCGGTCTATCCGGGAGAACTCGTCGTCCTCGATGATGTAGCGGGCCTGCCCCTCTTCCATCAGCCAATCGCGGATGAGGGTTTCGGCCTCGAGCACGAGCGCGTAGTTGATTGTGGTCGGGACGAACCATACGGGGCGGTCAATCCGGCGCACCTGGTTCGTCGTGAACGCCTCGACTGCCGACCCGAGCAGACCGAGCTTCAGGTGCTGTTCGATCATCCCCGAACGGCTGCGGGTTCCACCCGGGAAGAACAGCGAGTGATAGCCCCGTTCGATCATGACCTGGGAATAGAGCTTCAATACTTCCTTATATAAGCTGACGCGGATTCGGCGGTCGACGCGGTACGCGCCGAGGTTGTGCATGAAGAAGCTGATGATCGGGTTGGTGAAGAGGTTTTTGCCCGCGCCGTAGATGACCGGCGGCAATCCCGAGATCTCGAGCGCCTGCGCGAGGACGATGGAGTCGAGGTTGGACGAGTGGGTTGGGACGAAGACCAAGCTCCCCTGGTTCTGCAAGTACCGCAGGTGATCGAGGTCACCCTGGACCTGGAGCACGCGACCGAGGGCTTCGGGAGACGGCGCCATGAGGTCTTGAGTCAGACGCCTCGGCTCCATGACTCCACCGATCAAACGCGGGATGGCCCCCCTCGCAAACCGATACACGCGTGGGTCGAAGTTGCCCGCGACGTCGCGCGCCATGTTCGTCACGATGGTGTGGAGCACCCGGCGCTGCTCGCTCGTATCCATCTTGCCAACGCGCCGGATCATCGAACGCCAGTAGCCGAGCCGGTCCCGCGCCTCGTCGTCGCGCTGCTTCTCGAGCCGGCGGATTTCGTGAAAGGCCGCGTCGTTGAGCGCCATCTCCAGACGATTGGGGTCTGACTCGAGGTCTGCGCAAATTCGGCTGACGACGTCCGAGACGATGTCGTCTCGCTCGCTGTTGAACCAGAAGATCGATGGATCGCTAGGCCGCGGCACATACGGTTTGAGGTGCGGCAATCGTAGCGGACGTTCCGACAAGAAGCGCTTCAACATCGCGACCTCAGACCGCCTCGAAGTAGCGTTGGAGCTCCCACTCGCTGACCGCTCGGTTGTACTGGCGGCACTCCCAATCGCGAGTTCGGATGTAATGGTCGACGAACGCGTCGCCCAACACTTCGCGCGCCGCCTCGCTCGCCCGCAGCTTCTCCACCGCGGCCTCGAGCGTGAGCGGAAGCGCCAGCGCCGGATCGCCGGTCTCGGTGGCGTCACCGGAGGTCTCTGCGGGCGGTACGATCTCGTTTTCGATGCCGTAGAGGCCCGAGCCGAGACAGGCAGCCATGGCCACGTGCGGGTTGATGTCCGCTGCCGTCTGGCGAAACTCGATTCTCGCCGCGCTGTCGCTTGGTCCGAGGATCACGCGGGAACCGCAAGTACGGTTCTCGATGCCCCATGAAGAGTTCAGTGGCGCCCAGACTCCCGGTACATACCGCTTGTACGTGTTGATGAACGGCGAATAGAATGCCGTGAGCTCTGGCGCGAGGCTGACGAGGCCGCCGAGGTAGTGCAGGCCGGTCTCGCTGAGGCTGTCACTCCCAGCAGCAGCGAATAGATTGATCTGACCGCCGGCGTCCCAGAGGCTTTGGTGCAAGTGGCCACTCGAGCCCGGTAGGTCGGCATTCCACTTGGCCATGAACGTGGCCGTGAGGTCGTGACGCGCGCAGATCTGTTTGACCGTCGTCTTGAACAAGGCCCCTTTGTCAGCCGAAGCCAGCACGTCGTCGTAGCGAATCGCTGCTTCCCAAACGCCGGGGCCCGTCTCGGTGTGAATGCCTTCCACCTCGATGTCATAGGCCTCGCAAGTGTCGAGAATGTCGTCGACCAGCGCTTGGTACTGGCCCTCGCGAAGCCACGAATAGCCGAACATGCCCGGGCTCAGGGGCTCGAGCCCGCGAAATCCCTTCTCGTGCAGCGAGTGTGGGGTCTCCTGGAAGATCCAAAACTCGAACTCCGCGGAGAACTTCACGCTGAAGCCGGCGTCAGTCGCGCGCTGCCGGACGGCCTTCAGCAGGTTGCGGGGGCAGGCCGGATGGGGCGCGCCGTCCTGCGTGTAGAAATCGACGAGGAAGTTCGCGGTGTCCGGCGCGTCGGGAAGAACTCGAAAAGTCGAGGCGTCGATTCGCGCCAGCGCGTCCGGATAGCCAGTGTCCCAGCCGGTTACCTTCGCGTTGTCGTAGAGCTGGTCCGAGATGTCCCAGCCGAAGATGACGTCGCAGAAGCCAAACCCCTTTTCGAGCGAGGACCAGAACTTCTCTAGGCTGATGTACTTGCCCCGCAGTACGCCATCGACGTCGAAGCCGCCGACTTTGACCTTTCGAATGCCCTTGTTCTCGAACTCACGCCGCAACTCTTCGATCACTGGTCCTCCTCGGGGGCCGGAGCATACCCCGTTTTGGGGTTCGGTGCGCGGCGTTCCTAGTGGCGAGTCTCAGACGGGATCCAGCGGTGAACCAAGCTCAATCCGACCACGAAAACCAATGCGACCGAGGCATGGCCGAGGAGCTCGTGGGAGGTGCCCGCAATTGAGCAATGTGCCTTGAGCACGAAGTTGCCCGCGACGCCGGCGGCAGCGGCCGCGACCAAGTTGCCGAGCGCATTTCCGCGGTCCACCAGCCGGAGCAACGCATAGACGGGAACTCCGAGTAGAAGGCCGACGCCCATGCATGCGCCGGCCATGAAGCCACCGCCATGGTCGTGCGTGGTTGCGGCGAGGGCGGCCGGGACTGGCCAGAACGCCGCCACCACGGTTGCGCCCAGGGCGACGCAAACCAAGCACCATGACTGCCAGCGAGGGATGGCGGGCAGATGAACCGGACGGGTCACCATGAACATCGCGAGCACCAAGAGAAGACAGAATGCCACGAGGCTCGCCGTCCACTGGAGCGTCCGGCCTTCCGCCCCGATCAGCGGGAACGCGAACCAACCCGCTACGCCGAGCAGGGCAAAGATCGACAGCACGATCGCGCGGCGAACGCTCGTGGAGCGACTCCTGAGGAAGCCGGCCAGCGTCCGGTCGCTCTCGTCGCACCGGGTCTTCATCTCCGAGAACATCTCATCGAAGAGCGCCCCGCTTTCGGGCGTGCCCGCGGCGTCGAGCTCGCGCAATCGCTCGCCGAGACCGGCGTCGGGCCTATCGCTCGGGCTAGTCATTCATCACCACGTATTTCCGAAACCAGCAATTGTTTCAAAGTAGTGTAGGCACGGTGTGCGCGTACGCGTACAGCACCCTCGGATGTGCCCACAATTTGGGCGATTTCGGCATACGGACGCTCCTGAAACCAGTGAAGCTCGATCACCTCTCGTTGGCTGTTTGGGAGCCGTTCGAGGGCACCGTGAAGGAGGACTGAGCGCTGTCGGAGCTCGATCGGCATGAAGTCGGCCTCTGGCGCTGCCTGGGTGTCGACCTCGAGGTCGCTCATCTTCCGCCGCTTCTTCCGGCGCCAGTGCTCGCGGACGAGGTTCATGGCGATGGTCATCACCCAAGGGCGGAGCTTGGAGCCTCGGCGGAAGTCGTTGCGAGCGCCGTGGAGTCGGAAGAACGTTTGCTGCACGATCTCTTGCGCGAGCTCGTCGTCGCGCAGGTGCCGGCGTGTGAGCCGGAGAAGGATGGGCGCGTATCGTTCGAACAGCAGTCGGAAGGCGGCATCATCCCCGTCGACGTAAGCGTCCATCAGCTCTTCATCGGTCGGTCGGGGCTTCGAAGAGCTACCGGACATGGTTCGTCTCCGGCTCGAGAGGAACCGCGAAGCTTCCTGGGTCTCTTTGCGATTTCAGCCAGAAACCGGCGAAGGCGAGCGTACCGAGAAGCATCAGAAGAAGCGCGAGCCGGACCCATTGCCGGTGTGCGTTCATGTCCGGCCTTTCGACGATCACTGGCGCGATCGGTATGGGACGCGCTCCGGACGTGCTCAGAATCTTGCCCGCGGGGTGGCTGCTGCTCACGTGCGCGGGGGGGCGACTCGTATTGAGGGCGGCGACTGGGATCGAGCCGATGTGTGAGGTTTCCATCCACGGCGCGATGTCCTGCGTCCGCGGATTCTGTTTGGCGGACTCGACCTCGATCCACTCGAGCGCCGTCCGCATGGACGCGGCGTCGGGGTACCTCTGAATTGGGTTTCTGGCCATCGCGCGCCGGATTACGTCGAGCAATCCTGGGAGATCGTCAAACCCATCGTCGGTTTCCCAGACGGCGGGGGGGGCGCCTGTCGTCATGTGGTGAAGCAGCGCGCCCGCGGCGTAGAGGTCCGACGTCGGCTCGAAGACGCCGCCTCCGAACAACTCGGGCGCCATGTAGGAGACTGCGTGCCGGCCCGACCCGGTGTGGGCCGCATGTGCGCTGGCCTCTCGGTTGCTTCGAAGCAGCGGAAGGACACCCATCCCCACCACGCGTGCCGCGAGACGACCTTGTCGGTCGCGCGCCACGATGATGTTCTGGGGCGTCAGGTCGCCATGGATCAAGCCCTCGGCGTGCGCGGCGTCGAGGCCATTCAAGACGCCGGTGGCGAGCCGGAGCACCTCCAGCGAGCTCAACGATCGCTCTTGGAGGACGTCCGAGAGGAGAGCCCCGCGCGTATCTTGAAAGGCGAGATAGGGGACGCCGTCTATGACGCCCGCGTCGAGAACGCGCGGGATCGCGCGGGACTGAATCGCGCCCAGCCGGTGCGCAAGTTCGGAGAAGCTGGCCTCGGCGCGGAGCGAGCGGCTGACGTCCATGGGCAGCACGCAAAGGATGAGTGGTGTTCCCTCCGTCGATGCGCGGTAATAGGTGACCAGCCCGCCCCAGGGGAGCGCGCCATCGACGGCGTAGCGGCCGGCGAAGAGCTCTTCGGCCCGAGGGTGCGCACCGCCACGCGAGGGAAACATCGGGTTGAGAGTAGTCCCGTTGGCTCGAGGACGCGACTCTTTAGCCGTCGGCCCTCACGGCCTGCCCTCGGGCGAGAATTTCCCCAGTTGGTTGCCGGGTGAGCTCGTACGCGCGAGTGCGATCGCCCGTGATCCAAGTCTCCATTTGAACCTGCTCTCCGGCGTGCGCCTCCCGGATGTACTCGATCGACAGCCCGCCGAGCGGCCCCTCGAGCCCCGTCGCCTCACCTGCCTGTGCGGCGAACCAGCGCGTGTCGTCGATGAAGTCGACGTAGCGAGCCTGATTCACGTGCCCAAAGCTGTCCTGGTCGCTGGGCCGCACGGTCCATTGCCGGCGCCAGGCCCCCTGACGTTCGCCGTCGGGCCAGGGGCGAGCGGGAGGCGTCGCTTCGTCCGTGACGAATCCGCTGACGATGGGATCCAGCGGCGCCGGTCCGTCTGGCCCGAGGTTGACGACGGTCATGCGCGCTCGCACGGCGACCGCGCTCTCGCTAGATTTCATGATGCGATGCCCGAAGTCGAAGCTCGTCCGTCCGACGCGTGCGACCCACGTGGCGATCTCGATTGGGTCGCCGTACGAGAGGGGTGCGAGGTATTCGAAGTGTCCTGCGCGTGCGACGCCGCCTTCCATCACACCCCGAAGCGCGTAGTCGTCTGCGGCGAACGCGCGCCAGCGGGTATCCTCGAAGATCCGGGACAACCATCCCGGCGACACGGAGCCCGTCGCATCCAGTTCGATGCCACGTACGGTGTAGTGTGCGATGAGGAGCTTGTCGTCGTTCATGTTTCCGGCGCGGAGAGTAGCAGCACGGAAGCGACATGGTAGACCCCCGCTGGCGCTGGCGCTGGCGCTGGCGCTGACCTAGGCTTGCCTATGTGTCCGACTCTCTCGATAGATGCTTCTCGGAGGCTGCGATCAATGGTCTCGCCTTGCGCAATCGCTTGATCAAAGCCGCGACTTTCGAGGGCAAGTCCCCCGACGGTGTGCCGAGCGAAGCTCTCGTGAAATTCCACGAGCGGATCGGTCAGGGCGGCATTGGGATGACCACGGTCGCCTACTGTGCGGCGGAGTCTGACGGGCGCATCCACGAGCACATGATGTACATGCACGAAGGGATCCGGACCGAGCTCGAGGGGTTCATTCGCACCGTGCAGGCGACGGGTGCCAAGGTTGCCGGGCAGCTCGGCCACTGCGGTGCGTTCACCAAGAACGCGGAATTCAGCGGAAAGCGCCCGCTCGGCCCTTCGAAGGGCACCAACGCCCTCGGCCTCACGCACGGTCTCTCGCGGATCGAGGAGATGACGAAGCCGCAGATTCGGGAGCGCACGGAGGTCATCGGGAGGGCCGCCGGTTTCATGAAGTCCGTCGGTTTCGACGCCATCGAGATCCACTTCGGCCACGGCTACGGCATCAGCCAGTTCATCAGCCCGAAGACCAACAAGCGCAAGGACGAGTACGGCGGAAGCCTGCAGAACCGAATGCGGTTCGCGCTCGAGGTGCTGGCGGAGGTTCGCGAGAACGTCGGAGACGAGTACCCGCTTCTCGGCAAGATCAGCATGACCGACGGCGTTCCCGGCGGCGTCACCTATGAGGATTCCGTCCAGATCGCAGCGATGCTCGAGGAGGGTGGTATCGATGTGATCATCTGCAGCGGCGGGACCAGCAGCATGAACCCGATGTTACTTTTCCGCGGCGACAGCATGGTGCCTGGCTTGATCAAACACGAGAAGAGCCGACTCATGAAGATCGGCATTCGGCTCGCCGCTCCGTTCATGTTCAAGAACTACCCATACGAGGAGATGTACTTCCTCGAGAATGCCAAGCGGATCCGCGACCGCGTGCAATGCGGGGTCTGCTACATTGGCGGCGTCTGCACCAACGATAGCATCCGCACCGTGATGGATGCCGGCTTCGACTTCATCCAGCTAGGGCGCGCGCTCATCTTCGACCCGGATTTTCCGAAGCACTCGCAAGCGCGTGCGAGCTACACGAACGGCTGCAACCACTGCAACCAGTGCGCGACCCTGATCGAAGCGCCCGGCGGCATCTACTGCGTGGAGCGGCCACGGAACTTCGCCTGACGCGACCGCTCTAGCGGCTCAACCGGGACGGCGCTCCGCGCACAGGCAACGGCAGGCTTCGCTCGCCAGCGCAATCGTGATCCAGAGGGGCTTCATCGGCATGGCTCGCTGCCGACCCTAGCCTCGTTGCCGCCCATCGTGCCCCTCAGGACGAGGCGACGATTCCCGCCGCCAACATCTCGTTGATCTCCTCTTCGCGGTAGCCGAGCTCCGTGAGGACCTCACGCGTGTGCTCCCCAGCTCGGGCGATGTCCTGGTGCACTCCGAAACGACTGCCGTTCATCGCCAAGGGGAGCGCCGGCAACCGCATCGTGGCGCCGGCATGCTCTCCTTCCGTGACCGACACGCCGAGCAAGCCCTCGCTCGCGTTCAGGTGCGGATCGTCGAGGAGCTCTTCGGGCTTGCCGATCGGCGCAAAGGGCAGGCCGTTCTTTTCGAGCCGGTCCATCAGCTCTTGCTTGGTGAGCTTCCGAAACGTGTCTTGAACCGCCGTGACGAGTCGTTCCTTTTGCGCGGCGCGATCGTTGTTGGTCTTCAGCGTCGGGTCGGCGGCGAGGTCATCCAAACCGAACGCCTCACAGAACAGATGCCACTGCTTGTCGCTCACGATGCCGACGAACACCTGGTCGTCGTCTTTGGTCTCGAAGATCTGATAGATCGCCCAAGCGGAAACGCGCGCCGGCATTGGTGCGGCGGGCTCGCCCATCACGGCGTACTGCGCCATGTGCTGCCCGACCAGAAAGACGGTGCTCTCAAACAGTGAGGCGACCACCTCTTGCCCCTCGCCGCTCGCGTCGCGTTGAAAGAGCGCCGCGAGGATCCCGAGCGCGCCGAACATGCCACCGGTAACGTCCACAACCGAGGTGCCGGCTCGGAGCGGCCTTCCGGGAGGGCCCGTCATGTACGCGAGCCCCCCCATCATCTGTGTGACTTCGTCGAGGGCGGTTCGGTTCTCGTACGGCCCGCTGAGAAACCCCTTGTTCGAGCAGTAGATGAGCCGAGGGTTGCGCGCCTTCAGCGTTTCGTACCCAAAGCCCAGACGTTCCATCGTTCCTGGACGGAAGTTCTCGATGACCACATCAGCGCCGTCGACCAGCTCGAGCGCGATCTTCTTGCCCGCTTCGGACTTCAGGTCGACGCTGAGGCTCCGCTTGTTGCGGTTGTACATCGGGAAGTATCCGGCACCCGATCCACGCAGCGCGCGCGTCGCATCCCCTCCGAGCGGCTCGATCCGAATGATGTCCGCCCCGAGGTCGCCGAGGACGACGCCAGCCGCAGGTCCCATCACCATGTGAGTGAACTCGATGATCTTGATGCCGTGAAGTGGCAAGCCCTGGGTCTCGCTCATCGCGATGGCATACTAGCTTCCGTGCCGGTGTCAGAGCCAGTCGGCGGTGTCCACCTCGGGACTCTCGACTCCGCCATGCGCGTGTTGGCGAATTCATCCAAATTTGCAGCGGAGACGCTGCGTCGAGCCAGTTTGGAAACGCTTCGCCGAGCCCTACGAGGATCATCTGCGCGGCGATCCCCGTCAGCCTTGCCCTAGGTCCCAATGCCGCTCGAGTTGGTCGACTTCCTCTTGGCGATCCC
>Ga0316189_10003528_pt1 | contig 15164 bp, 12 predicted proteins | sample LowCovwburrow_MG_FD_204930 | JGI IMG/M metagenome (GOLD analysis project Ga0316189, IMG submission 204930) | Coastal sediment microbial communities from Maine, United States - Lowes Cove worm burrow | ecosystem: Environmental > Aquatic > Marine > Coastal > Sediment | place: USA: Maine... | reverse complement strand
GTCACGCTCACCTATGACGTGCACGGAGGCGTGGGTCGGTAGGCGTTAGGCCGAGCGCAGCGATCGCGCCCGGCCTAACCAGACAGTGGGTCGGTCAGCTACCAGAGTTACGCGGCGAGCACCGCGCGAATAGCCTTCGCCACTGACGCAGGGTGCGTGGCGTGTACCATATGGCCGGCATCGGCCACGGTCTCGTGATGGATAACCGACAAGTTTTTGGCGAATACATCAGCCGACGCTGCGAATCGTTTGTCGCGTTCGCCCACTACCACCGCGGTGGGAACCGTGATCTCGCCCAATCGGTCGATCACGAGAGAATCCACGTGCATCGAGATCTCTTCCATTCCGGGCGGAATAGGTGGTTCCTGTTTGGCCGCGATGGCCTTCACGGATTGGTTCCAATCCTCGAGGGACTTTGGGTTGCGGAATCCGGGACCGGCGGCCACGAGCACGAGGCCGCAGACCTGCTCGGGATGGAGTATGGCATAGGCCAACGACAAGTAGCCACCGAGGCTATGGCCTACCAGCACCGCCGGCCGGCCGGCCGCCTCTACCATGCGGTCGAGATCGGCCAGGGCGTGGCTGCGACCATAGTCGCCGACGGCGGCGTTCTCTGAGCCACCGTGGCCTCGAAGATCCCAGGTGAGTGAACGGGCCTCGTCGCCCACTTCAGCAACGGCCTTGGCCCATACCGCGCCAGTGTTGAGCCAGCCGTGAGTAAACACGACCGGACGGCCGTGGCCCGAGATCTGGGAATGAAGGGAGAGGGTCACGATGAGGTTCCTACGAATGACGCCAGCGCTTCATTCAGCGTGGTGCTGGGGCGCATTGCGGCGGTCGCCAATGCGGGGTCGGGAGCGTAGTAGCCTCCGATATCCATCGGTTGGCCCTGCACCTCAATGAGCTCGGCCACGATGGCGGTCTCGTTTGCGCCCAGAGTCTGGGCCAAGGTGGCGAACCGATCCTTGAGCTCCTGGTCTTTGTCTTGTGCGGCCAAGGCTTCTGCCCAATACAGGGCCAGGTAAAAATGGCTGCCCCGATTGTCCAGCTCGTTGACCTTGCGCGACGGAGACTTGGCGTTTTCGAGCAATTGGGCAGTCGCTTCGTCGAGGGCGTCGGCCAATACCTGGGCTCTTTGGTCGCCGGTCGTCTCAGCGAGATGTTCGAACGACACGGCCAGGGCTAAGAACTCACCGAGGGAATCCCACCGGAGGTGGTTTTCGGCCGTAAACTGTTGGACGTGTTTGGGGGCAGACCCCCCGGCCCCAGTCTCGAATAGGCCACCACCATTCATCAGCGGGACAATCGACAGCATCTTTGCGCTGGTGCCGAGCTCAAGAATGGGGAATAGGTCGGTGAGGTAGTCGCGCAGTACGTTGCCAGTGGCCGAGATGGTATCGAGGCCATCCTTAATCCGGTCGAGGCTGAAGGTGGTGGCTTCCACCGGCGACATGATGTGCAGGGCGAGGACGCTGGTGTCGTGATCGGCCAGATACGTGTTGACCTTCTCGATCAGTTGAGCATCATGAGCCCGCTCAGCGTCGAGCCAGAACACCGTGGGGTTCCCAGTGGCTCTGGCTCGGCTTACGGCCAGCTTCACCCAATCCTGGATGGCGGCGTCGGTTACCGAACACATCCGCCAGATATCGCCGGGTTCGACGGCGTGCTCAATGGGAACTGACCCGTCTTGGGCCACCACACGCACCGTACCCGCCGTTTCAACCTCGAAGGTCTTGTCGTGTGAACCGTACTCTTCAGCCTTCTGAGCCATCAGGCCTACGTTAGGAACGCTGCCCATGGTGGTGGGGTCGAAGGCACCGTGTTGCTTGTTGAAATCGATGGTGGCTTGGTAGATGCCAGCGTAGCTCGAGTCGGGAATCACGGCTTTGGTGTCTTGCTGGTTGCCTTCCGCGTTCCACATCTGCCCCGAGGTGCGAATCATGGCGGGCATCGAGGCATCGATGATGATGTCGCTCGGTACATGGAGGTTCGTGATACCCCGGTCAGAGTCGACCATGGCCAAGCTAGGCCCCTGCTCGTAACAGGCAGCGATGGCGGCTTTGATCTCGTCGCGCTGATCAGTGGGCAGGTTTTCGATGGCGCTTTCGATGTTGCCGAGGCCGTTATTGGGGTCGGCGCCGGCAGCTTCCAGGGCGTCGCCGTACCGGGCGAACACATCGGCGAAATAGGCGCGAACCCCATGGCCGAAGATGATTGGGTCAGACACCTTCATCATGGTGGCTTTCATGTGGAGCGAGAACAGCACACCCTGGTCTCGTGCGTCTTGCACCTGGGCGGCGAGGAAATCGACCAGGGCGGTTCGGCTCATCATCGTGCCGTCTACCACGGTGCCCGCCTTCACCGGTACTGCATCTTTCAGAACCGTCACCCCGCCGTCAGTGTCGACGAGTTCGATGCGAAGGATGTCGTCGTTGGCCACCGTGAACGACTTTTCGTTGGACCGGAAATCTCCCGACGTCATATGGGATACATGAGTTTTTGAATCGGCTGACCATTCACCCATCGAGTGGGGGTGGTTGCGGGCGTACCGTTTTACCGCCGCTGGGGCTCGTCGGTCGGAGTTGCCCTCTCGGAGTACGGGGTTGACTGCGCTCCCTTTCACCCGGTCATAGCGGGCCTGTGCGTCACGTTCTTCGTCAGTTTTCGGGTCGTCGGGGTAGTCAGGCAGCGGATACCCCTGCGCCTGCAGTTCAGCAATGGCCGCTTTCATCTGTGGAATCGAGGCGCTGATATTGGGTAGCTTGATGATGTTTGCCTCAGGGGTCTTGGCGAGTTCTCCCAGTTCGGCCAGGGCGTCAGCCGCTTTGCGATCAGCGGGGAGCAGGTCGGAGAATGTGGCTACGATTCGGCCAGCCAAGGAGATATCGCGAGTCTCAACTGCCACGCCACACGCGTCGGCAAACGCCTCAATGATCGGTAGGAACGAGTAGGTGGCCAGAGCCGGGGCCTCGTCAGTGAGGGTGTAGATGATTTTGCGGGGTTTGTCAGTCATAGTTCATCCGTTTTTGTCGTTGGTGTCTGTGCTAAACGAAGTTTCTCGGCTCGTCAAGTTGGGCGACGTCGTTTCGTGGGTGGCAACATGTTGCCGTTGCCACCCAGAGGCTCAGAAGTCCCCGTGCCATTCGTCTTCGGACGAGCCCTGATACTCGGGAAGGGGTTCGTATTCATCGGGCGCCGGAGGTTGAGGGGTCGGGGACGGGGGTCGGCGATCGGGAGGCGCCTGGGTAGCCGGGCCGGTTTGACGGGCGCCCGAGTGCGACGGAGCGGCCCCAGTGCCGTCGTCGCCATCGTCATCGGGGCCATAACCGTAACACATCTGCACCCCATCCACATCAAAGGGGCGGCCCAAAGATGCCACCACGAAACTTGACCAGTCGCCGGACTTTTTCTGCACGTCGACCTTCCCTCCGGCCGCTAGCGCCTTCTCGAGGGTTTCGATTGGGGCCATTACGGCCCACTTGCCGGTCTTGGTCTTGCGGAATCGGGGCGGAACACTCTCGCTCATAGCCATTGAGGGTAGATCGAATCTCGGCCGGATCCGATCGTTTCCCGACACTTTGGCCGGGGGCTTCGTGCCTGGTAGCCGCGCAAAACGGCAACGCTACGCTTTAGCAGTAACCTTAGGGCGATGATTGTACGAAAGCGGAGGTTCGGATGGCCGATCGAACTTGCGCATCCCGGCCTGATCGTTGTTGTCTGGTTTGCGGTCCTTATCGGGGGAGGGTCGCTGTTGCTTCGGCACCCTTTGGCGCATCAGGCCCAGACGGTAAGTTGGGGCGAGGCCACTTTCACTGCCGCCTCAGCGGTAACTGTCACTGGGCTGTCGGTCGTCGATACTGGAACTGTTTGGTCGTTGTGGGGCGAGTTCGTGCTTCTGGCTCTCATCCAAGTGGGAGGGCTGGGGGTGATGACCATGGCGGCCTTTTTCGGCATCGTGCTACACCGAAAACTTGGGGTGCGCAGCGGAATGCTCGCCGGAGCGGAAACCGGGCTGACTGATCTGGGATTGTTACGCACCCTTATTCGCGACATGGTCTTGTTTGTAGTTGGTGCGGAGCTGCTCGTGGCGGTGCTCCTCACGTTCGGATTCTGGCGAACGTCGGAAAGTTTGGCCCATTCCGTGCATCTGGGCGTGTTCCACGCCGTTTCAGCCTTCAACAACGCCGGGTTCTCGATCATTCCTGGGGGACTAGAAGGATTCGTCGACGATTGGTGGGTATCGCTGGTCGTCTGTGCTGCGTTCATTGTGGGAGGGCTCGGCTTCCCCACTGTTTTCGAGGTGCTCGGGTGTTGGCGTCATCGTTCACGGCTGTCATTACACGCCAAGGTTACGCTTAGTGCCACCGGAGTGCTGCTGGTGGGTGGTGCGCTGTTGATTGGGGTGGCGGAATGGTCAAACCCCAGCACCCTCGCTCCGCTTTCACCCGAGGACCGTGTTCTGGCTTCCTTTTTCCAATCGGCCACCGCTCGGACGGCTGGTTTCAACACGGTTGCCTTGTCCGATCTGGCCCCCGCAACCACCCTGGTGTTCCTGGTATTGATGCTCATTGGTGCAGGCTCAACCTCCACTGGAGGCGGGGTCAAAGTCACGACGGTGGTGGTTGTTTGGCGAACATGGCTGGCCGAGATGCGAGGCGATTCTGAGGTGGACGTCTTTGGCCGGCGAATCCCCACGGGGGTGCAGCGTCAGGCGCTTGCATTGTTGGCGGCCGCGGTGAGTGCGGTGATAGCTGGTGCATTGGTGTTAACACTGCTTGAGCCTCGGCTTCCTCTCGGTGTCGTACTCTTCGAATCGGCGTCGGCGTTTGGGACCGTCGGGGTCACGGCCGGTGCAACCTCCGAATTCGACGGATGGGGAAGGGTCGTACTCATGCTGCTCATGTTTATTGGTCGGGTGGGGCCAACGACCTTTGGTGCAGCGGTGTTAATGCGGCGTCGCCGCCGCAACTTTGATTACCCACAAGAGCCTCTCATCGTTGGCTAGCCCGTAAAATCAGCCCATGCCTGAAGGTTTGTTCGGTCGTCTCATCGGTAGTCCTCGTTCAAAAGGATACGCCAAATCTGCGCTCATTATCGGGCTAGGGAGATTCGGGACGGCGATCGCTCGTTCACTTGAAGGACATGATGTTGAGGTGATGGCAGTGGACGTCAACCCCGACCTTGTCAACGCCTGGATGGATCAGATAACGCATGTGCGGGTGGCTGACGCCACAAACGTGGAAACCCTCCGACAATTGGGGGCTACCGGGTTTGACGCTGCCGTGGTGGCCATCGGCTCAGATATGGAGGCGAGCATCCTTGCCACCGCGGCCCTAGCTGAATTGGGTGTGCGTGACATTTGGGCGAAAGCGATCACTGACCAACACGCGCGCATTCTCGAATTGGTCGGTGCCCGGCAAGTGGTGCTCCCCGAGCAACAAATGGGGCAGCGGGTAGCCAGGATTGTGTCCGGGCGGGTCCTTGACTATTTCTTGGTGGACGAAGGGTTCGCGTTGGTCGAGATGGTGGCACCGCCGTCTTTGGTAGGTATGGCGTTGGGACAGTTAATGGTGCGAAATCGTTTCGATGTCACGGTCGTTTGCGTGAAGCCCAATCACGGCTCATTTACCTACGCCACGGCCGACACGGTGCTGGCCTCAGGCGATGAGATCGTGGTAGCTGGCAACGTCGACAAGGTCGAGAAGTTCGTGAATGTAAACTGATGTAGTTTAAAAAGATATTAAATGCGAGTATGTCGCACTATTCACGTCAGTTTCTTCAGTGGGTGCTTATCCCTGGGTAATGCCTTGCCGATGAAAACAGTATCGCCTCGCCCCTGTACCGTCCGTCAACGGCCGACTCCGGTAGACCCTGGTATTATCCTGTCAACCGGGATTGGATGGCCGCCCTCGTGGTTGGTTTGCGTGCCCTTGTTTGGGTTCATCTCTGTGTTGTTTTAGCAGTGGTGTCCTGGGTGGTGCTGCCGTCACTCGTCGCGGGGTGGAGCCCGGTGCTGATAGGCGCTGATATCGGTCAGCAGTTGGATGCTGGTGACATTGTGTTGACCGATACCGGGGCGTTGGAAGGTTTGTCGATCAGTAGCGGGAGCCTCCCTGTCACCAGCGATCCGGGGCTGGTCGCCGCAACCCGGTTGGTTGTCCCTTTCGGAGGGCTCCCGGTGCTGTGGCTGCAACAGGGCAGCCTGGGGCCACTCGTTGGATGGGTTTTGCTCGTGGGGTTGGGATTCTGCGATCTTGTAGCGTTGGGTGCAGCCCGTCTTCGGCGGTGTAGGCAGCCGAACGGGGCGCTCGGGGTTTGGCGGGAGCTACTTGATTTGCTTGTTCGTCCTGAATTTCCCGTAGCTGGGGCAACCCTGCGAAGCGTTCGTTATCTGCTCATGTTGGTGGTAGTGCTCCAATACATCGTTGGCAATGACCGGTTCCAGATTCTCGACACCAATGCGCCAACGTGGATATTGTTTGGGTTTATCGTCGCCGGCCTGGCCGCCAATAACCTGCTGACCGTACGCCAGCGGTCTCACCGCAGTGAGGCGATTTCGTCCCTGGTTGAAGTGGCAAGCGATACGGCCTTGGCGATCGGCGCGGTTGTGTTGAGCGGGGGGAGTATCGCCTGGATCGTTGTGACTCTGCCCGTGGTGTCAGCCACCGTGCGTCTCCGGTTGGCCCCAGCCCTGATTCACTGGACCGTTCTCAGCTCAGGCTTAATCTTGGGTCGGATCTGGAGCCTCCGCATCACCGGTGAAGAAGGCCAGCTCGTAGCGGCCTTGACCGACCTCAGCGGAAACTTGGGGGTACTGATGCTTCTGATTCTGCCGTCGGTGTTTATGGCTGAACGTCTGGCCAATGAGGTAAACAACCAGCGTGCGGTTACACATGAATCAGCCCACCGGGCTGAATCGTTGCGGGTAACGTTGGCAGTGGGCCGCGAACTCTCGAGGTCGGCTGGCGAACCAGCCCAAAAAATCGTGGATGCGGCCCAACAGCTCGGGTTCGCCGCCGCTGACCTTATCGAAGGTGGTGGCCTGACCGGCTGGAAAACGTTAGCCCATGCAGGTGTCGGGACGCTCCCGATCCCGGGGGCTTCGGTGCCAGCCGACATCGACATGGTCGTACATCAGGTGTCGCATCGTGGCGGGAATCGGCGGATCCTACGATGCGCCAAAAGCGCCGGTGAGTCGGCGACGGAATGTGAATTGATGGCGCTGGAAATCCTGGGCAGCCAAGCCGCCATCGCTTTGAGGAATTGGGAGCGGGTGCAGCAGTTGGAGGCTGACGCGGCCTTATTGCAGAAGCAGGCGTTTCACGACACGCTCACTGGTCTACCCAACCGCGCCTATCTGAACCGGGTGTTGGCCGACGAAATGGCGGATGGCCGTTCCCTTCCCGCAGTGATGTTTCTCGATCTCGACGGTTTCAAACCGATAAATGATCGCCTGGGGCACGAGGCGGGGGATGCCTTGCTGCAGATGGTGTCCCAGCGGCTTGTGAATAGGGTGCCCGATGGGGCGACGGTGGCTCGCCTGGGTGGTGATGAGTTTACGGTTCTGGTTCCTGGCCCGGTAGGGATTGACGAGGTGCAGACATTGGCAACCGAGATCTGGGATCGGATCAACGAGCCGTTTCGCATCGGCCCCGACACCGTGCATGTATCGACGAGTATCGGGTTGGCATACGCTACCCCCGATATCGGCAGCTCGGAGCTGATGCGTCGGGCTGACGTGGCGATGTATGAAGCAAAGAACGCGGCGGGAAGGGTCGCCTATCAGGAATATGAACCCGAATTTGATCGCGAGGGTGTGCGGCGGGCGCTGCTGGCGGCGGCACTCCCGAAGGCTCTCGTTGCGCATCAGCTACGCGTGGACTACCAGCCCATCCACTCGCTCGGTGAAGGGAATAGGATCGTGGGGGCAGAGGCCATACTCTGCTGGCACCATGAGAAGCTGGGTGAGGTGTCTACCCAAGAGATCATGGACGCGGGCCGGGCGGCTGCATTACAAGAGCAGGTGGTGACGTTTTTCATCGAACGTGCATGTCGTGATGCAAAGCAGTGGACCAGCACTGAGCAAGGCCGCGGCATCTTTGTCACCGTTGATGTGTTTCCGAACTCGACCAACTCCACCCAGCTCCTGTCAGACGTGGCCAATGGACTAGACATTACCGGCCTCGACCCGTCGCTTTTCCGGGTGGAAATCACGCAACAACTGGCCAGGGAGTCCCACGCCAGCGTGCTCGCTTTGGTGCGGGGGTTCCGAGAAATGGGGGTCGGTGTATACCTCGATGCCTTCGGTTCCGGTTCCACCAGTTTGGCCATGCTCCACCGGCTGCCATTGTCGGGTATCAAAGTGGACCCAGAACTGATCGTAAATACGGTGCATTCGTGTCACGAGCAAGTGATCTTTGAATCGGTTGTGTTTATGGCCAAAAGACTCGGACTCGACGTGATTACCGAAGGTGTCGACACCGCCGAGCACCTTGATCGGGCCATTGACGCCGGGTGCGATCTTGGTCAAGGTTTTGAGCTGAGCAACGCCGATTTGGCTGAACAGTTTCTCACCCTTCTCGGGATCGAACGGCGACAGGATGGTTTAGGACCCGACCTTGAGGAGGCCTCAGGTTTCCTCGAGGTGGAATCAGGGTTCCTCGACCTTGGATCGGAGCTATCACCATGAACCCAGAAATAGGGCAGTCAGCGGATCGTGTTGGCTCCGAAGGCCATGGTCAGGTCATCTGTGCCCCCAACAGCGGAGACCATTCGGCATGGAGCATCGCCGAATGGTCATCGCCAGAGGCAAAAACGCCGGTGAACAATGTTGGTTCGCTCCTTCGAGCGTTAGCGACCACCCTGGTGCTTCTGGCCCTAACACTGGCCGTGATCGCCCAAACTGAGCAAGTCACGACCTCAGGAGAGCTAGGGGTCGCTGTCGAGCAGGGCTAGCCCTCGGCCGTGGGTGCGAGTGGCTAGTAGCTCCGGGGTAAGCCGAGCACGTTTTGGGCGATGAAGTTGAGGGTCATCTCCTGGCTCACCGGCGCCAAACGTTGAAGGCGCGCCTCCCGCCAATACCGTTCCACGTGATATTCGCTGGCGTAGCCCAGTCCACCATGGGTTTGGACGGCTTGGTCGGCAGCAAAATAGCTGGCTTCGGCAGCTAAATACTTAGCCGAGTTCGCATGTTCCGCGCATTCTTGCCCGTTGTCGTAGCGCCACGCCGCCTGAAACATCATGGCCATCGCCGCCTGTAGCTGGATACGGGCCTTGGCCAGGGGGTGAGAAATTGCTTGATTGGCGCCGATGGGTCGGTCGAATACCCTCCGTTCCTTGGCGTAATCGACCGCCTTGCGCAGCGCCACCTCCCCTAAGCCACAGGCCATGCCCGACAAGAGGATCCGTTCGGGGTTCAGGCCGTGCAGGATGTGATGGAACCCCCTTCCTCGTTCGCCTACCATCCGCCACCCTTCAACCGGCAGGTCGTCATAGGCCACTTCGCAGGAGGCGACGGCGTTGCGGCCAACCTTGGGAATCGGGCGAATGTCGACATGGTTGGGGTCGAGGTCGGCGAGAAACAAGGACAGGCCGTTGAACCCTTGCCCCGGTTCACCGTCGGTGCGAGCCAGGAGAAGTACTACCTCGGACTCCAAGGCTTTGGTGGTCCAGATCTTGCGACCTCGGATGATCCACCCGTCACCACCATCGGGTAATGCCTGCGTGGCGATACGGCTGGTGTCGGTGCCAGCATCGGGTTCAGTCACGCCGAATGCAACATGGAGGTCGCCCACTGACGCTCGAGGCAAAAAGGTCTCTTTCAGCCGGTCATTGCCAAATTTGACCACTGGGTTGAGCCCAAACATGGTCAGGTGGATGGCCGATGACCCGTTCATACCAGCCCCTGATGCTGCTACGCGGTTCAGTACCAGGGCCGCTTCGGTAATACCTTGCCCGCCGCCCCCATATTCTTCGGGGATAGCAATACCGATCCAGCCTCCTTCGGCCATTGCCTGATAGAACTCGGTGGGGAATCGGTGGTCGTTGTCGCACTGAAGCCAGTAGTGGTCATCGAACTGGGCGCAAACCCGGTCGACGGCTTCGATGATTGCTTGATGGTCAGGGTTCGGAGTGAAGTCCACACCTGCTTAGATAGCACATGCTGTGCCCCCAAACCAACCTAAGCGTCAGTTGCGGCGGTGGGTTCGGGGTCCTCCGGCGGTGGTGCTTCGGTGGTGGTTGTCGTCTCCGCGGTGGTGGTTGTCTCGGCTTTGGTAGTGGTGGTGGCAGCTTCGGTCGTCGTTGTGGTTTCGGCCTTCGTTGTGGTCACCTTCGCGGTGGTGGTCGTGGCCGGCTCCGTCGATGTGGGGGCTTCGCTCGTGGTGGTGCTGGTCGTTGGGGTCCCAGGAACTTGGCGGGTGGTGGTGGTGGGGTTGGAAGACGTCGGTCGGGGGGTTGCCGAGAACGATGTGACGGCGGTGGTGGACTGTCGGCGGAAGCCGTCGAGTTCGGGGACCTGAACCTCAGCGGACTCAGCGTTAAAGCTGCCAGCGCCCGAGGCTGCGATGTTCTCGCCGGGAACCTGTACATCCACGGGATCAGTATTGAGGAAGCCGTCTAGTGTCGACTTTGCGGCCACGCCAACCGCAGTAACAACAACGGCACCCGTGAGCACCGCGAGGAGGGTTTGCCGCTGGCGGCGGTTGAAGCTGAATGACCGTTCCACAACTCCCAACGATAGACGACAAGGTGGGTGATTCGCAGTTCCAACTGCCGGTTTTGCTGGGCGGAATTGCCTAGTGGGTGGTGATCTGTGGTGTCGGGGGCGGGAAAAGAGGAAACATGTTTTCCTGGGCCTAATGTGTGGCTCCGTGACTGTGTTGTTGTCGTTGATTACCGCCGCTCTATTTGGCACCGGAGATTTTTGTGGTGGGGTAGCCAGCCGTCGCGCCCCACTCTGGCTGGTAGTAGGGGGCGCTCACTTTGTGGGGTTGTTGGGGGTGGCGCTGGCGGCCCTGTTGGTGGCCCCAATACCAGGGGGAAGGGATCTCGCTCTCGGAGCATTGGGTGGTTTGTTCGGATTGGTAGGCCTGGGGTTGCTTTATCGAGGTCTGGCCGTCGGCCCGATGCAGGTTGTGGCCCCGATCACGGCGATCGCGTCGGCGGCGGGCCCCATCGTGTGGTCTCTGGTGGCGGGTGAAACCCTTCCATGGACTGTTTGGTTGGGGGTGACGGTGGCACTCCCCGCCATCGGGCTGGTTTCTTGGGCCCCCAACGAAGAGTCGTCGACTGGCGGAGGAATCACCGCCACGACATTGGTGGGTGCCCTGGGGGCTGGAGTTGGGTTTGCGGGTTTCTTCATCGCCCTGGACGCCACCAGCGAAGCCTCGGCGCCGTGGCCGGTGGTGAGTTCCCGAGTAGCGAGTGTGACGGTGTTGGCGTTAGGGGTTGGGGCATATTTTTTGACTCGTCGTCAGCAGTTGGCGGCAGCGGAGAGGGGAATAGCAGGCGAGTTGCTCGAAGCTTTGCGCTCTGGCGATGGACGCCATGGCGGTTTCTGGGGCGTCGTAACCCTGATTGTGCTGGCCGGTATCACCGATTCTCTGGCCAATGTCGGGTTCTTGTACGCCGTGCAATTTGGCCAACTGGCCGTGGTGGCCGTGCTCACGTCGCTCTACCCGATTGCCACCGCTGCTTGGGCTCGAGTCGTGCTTGACGAACGTCTGACTCGGCCCCAAACAATTGGGTTTGTTGGTGCCCTGTTGGCATCAGGGTTGCTGGCAGTGGGGTAGGCGTCGCTCCATCAGGATTCGTCGCTTCTTTGCGACTGGGAGAAGGAGTTGAACCCGTGATGTTGAGATGCAATGCTGATCGTCACCCTGCTCGTTTCTGCTCGAGCGCCCCGACGTAGACAAGAGGCAACGATGTACCCCCGGTCTCATATCGACACCACCCCCGACAAACCTGCCGTAATCATGGCGGCTTCTGGAGCGTCGCTCAGTTATCTTGAACTGGAAGAACGTTCGGTGAAGTTGGCCCGGCTGTTATACGATCGCGGCTTGCGCGAAGGCGATCATGTATCGCTGCTGATGGAAAACAACATTCGGTATTACGAGGTCTACTGGGCCGCGCTCCGCTCGGGCCTCTATCTCACCGCCATTAATCGGTATCTTCAGCCAGAAGAAACGTCGTATATTCTGCGGGATTCCACCGCCAAGGCTGTCATCACCTCCCATGCCATGGCTGAACGAGTGCGAGATCTGCCGTCGTTGGCGCCTGATTGCGAGCATTGGCTGATGGTCGACGGAGTGATCGAAGGATTCGAGAGCTACGAAGACGCCACTGCTCCAATGCCGACCGAACCGTTTGCCCATCAACCGGTCGGCGCCACCATGCTGTACTCGTCGGGTACGACCGGCCAGCCCAAGGGCATCAAACCGGCGCTGCGGGGCATGCAAATCACCGACCCCGAATCGGTTACACCAGTAACCACACTGGGCCAGTTGGTGTTTCAGGCCAACGCCGACTCCGTATACCTTTCGCCCGCACCCCTCTACCATGCTGCGCCGCTGGCGTTTACCGCCGCATTCCAGGCTCTCGGCGCCACGGTGGTAGTGATGGAGACATTTGACGCTGCGGCTGCCCTTCGTTATATCGAGCAGTACAAGATCACGCACTCTCAGTGGGTGCCCACCATGTTCAGTCGGATGCTGAAACTGCCGGAGGAAGAACGAAGCGGCTTTGACTGGTCGAGTCACAAGGTGGCGATCCACGCCGCCGCTCCCTGCCCGGCGGAGGTGAAGCGCCAGATGTTCGAACTCTGGGGCGACATCATCTACGAGTACTATGCGGGAACTGAAGGCAACGGGTTCGTGCTTTGTACCCCCGAGGATTGGCTGGCCAACCCCGGAACCGTCGGAAAGTCCATCCTGGGGCCGGTCCATATCTGCGACGAAATTGGGAAGGAGCTCGGCCCGGGCGAATCCGGCACCATCTACTTCGAACAAGAAGAGATGAGCTTCGAATACCACAACTCGCCCGACAAAACGAAAAGTGCCCAGCACCCTGAACACGCCAATTGGTCGTCGCTGGGCGACGTCGGCTACCTCAACGAGGAAGGGTACTTGTTCCTCACCGACCGCAAAGCATTCATGATCATCTCCGGCGGGGTCAACATCTACCCCCAAGAGATCGAAGATCGCCTGATTCTGCACCCCAAGGTGGCCGACGTAGCCGTCATCGGGGTACCCAACGACGATCTGGGTGAAGAAGTAAAGGCGGTGGTGCAACCGGAGGCCGGTATCGACCCGTCGCCGGAACTGGCCCAGGAACTCACCAAATACGCCAGCGAACACCTGGCTCGATACAAGATGCCCCGGTCGGTGGATTTCCGAGAGGAGCTGCCCCGTTTGCCCACCGGCAAACTCTACAAGCGCCTGCTGCGCGACGATTACTGGGACGGCCACGACTCAAAACTGTTGTAGTGGCTGCCTCTGGCTAGACCGTGTTCAACGACGTGAGTCGGCAATCGGTGCCCCATCACGTCACACCCCAAATCAAGTACGTTCATCTATCGACGGCAAGGAAAAAAATGGAACTCTCAACAATCGCCTACGAAGTGCGCGACAGCGTCGCCCATGTGTTGCTGAACCGGCCCGAAGGGGCCAACGCCGTGAATCCCGCGTTGGCCAAAGACCTCAAAGACGTGGTTTTGGAGATCGAATTCGACGACGCAGTAAAGGCGGTGTCGGTGACCGCGGCCGGAAAGGTGTTTTGCGCCGGCGGTGACCTGAAAGAATTTCATTCGGCGGGCAGCGACCTGCCGAAACTCGCCGCCGACATGCTGGTGGACTTTCATGGAGCCATCTATCACATGAATCGGATCCCCAAACCGTTCATCGCCGGCGTGCGTGGATCAGCCGGGGGAGCGGGGCTGTCGTTGATGAGTGCCTTCGACCTCGCCGTATGCGGAGAATCCTCGAAGTTCACCATGGCATACACCCGAGCTGGGGTGACTCCCGACGGTACCTCCACCTATTTCCTCGCCCGCCATATTGGGGTGCGACGGATGCTTGACCTTACCCTCACCAATCGGGTGTTGAGCGCGCAGGAGGCCGAAGCCTGGGGGCTGGTGAATCGGGTGGTTCCCGACGACGAAGTTGATAACGCCACCGCCGAATTGGCAGCTCAGCTGGCGGCTGGTCCGAGCTGGGCCCTCGGCCACGCCAAGCGGATCGTGTATACCGGATATGATTCCTCGCTCGAAGCAGCTGGTGAAGCTGAAGGTGCCCTCATTTCTACCGCCATGGGCCGTCATGACGGCCAAGAAGGCATCGCCGCTTTCGTGGGCAAACGGGCCCCGAACTTCACGGGCGAATAGGGCCTGCCGGTCGCCTGCCGTCACCTCGATTGGGTGACGGCAGCGGATTGGTGGTTTTGCGCTCTAACGAGGGGCAGCAGCGTCGCTAGTCGTCGCCCTCAATCACATGATGGGTCTGGTCGAAGTCGTTGACGTAGCGGTAGCCGACGGCTGGCATATACAGGCGGTGTTGGGGGCCAGCGGCGGCAAGGTCGCCGGTCTCGTACGCTGGGTCGTCTTGATATACCGACACCTGGGAAAAGTCGACGGCATCGGGGTCGTCGGGCACGATCAAGCGGGGAAGAAACACCGGATTCGGTTTGGTGGTGATGTCGGCTAGGGCATCGGCCACCGTCGGGTATTCGGTCATCTCCAGCAGGCTCACATAGGTGGGGCCCGCCAACTGCACATCGCCCGCCTGGCACCGTTCAATCGCCTCGGCGATGGGGTGCCATTCGAACTCTCGGATCTCGCCATCGTCGATCACTACCTGGCCGTCGGGGGCCGCGGCCACAAAAAACCAGGTGGCGAAGCGCCGGTTGCGCCCCAGAGGGGTTGTCCAATGGGAAAACGGAACCAGGGCCTGGGGCGTGATGTGGATTCCGGCTTCTTCGTGGGCTTCACGGGCGGCCGCCAGGCGAGCGGCGGCGAGGTCGTTGCCGTTGGCCTGCTCGAATTCGTGATCGTCGACCCGGCCGCCGGGGAACACCCAAGAGCCACCGTGAAACGCCAGTTTCGTGTCGCGGCGCAACACGAGCACCTCCACGTTCTTGGCTCCGTCTCGTAGGGGGATTACCGTAGCGGC
>Ga0316189_10003527_pt1 | contig 15164 bp, 14 predicted proteins | sample LowCovwburrow_MG_FD_204930 | JGI IMG/M metagenome (GOLD analysis project Ga0316189, IMG submission 204930) | Coastal sediment microbial communities from Maine, United States - Lowes Cove worm burrow | ecosystem: Environmental > Aquatic > Marine > Coastal > Sediment | place: USA: Maine... | reverse complement strand
GACTTGGATTTCTGATAAAGTCTTCGAACGATCACAACTTTCCCCGTTCACAGTGTTGGAATTGAGACGACCATGAGTAATGACGAACTTGAAGATCCTCGCCGCGCCTTTCTGATTAAGGCTCTGGCAATGGGGTTCTATGCCAGTGGTACCGCCTCAGGCATTTTACAGCCTGTGTTGGCAATGGGCGGCAGGGTACCAAAAGAACTGGCCCCCGGAAAATCGGTTTATGACGTTCAGGGCATGGTCACGGTCAATGGCCAACAGGTGACTTTAGACACTCAGATACCGCATGATGCGCAAGTCGTAACAGGTGAAGACGGGATGATGATATTCGCGGTGGGACAGGATGCATTCGTTCTGCGTTCGAATAGTTCATTGAAGCTGAGCGGTAGTAATGGAATAGTCGATGTGCTCAGATTGATTTCTGGTCGCCTTTTATCGGTTTTTGGCAAAACTGAGCATCAGGTCGCCACGCTGGTTGCGACTATCGGGATTCGTGGCACTGGCGTCTACGTAGAGGCTGATCCGGAAAAATCCTATGTCTGTACCTGCTATGGTACGACCGAACTGGCAGCCGTGAATGACTCGGGTAGCAGGGAGATAATCGAGGCGACGCACCACGACGCGCCCAAGTACATTCTGGCCAATGGTAATAGCGGCAAGCTCATCGTGCCAGCACCTTTTATAAATCACACTGACTCTGAATTGGCTCTGCTCGAAGCGCTGGTCGGACGAGAAACACCTTTTGTGTTTTCCGATGATGCATACGATTCGCCACAAAAAGAGTATTAAATAAGATTTCAGTTTCTGCATACCTGCCGCATATCCCAAACATAAGCGGATCCGGACGAAAGTTAGGAGGAAGAGGATGAGCTGTACGAACAATAGCAAGGGCACACAGGCGCGCAAAAAACTGGCGCGATCGCCTTACGCAGATAGTCCTGTGATGGCAGCGATGAAACGCTCCCTGCGAGTGTTATTTGCATTGCCGATGCTTATTCTCGGTTTGCTTTACACGGGTGTTGCACAGGCCGAGTGCGGTGGCAATTTAGAGTGTATCGCCGTATCGATTGATGTAGCGGTGCCGCCTGCTCATGGTACCCCGCTTACCTCGGCGCCCTTGGCATTTGGCAGTCAGGAACTGGGTACACCTTCAAGCGTGCGAACTATTTTTGTTGGCGCAGTTACCGGCCCGGCAGGTATGGCAACCCTCGATTCGATCAACCTGGAAGGCGCGGATGCCAGCCAGTTCGCCCTCGTGGGAAGTACTACCTGCGTTACCGGTGTACCCAGTCTGCCGCACGACGGTACCACCTGTACTATCGATGTGGTATTCACTCCAACCAGTGGGGATGTTAAAACGGCGAGGGTGAGCATTTCGACCAGCGCGATAACTCGGACAGTCCCGCTAAGTGGTTCCGGCGACGATGGCAACCTGCCCGATCCGACGCAAGATATCAATGTTAAGAGTGTAGTACGCGCCCAGATCGATGCGGCGAAACGATTTTCATTTACGCAGATCGACAACTATCAAGGTCGCATCCAGGCGCTAAGACGCGCTCAAAAGGGAAGTGCTGGTGGCGATTCACAAGATACGGCGACGGCGCAATTTCTCATGCAGCTGGCGTCATCCAGTTCGACTGACCTGGCGAGTCTTGGCGCCACCGATGCCAGCGCGGCGGATGACCATGGTTACAACTGGTGGGGCTCCGGCACGGTTAACTGGGGCACTCGAAGTGAGAGTGACGACAATCAGAATCAGAGGTTTAGTTCTGACGGCATTAGCATTGGTGTCGATCGTCGGTTTAATAATCAGCTGGCCGCCGGACTGGGAATTGGCTTAGGTAGTAGCGAAAGCGATATCGGTGACAATGGTGCCGGTACCAGTGCCGATGCTACCTCGATTGCCGCCTACCTCAGCTATCAGCAAACTCCCGATCTCTATATCGATAGTGTATTGGGATTTGCTGCACTCGATTTCGATTCCAGACGCTACGATGCCGTGGGTGATGCCCTTGCCGAAAGTAGTCGCGACGGTTCTCAGCTATTCGCGTCAATTTCTTTGAGCTACGACTGGAGCAGGAATGATTTCAGCCTCCGGCCTTACGCCCGCATTGACCTGAGTAACACGACCCTGGATAGCGTTACCGAATCGGGTGGGGTTTTCAATCTCGATTATGACGAAGAATCCTACGATACAAACCGGCTTTCCTTCGGCTTACTGGCCGAAGCGCCTCATGTCACCAACTTTGGCTGGGTGGTCCCACATCTGCGACTCGAATTACAGGTCGAGGACGAGGGCAACCGCCAAGCCGACGTGTCCTATGTCGGCGCATCTGCCGGACAGACTGATACGATCAGTCCGCAAGCGGCTGACGATAACAAAATTCTGCTGGGCATAGGCAGTGATTTTAATTTGCGCAGTGGCGTGCAGATCAGCGCCGAATACCGTGGGAGCTTCTCTAGCGGCGACGAAAATGATCAATCGTTCAATTTCACGGTATCTAGCGACTTTGAGAATAGTCGTGCCCCGACCTTTACTTCGCTTCTCCGCAGTGGTGTGCCGATCCAGGTAGAGGCGGGTTATCGCCACGATGACAATGTCAATCGCTCTGCAGAAGATCATGATGTGCAGTCAGAGCTTTTGTTTAATACCGTGGTTTCTAGCAGCCGTTCTTATCAACTCAGTAGTAACTCACGCTTTAAGCTTCGTACCAGTCTAGGGCTTGAAGACGCGCAGAAACATCAGGGCCTGGACAATATTTCGCTTGGCCTGCGAGGTGACTGGCAGCATCGAGGTTCGGGCCATTTCAGTACCCCGACTTACGGATTGTTTGCTCGCTTAGGATATGACCAGTTCGACTCCGACCTGCGCAGCGGAGCCCAATATGGACTTGGTGTGAACATGCGCAAGCCCTTTACCGATCGACTCGCGTTATTTACGGCACTCGAACATAGCGTGCGTGACGGTGACAACAAGGTTTTCCAGAACGATCACACAGGCATACGAGCGATGCTAAACCTATCCACAGGAACCAGTGGGCTTGTTCGATTCGGTGGTGAACTTCGCGAAGGCGACATAGTTTCGTCCGCAGTGGGGTCGGGTAACCTCTCGCAAATTTCAACAGCCCTGGTCGAAGATGATGCGTACTTTAATGAAGATTTTATCGCCTATCGCTTTGACGGCAGGAGTACGATCTGGACGCTTGCTTATAATCACAGGCTCGGTTCCCGAGACGCGCTGGACTTCGCCCTGCAGTCGGTCGATTCCGAGGCGACCGATGCGGATGCTAATGGCAGCGAGACCGATTATAAATCACAGCGGATATCGATTTTTTATCTCATGAGTTTCTGATCGGATAGCTATTAAGACACTGAAGTTCGGCACCGCGTACCCGCTGCTGAGTCGCCTTTGCGGTAACGCCGTGGCTGACTGCAAGCCAGTATTTAAGTATTTGATTTCTGATTACCTGGCGATTGATATATGATAGAAATCCATTTTATTGGACCATAAAGAGGAGAAATCATGAAAACTATTACAAAACTGGTTATGGCTACTCTGCTGATATCAGCTTATTGGATGTCGGGTATTGCAATTGCCGGCGATTACTATGGAAAGCAAAAGGTTGTTTATCACATCAACTATGACGATCCAAAAAAACAGGCTGGCGCGTTACGAAATATTCAGAATCACATCAATGCAGTCGGCGCTGAAAACCTTGACCTCAAGGTTGTCCTGCATGGCAACGGGCTTGCCTTGTTGCTTAATCCAGAATCGTTGGCCGAGCTAAAGAAATTTAAGCATGCAAACGCGGATCAAAACATGACAGCCAAGGTGTCGAATTTGAAGGGGCAGGGCGTCGATTTCCAGGTTTGTAACAATACGGTCAGGGGACGTAAGGTGAATATTGAAGATGACCTCTATGATGTATCGAAAGAAGATATCGTGCCGAGCGGTGTCGCAGAGGTGGCTAAACTTCAACAGGAAGGCTACGCCTACATCAAACCTTAAATAAAGTTTTTTCGCCGGTTGATTAGTTAGATTTCTAATGTAGAATACCCGCCTGATTTATAGTCGCGTAGCTCAGTTGGTTAGAGCACCACCTTGACATGGTGGGGGTCGGTGGTTCGAATCCACTCGCGACTACCAATACACGTATCAAGTGGCCTTTAGTAGGGGCCACCACTGAACAGGATTTACGATGCCCCAAATTACCCTTCCCGATGGTTCCCAGCGCAATTTCGATGATGCCGTTTCCGTACTGGATATAGCGTTTGACATTGGTCCTGGTTTGGCCAAAGCGACATTGGCTGGCAAGGTCAATGGCGATTTAGTCGATGCTTCTTATTTAGTTGAAGACGATGCTCAGGTTGCGATTGTTACCAGCCGTGACGACGATGCGCTTGAGCTTATGCGTCACGATGCCGCACATGTTATGGCGCAGGCTGTTCAGGAGCTTTATCCGGGTACTCAGGTCACCATAGGGCCTGCGATTGAAGATGGTTTTTATTACGATTTCGCCCGCGACGAGGCCTTTACGCCCGATGACTTGGGCGAAATCGAAACGCGCATGCATGAAATCGTCAAACGTGATTTACCAATCGTGCGCGAGGTCATGGATCGAGCGCAGGCTATCAAGACATTTGCCGATATCGGCGAGACCTACAAAGTCCAAATCATCGAAGATATTATTCCCGAAGGCGAAGAAGTGTCTATTTACCGCCAGGGTGACTGGTTTGACGTTTGCCGTGGCCCGCATCTGCCGTCGACTGGCAAACTGGGTAATGGCTTCAAGGTTATGAAACTCGCCGGCGCTTACTGGCGCGGTAACTCCGACAACGAAATGTTGCAACGGATTTATGGCACAGCCTGGCCGGATAAAAAACAACTCAAGGCCTACCTGCATCGCCTGGAAGAAGCCGAGAAGCGTAATCACCGCAAGCTTGGTAAGTCGCTTGATTTATTTCATACCCAGGAAGAAGCGCCCGGTATGGTGTTCTGGCATCCTCGTGGCTGGCAGATTTATCTGCTTATCCAGGATTACATGCGTCATCAGCTCAAGCAGTATGATTATCGAGAAATTCATACGCCGCAGATTGTTGATCGCAGTCTCTGGGAGAAATCAGGTCACTGGGATAAATACCAGGACATGATGTTTACCACCAGTTCTGAAAGTCGCGATTATGCGGTGAAACCGATGAACTGCCCCTGTCATGTACAGGTTTTCAATCAAGGGCTGAAGAGTTACCGTGATTTACCTTTGCGACTGGCGGAGTTTGGCTCCTGTCATCGAAACGAACCTTCGGGTACGCTGCATGGTTTGATGCGAGTGCGTAACTTCGTTCAGGACGATGCTCATATCTTCTGTACCGAAGATCAGATTCAGGACGAAGTATCAGCTTTCATCGATCTGGTTTTTAAGATTTATAAAGACTTTGGCTTCGAAGATGTCATGGTCGAGCTTTCTACCCGACCCGAGCAACGCGTTGGTGAGGATGCCTTATGGGACAAAGCCGAGAACGCTTTGCAGGAATCGCTAGAGAAAAAAGATCTGGATTGGGTACTCAACCCCGGTGATGGTGCATTCTACGGCCCGAAGATCGATTTCTCGCTGAAAGACTGCATCGGTCGAGTCTGGCAGTGCGGCACGATGCAGGTCGATTTTTCGATGCCAGGGCGACTCGACGCACAGTATGTTGCCGAAGATGGTAGCAAGCAGGTGCCGGTCATGTTGCACCGCGCAATCCTGGGGTCAATCGAGCGTTTCATCGGTATTTTGATCGAACAATACGAAGGTAAATTTCCAGTCTGGCTGGCACCGATTCAAGCGGTGGTGATGAATATTACCGACAAACAGGCCGAGTATGCACAAAAAGTTGAGAAAAGGCTTAAAAATGAGGGAATTAGAGTGATTTCCGACTTGAGAAACGAAAAGATCGGCTTTAAAATTCGCGAGCATACGTTAAAGCGTATTCCTTATATGCTGGTGATCGGTGATCGCGAGATGGAAGAGGGCGCAGTAGCGGTGCGTAGTCTGGGTGGAAAAGACCTGGGCGCGATGCAAGTTGATGATTATATCAAGCTTGTGAATGATCAATCCGGTTATTAGGCCGGATTAATTTTTGCGGACTAATTTAGTCTAGGTAGAATCGGGAGATCCTCAAATCGCAGATAATAAACAGAGCCGTTTAAACGATGATATAACAGCGCCTGAAGTCAGGTTGGTCGCGGAAGATGGCGAACAGAAAGGCATTGTTACATTGGCAGAGGCGAAAAAATTCGCCGAAGAAGCCAAGCTCGATCTTGTTGAACTGGTACCCGATGCTAAGCCTCCAGTCTGTCGATTGATGGATTATGGTAAATTTAGATTTCAGCAAAAGAAGAAACTGCACGATCAGCGCAAAAAACAGCGCCAGGTGCAGATTAAGGAAATCAAGTATAGACCCGGTACGGAAATCGGGGATTATGAAGTTAAGCTGAAAAAGCTGATTAAATTTATCGAGGTCGGTGATCGCTGTAAGGTAACTGTCCGTTTCAGAGGGCGCGAAATGGCGCATATGGAACTGGGCACAGAGTTGCTCAAGCGAGTCGAAGAAGATATGAAAGAATTCGCCACTGTGGATCAGTATCCGCAGGCCGAAGGGCGCCAGATGACGATGTTGCTGGTACCCAAAAAACAACGCTAGTGAAGTAAGGCTAGTGTCTGACCCAAAGACGCGTCTCCGGCGTCCAGGGCTTATGAATGAAGTTGACTATTTAAACTGGAGCATATAATGCCAAAAATGAAGTCTAACAGTGGCGCGGCCAAGCGTTTTAAACGCACTGGTTCCGGCGGCTACAAACGCGGTCAGTCGCATCTGCGACATATCCTAACCAAGAAAAGCAGCAAGCGTAAGCGTCAGCTTGGCGAAATGCTTGATATCCACGCAAACGATGTCCGTATGGTTCGTCGTATGCTGCCGTATAGTTAAGGAGAAGACCCATGCCAAGAGTAAAAAGAGGCGTCACAGCGCACGCCAAGCACAAGAAAGTTCTCGATAAAGCCAAAGGTTATCGCGGCGCCCGTAGTCGGGTTCTGCGCGTTGCCAAGCAGGCTGTCACCAAAGCTGGTCAATACGCTTATCGTGACCGTCGTCAGCGCAAACGTCAGTTCCGCGCACTCTGGATTGCCCGCATCAATGCTGGCGCCAGGGAAAATGGTTTGTCGTATAGCGTATTTATGAATGGTCTGAAGAAAGCCGAGATCGAAATCGATCGCAAGGTGCTTTCCGATATTGCCATTTTTGACAAGCCAGCATTTACAGCACTGGTCGAAAAGGCCAAAGCAAGTCTCGAAGCTGCTGCTTAAGCGCAAATCCGTTGTCACGACAGGGGTGCTAGTCACCTCTGTCGTAAACCTAAGAAAATAAAGTGTCACTAGAATTAGATAATCTTCTCCAACAAGCGACTCAATCCATAGCAGAATCATCCGACCTTGCATCGCTTGATGCAGTGCGTGTTGCCTATCTGGGCAAAAAGGGTGAAGTCACTGCCAAACTCAAAAACCTCGGTCAGATACCTGCGGACGAACGTCCTGCGGCGGGTCAGGCGATTAATGAGATTAAAGTAAAAATTCAGGCCTTGCTGGAGGATCGAAAAGCTTCGATTAGTGACCAGTTAATCGCCGAAAAACTGAAGCTCGACACGGTTGATATTACTCTGCCCGGTAGACGTCTTAAGGCTGGTGGTTTGCATCCAGTCACATTGACTATGAACCGGATACAGAAAATGTTCGGTAAGCTCGGTTTCGATGTGGCCGAAGGCCCGGAAGTTGAAGATGACTTCCATAACTTCGAAGCATTGAATATCCCGGCACATCATCCTGCGCGAGCAATGCACGATACCTTTTATTTCGATGCACATCGTTTGTTGCGCACGCATACTTCGCCGGTACAGATTCGGGTGCTGGAAAAGCAGGAGCCACCGGTTCGCATCATCGCACCGGGTCGCGTTTACCGCTGTGATTCTGACTTAACCCACACGCCGATGTTCCATCAGGTCGAAGGTTTGCTGGTTGACGTCAATGTGTCTTTTTCAGATTTGAAAGGCACGCTCGAAGATTTTCTTAAACAATTTTTTGAGCAGGAAGATTTGAAGACCCGTTTTCGGCCATCTTATTTTCCTTTCACAGAGCCTTCAATGGAAGTCGATATCAGTTGTGTGATGTGTGCAGGCGAGGGTTGTCGAGTCTGTAGTCATACTGGCTGGCTCGAAGTGCTGGGCTGCGGCATGGTGCACCCTGAAGTGTTCAGGCACGCCGGACTCGATACCGAGACTTATACCGCCTACGCCTTTGGCATGGGTGTCGAACGCCTGGCGATGCTGCGTTACGGCGTCAATGATTTGCGACTATTCTTCGAGAACGATCTGCGTTTCTTGAAGCAGTTTGCGTAAACGGGAGATCGCAAGATGAAATTTAGCGAAAACTGGTTGCGCGAGTGGGTGAATCCCGCTATCGATACCGAAACCCTGCTGGATCAGCTCACCATGGCGGGTCTCGAGGTAGAGGGCATGGAGGCGGCCGGGCCTGTGTTGTCCGGTGTTGTTGTTGGCGAGGTTGTGGCTAAAGAGCAGCACCCCAACGCGGACAAACTTAGCCTCTGTCAGGTCAGTGATGGTAACGAAACAGTGCCCGTTATATGCGGTGCGAAAAATGTTAGACAGGGTTTAAGGGTTGTATTCGCCAGGGTGGGGGCGCAATTGCCCGATATGAAAATCAAGAAGGCAAAGCTGCGCGGTATTGAATCGCAGGGCATGCTTTGTTCAGCTTCGGAATTAAAACTGGCTGAAAGCTCCGAAGGTATCATGGAACTACCCGATGACGCGCCAGTCGGCGCCGATATCGGTGAATACCTGAAACTTGAAGACAGGATTATTGAAATTGATTTAACCCCTAATCGTGGTGACTGCCTGAGTATTGCCGGCGTCGCCCGAGAAGTTTCGGCAATTAATGAGCAAGCCTTAACGCTGCCATCTACGGTCGAGTTGGCTGAGACAATCCCCGATTCTTTCCCGGTAGAATTACAGGCTACAGAAGCCTGTCCGCGCTATGTTGGCCGAATCATCCGTGGTATCGACCCGCAGGCGAAAACGCCTATGTGGATGCAGGAGAAGCTACGCCGCTGTGATCTGCGCCCCATTAGCCCGGTTGTCGATATCACCAACTATGTGATGATGGAACTCGGTCAACCCATGCACGGTTTTGACTTCGATAAACTCGAAGGCGGCATTCGAGTGCGTATGGCCGAGGCCGGTGAAAAGATTACCTTGCTGGATCAAAGTGAAGTCGAGTGTCGAAGCGATACCCTGGTCATCGCCGATCATCGGAAAGGGCTTGCCCTGGCTGGGATCATGGGTGGACTCGAATCATCCGTTCAGGCCGATACCACCAATATCTTCTTTGAAGCAGCCTTCTTTAGCCCGGTTGAAATCGCCGGCAAGGCGCGCAGCTATGGCATGCATACCGATTCGTCGCATCGATTTGAACGTGGGGTTGATTCTCAGTTACAGCTACTGGCGATGCATCGTGCCACTGAGTTGCTGATTCAGATTGCCGGCGGTCAAGCCGGGCCTGTCATCGATGTTTGTGAAACCAGGCACATGCCGGTTGCGCCAGAAGTGACTTTGCGATTTGAGCGTATAAAACGCCTGTTAGGTGTCGATGTGTCTCGTCAAGCGGTTGTTAGCATGCTCACATCGCTTCAAATGAAACTCGAAGAGAATGCCGATGGTTGGCTAGTAACTCCGTCAAGTTTCCGCTTTGATATCAACATCGAAGCTGATTTAATCGAAGAAATCGGCCGCATGATCGGTTATAACAATATCGCCGGTACCCGCGAAGCAGCGCATGTTCGGGTCGATAGTTTCTCCGAGACTCAGGTTAATCTGAACCAGCTCCGCGACGTGCTAGTCGAGCAGGGTTTTTTCGAGGCGGTTACCTATTCGTTTGTAGCGCCAGAGATACAGGCAGTGCTTCATCCCGACCAGGAAACTTTGCCGTTGTCGAATCCGATCTCTGCGGATATGTCGGTGATGAGAACTCGACTGTTACCTGGATTGGTTCAGGCACTGCAACATAATATCAAGCGCCAGCAAAACCGGGTCAGGTTATTTGAAAGTGGCCTTTGTTTCGTCCCGGAAATCGATGGCTTGTCACAGCGACCACATATTGCCGCTGTGATTACCGGTAGTCAGTTAGATGAAGGGCTTTACTCGGTCTCCAATTCTAAAGGTGTCGATTTTTTTGATATCAAAGGTATTCTCGAATCAATTCTGCGTTTGAGTGGCGACTCAGGTTACCGTTTCAGTCAAACGACTAATTCCATCTTGCATCCCGGGCAGGGTGCCGATGTGTACCTGAACGATGTGGCCATCGGCTTCGTCGGGTTATTGCACCCGTCGGTTATGGCAACGCTCGACCTGGACCAGCCGGTATACGTCTTTGAGATCGATTTGAAGTCAATTTTACAATCTACGCTACCGAAGTTTGCCGAATTGTCGAAATTTCCATCGATCAGGAGAGATATATCGTTGTCTGTCGATGCTCAAACTAACGTGCAAGACCTGATTGATTGTATTTATACGATAAAAAGTGAGATTTTACAGGAAGTTTTTGTATTTGACGTCTATACTGGAAAAGAAGTGAGAAATAGTCGAAAAAGTGTCGCTTTGGGCTTGATTTTACAGGATTTTTCCCGCACTCTTGTTGATGAGGAGGTAGAAAAATTAGTGATTAAAATCCTCGAACAACTTGAAAATCAACACGACGCTGTCTTGAGGGATACCTAATGTCATTGACCAAGGCTGATATGGCCGAAATGCTGTTTGAAGAGCTTGGTCTGAACAAAAGAGAAGCCAAAGAGATCGTCGAACAGTTTTTCGAGGAAGTAAAAGTAGCACTTGAAACCGGTCATCAGGTTAAGTTATCTGGATTTGGAAACTTTTTAACTCGCTCTAAAGCTGAAAGGCCGGGTAGAAATCCTAAAACTGGTGAAGAAATACCAATATCGGCGCGCAAAGTAGTCACTTTTCGACCCGGACAAAAATTGAAAATACGAGTAGAAGCTTATGCTGGAAGCGAGCAATAATAGCGAATTACCAGTTATCCCCGGTAAACGTTACTTCACAATTGGTGAAGTTGCTGAGCTTTGTGATGTCAAACCGCATGTGCTTCGCTATTGGGAACAGGAATTTCCTCAGCTAAAACCCGTCAAGCGCCGGGGCAACCGTCGTTACTATCAGCGACATGACGTTTTATTGATTCGGCAGATTCGCAGCCTGCTGTATGACGAAGGTTTTACCATTGGTGGTGCCAGGCAAAGACTGGAAGGTGAAGGTGCTAAATTTGATGTCAATCAAAGTCAGCAAATCATTAGACAAACGCTGATGGAACTGGAAGAATTACTCACCTTACTTAAACGCTAGTTTAAGCGATTTCATATCAAACAATCGGGGCGTAGCGCAGCCTGGTAGCGTACCTGCCTGGGGGGCAGGTGGTCGTGAGTTCGAATCTCGCCGCCCCGACCATTTTCTTATACTAGTCGCCGCCAATGTCGGATAAAGTGTTAATGCTTAATTTCCGCTTCAACGTGATTGGCAAATCCGCTTCCCGATTCAGTGTAGATATTGAATACAGCGGTTGCACCTGCCTGTCTCAAAAAATTCTCCTCATCAGGAAATCTGGCCGTTGCCGCAATACGGCCTCGGAAAGATATTTCCCGCAATTGATCCAGGGCATCTAGATTGGCCTGAAGATTTGGTAGCGACAGCATGACGAGTTTTATGCTGTGATCGTGGTCTATCTTGTCCCAGAAATCAGCATCGCTCGGATCACCGCGCAGAACGTTACGCCCAGTAGACTGGTGCCTTTTGATTAACTCGTTATCAAAGTCGACGCCAACTACAGTCTCGCCATGGATTTCACGCATCTTGTCATAAGCGCCGCTACCGACTCGTCCCATGCCAAAGATCGCTATCGTTGCTCCGAGTGTATCCAGCAGCATGTCATCCGGAAGTCGTTCCTTACGTTGGAATTTACCCCAGAAACTCCTGTAGGTACTATAAATTTTGTCATCCCTGTCGTTTAATGGCGCTGAGACAATAAAAGAGAGAGAAAGCGCGATGGCAATAACCACCAGCCACTGTGCATCAATCCAGCCATTTGCGACGCCAATTGCTGCCACGATCAATCCGAATTCACTATAGTTAGTCAGGTTCAGAGTGGCCAGTAAAGATGTTCGTGCGCGTAACTTGAATTGAGTCATCAACACAAAAAAGAGTGCTGATTTTGCGAAAATGAAGGGTACGAGCAGGGCTCCAACGATCAATGACTCCATTGTGAGTTGACCTGCCATTCCGATGGAGAGAAAGAAACCCACCAGAAACAGGTCCTTGAATCCCAACATAGATTTGGCCATTTCTTTTGACTTGGGGTGAGTAGAGATCAGCAAGCCCATGATGAGTGCACCTAGATCATCCTTCACACCCCCCAGCTCAAAGATTTCGGCTCCGCCAAGTGCCAGGACCAAACCGTATAAAATTAACAGTTCACCATGACCTGTTTTTTGCAACAGATGATGAAAAACAGGCCGTAAAGGAATAATTAAAAACAGGAGCAGTGCCCAGAGCGAAGGAAGTTTGGCGGTGGATGCTGCCAGGAAAATCACCGCCGCCAAATCCTGCATAACCAGAATACCGATGGCGATGCGACCATGCAGAGATTTCATTTCTCCTTTATCTTCCAGTGCCTTGACGACAAACACGGTACTTGAAAAGCTTAGTGCAAAGGCAAGCATCAACGAAAGCCTGAGATCCAGCCCGGAGAATAGTGAAATATTAATCAAGGCCAGAGCAAAGATTGCCGTTCCAAACACGGCAATTACGATGGAGATGTGAAACAGGGTCACAGCCCAGACCTGGGGCCTGATCAATACTTTTAGATTTAATTTTAGACCGACGGTGAACAGCAATATGGTTATGCCCAGGTCAGCAAGCTTCTCTAATGTTTCACCGCTTGTGAAGCCCAGGTAATTGAGTATAAATCCAGTTGCCAGAAAACCAACCAAAGGGGGCAGATTTATGAGTCTTGCCAGGAAACCCAGGGCAAAAGCTAGAGAGATCCACGTAACATCGCCGAGTGCTATAGCAACCCATTCAAAATCCACAGATAGAGATCCTCTCCTTTTATTTAATTAGCTCGAATGACGATTTAGTTAAAGGCCTGACCGGGCTTCGAACCTACAGCTTTGAGAATCTTTGCCAGCGGACAAAAACCGGTGAATGATGCCTGCAACAGATTAGCACCAACAAATGCAGTCAAGAATAACCAGTTCACATGATGAACCTGGGATAACAATAGGCTTACCAGAATAACGGTTCCGGCAAACATCATAACAAGACGATCGATAGACATGAGTTTCTCCTTCATTAAATGCTGAACCAGAGTATAAGCATTCTCTAATATAAATCAATGCTAATGTACCGTTGCAAGTAAGACAATCTATGAAGTTGATTTAATTCCTGTAACGATGGCAGCTGAAGTGATTTTTAATACGTTGTTGATCGGCATCCTTGAGTGGATCACCGCTCTCCAAAGTTTGGTTGACCGCGCGCATTAGGCGGTTGATTTTTATCAAACACTGAGCAATTTTTTTATCCGACTACTACAGACTATCCGATGGTCTTTCATATAAGCCTCGTGGTTGACTTCAACTTTAGCCAGGTCGTAAACGTAATTTACCATGAGCCCGAAGGATTGTTGCATGCCTTTTTCGGAATAGTCGGCCGACGGGTTTATGCGGTCGAGGATGGCGCCATTTTTAAGGTGAAAGCGGGCGACCGGGTCGAGTGGTTCGCTGTCTGTGGTTTTTTGTTCGAGGTAGTAGCTGGCAGCCAGTTGGGCTAAGCGATTTTGTACGTCTTCATTGGGTTTTTGCTTGCATTGTTCGACAACCGAGGCAATTTTCGGATTTTCGATGGCGGCCGATTGCATCCATGATCTGAATTTCGGCGCAGGCGATATGGTGGCAAACTTTTTCAGTTGTGGAAAACGTGACTTAAGACTGGTCGCCACCTGTTTGATTAGAAAATTGCCAAAGGAAACACCGGCCAGTCCGCTATGGCAGTTGGAGATAGAATAAAAAATAGCGCAGCTGGCTTCTTCGGGGTCGACGGCTTCTCGCTCGATATTCAAAATCTCATCGATATTGGCGGGAATATGATTGGTCAGCGCCACTTCGACAAACACCAGTGGCTCGTCTTCCATGGATGGATGGAAAAAAGCGTAGCAGTGGCGGTCGTCCGGTTCGAGTCGACTGCGTAGTTCACTCCAGGTGCCGATCTCATGTACTGCTTCGTAAGCGATTATTTTCTCGAGTATATGTGCCGGTGTTGTCCAGTCGATGGGTTGCATTAACAGGAAACCACGATTAAACCAGGCGCTAAACAGGTGCCGGAAATCGTTATCGGTACGTTTTAGTTCGGGTTGATTGCGTTTGAATTTGAGCAAACGCTCACGCACTTTGACTAGCCTGCGAGTCCCCTCTGGTGCGAGATTGATACGCCTCAATAGTTCCTGACGCCTGGGTTGCGCAGCGACTACCAGCTGGTCGAGTTGATCGGCATTCGGGTTTTTCTCGTAGTCGGCCATGAGCTGTTTAAGCTGTTCAACATTGAGATCGTATTCATTGTTCAATAATTCGAAAAAAGTCAGCGCCGCTTTATCGTCGAGTTGTTCAAAAGCATTGAGGATGCGTTCGGCGAGCAACAGGCTGGAGTATTCACCGTCTGAATCCATGGTCATCTGGCAAAGTTCAGCAAGGCTTTGTGATTCCTGGCCGCTCAGGTGTTTGCGTATCGACGCAGGTGTCCAGTTGCCGAACCGCAGCGACGGCATCAATTCCTGGAAGATTCTCATTGTACTCATAGTTTACTGGCGCCGAGGTTATTGGTTTATTCACAAATTTTGACGACAAACTGTATCAATCGAATATCTCGTCGTCGAGTTAAATCACTATTTGTATGACAAATAGTGATTTTAAGATGAATCTAGCGGATAGCTCGCACTTTGACCTATATCAATAAGCTTGAATGGTATCCATGTTCGAATAGCTTTCGGCGAATT
>Ga0316189_10003526_pt1 | contig 15166 bp, 13 predicted proteins | sample LowCovwburrow_MG_FD_204930 | JGI IMG/M metagenome (GOLD analysis project Ga0316189, IMG submission 204930) | Coastal sediment microbial communities from Maine, United States - Lowes Cove worm burrow | ecosystem: Environmental > Aquatic > Marine > Coastal > Sediment | place: USA: Maine... | reverse complement strand
CCAGCTATATAAAGGGTTCTTTTTCATGTGCTTACGCGTGCTAAAATAGCAGAGTGCCCCTGCACCAAACAGGTACCTCAATTTTTTCGAAGTGCCCTAAGGAGTGACCTAGATCGGTGGTCACAAAGATTCTGTGGTCCACCGCACTAATCACTACAGTGAAAAATCAATCCCCCCCAAATTTCTATGGTGACTTTGCTATCAATCGCCATGCACTGAGTCAAAATCACTTCCAAAATACTGGTTCCACCTGGATACTCTGTTCGCCGTCACCTAGCCAGACAACCCCATCCTGAATAGAGCATTGCAACTGCATGTTGCGTTGTGCAAGCGCTGTCAGCTGGATGATGCTGGTCTCCTGCAGATAAACAATGTGCAGATTGTCGAAGCGCTCCAATTTGTCCCCAAGTTGTTCGAACCAGACCTTGGCGCTGCGGTCACTATAGGTATAGATCCAAACCTCTCTGGCGCGGCCACAGGCCTTGCGGATCCTTTTCTCATCCGGTTGTCCAAGATCTACCCACAGCAGTATCTCGTTACTCAATGAGTTACACCACAAATCTGGCTCTTCATCCGTGCTCAAACCCTGGGTGAAGGATAAATTTTCCTGCGCGTGCAAGGCGAAGGCCAGGATGCGTGTCATCATTCGACGGTCAGTCTCGGAGGGATGACGGGCAATGGTCAGTGCATAATCCTGATAATGATTACGATCCACGTCCGCGATCTGCAAGCCTGCCTTGAAGATAGTTGCTTTTAATGCCATACGCGGAAAAGGTTACTTTGTTAACGAATCGATACTGATGCTTCACCAGCCTTGCCAGCGAATCTGGCTGCCGAAGACCTCACACTATTCAACAAACGCATTCAACCGCCGTACTATACCCCGGTGACATATCCAGACTGAAGGAACCGAAGGGAGGACAGGTCTCTCGTCCACTGATAAATCGTTCACCACAGAAACCGCAACCTTCCGGTCGCCGTTTCTGTGGATTGTTCTTTACCAGTGCTTACGTTGTTCTCTTCCTGCAGATCCCGAGTAGACCGATGAGGCCGGACCCAAACAACCAGGCAGCAGCCGGGATTGGCACAACCGTCGAGTTTCCAGAAACAAGAGCCATGCCAGCGTCCGCACCAGCAGCCCCTGCATTCTGCAGCACTCCGGCTAGCTCTGGTGATACTAGAATATCAGCCCCGATGACCAGCGAATTATCAAAAGTTTCGACGATCGGATTAGCTATGTCAAACAGGATAGCGTTCAACCCGAAGGTACTCTCCACCACAAAGCCGGATGTGCCCACCGGTCGGCCCTCCGCGGCCCGTATTGTAAAATCCCCAACGTCTATGGCGGAATTGAATTGGATTCGTCCGCTGTGCTCTATCGCCCCAGCGAAAGGTGCAAAGTTTTGAGAGTCGTATGTGAATGTTGTTTCCAGAGGATCGCCGTGCGCGTCTCGCGGGCTAATGCCGAAGGAAACGGAGTTTGGCCCGAGGTCTCCCCCCATCACATCTGGCGAGATACCGGTGATTTCTAGCCCCAGAGCTTGCAATGCGTTGTTGCCAAACAGCACGCTTGTCTTGCCGCCCTCTACCTGCACAATCGCAGCCTGTGCCGATATCGGTACCGCGAAAATCAGTATCATGGTCAAAATGGTTGTTTTTTCTAATGCCCGTTGAAATGTTTTCAATTTAATTGCTCCTCTGTTTCAGTCCGCTTTGAATTGTCAAAAATAGATAAATCGACCACAAATCTTGTGGCTGATCGGCATTTTTATTCTGTTGCTGCCTGTTGTACGCAATTCGCAAATTTCAGATCACCGAAACAAAGATCATTTTCTGAACGAATGCCGGATAACCAGCATCACTCTGTTGAGTCACTTGTTACACGCGCTCGTAAAACAAGACAGGTTTGGTTCGAAGTAACTACCCTTGGCAGACGCACCAGCGAGGGCGCTATCCGCTTTTGGTAAGCCTTTACCTCAGTTGGCCACCCATAGGTTAACAATTCGATACATCCGGGTTGCACGTATCGTTCATATTGCCCCTGCCACCAGATGCTGGCGAGCACAGATAAAATTTACCTATCTCTTTGTTTATTATTAATAATTTATCGCTCTTCGAAAGTTGGCATGGCAACTGCATCATGTGCTGTCAAGCATGAACGCCAAGGGGACCCAGCAGTCAACCAAAGCGATCGAAGATGCGTAACAACTACCAAACCTTTATTGATAACTTGGAGAAGACCATGAGAAAAACCATAGCCACTACCGCCATACTGACCGCTTCCCTTTTGTTTGCCGGCAGCAGCCTGGCCAGGGGCGTCCAGAGCGACTCCGAAGGCGATATGATTTATGGTGGGGGCGCAGTAGCGGCCAGTCCCTCGCAGCCCTACGTCAACAACGGACCGGTACAGAGCGACGGCAGTACAGATTTCCTTTACAGCCGTGACGAACTTCTGAATCAATCGCTGTTCGCATCGCCGGATCGAGTGGCGGATGACCGGGACTTTTCCGACGACCTGATCTACGGTTCCTGAAACCTGATCTGCTAGATCGACATAACAGGGTCAGCAGCGTGATGCTGCCGGCCCTTTATTCTGACTTGGTATAATATTCCGAACAAACCTCGCGTTCTTTCTTTTTCTTATTTTCCATCTACCCCATCGAGTCAAGGCCACACTACCCCCTGATCTGGTGATTCCCCCAGTTCCAGGTTCTCTCGATCTCCTTGCCGCATAGCGCAAACACCTGCACGGTCATCTCCGGCAGGTGCAGAATCGCGCAGGAATGATTGAAAGCGGAACTGCCCGGATTCACCACCAGGGTATTCCCAAGTTTTTCGGCGAAAACCTGGTGCGTATGTCCGACAATCAGGACATCGTAGTCGAATGTCTCCAACTGCCCCGCCCAGAACGCGACCCGGTCAGGCTGTATCTCGCCCTCCCTGTTCAGCAATTTTATACCGCCATGACAGGCATCCGGTGGCTGTGCATGCACCATGTACACCCGCTTGCCTGCAATCATCCTGTTGATTGAAGCAGGCAATCGTTTGAAATAAGACACCGCGGCGTTACCAAGATCGTCGGCATAATGATCCAGGTACAGCAGATCATGATTACCGAGGACAGTCTGACATCCGCTTTCAACAAGCAACGAAACCGTCTGTTCGAGCTGATCCCGGTACCCGGCAATATCACCGGCACAAAAAACCTGCTCCACACCGGCTTGCTCGAAAATCGACAGGGCGTGCTCAACCGGGGCGGGCGTTGCATGCACATCACTGATCAAACCAATCGATGTCATCCCGTGAGTTCCCGGACCAGCGAGTCCCACTCGTCCTTCAAACTCATGCCTTCGGGAAATACCGAACCAGCTTGTCGGTGCCAGTAGCGTGCATTCCAGTCATCCCCTTCCTTGCGATGCAGGTAGGCATGTATCCGTGCGGCCATTCCATAATCCAGTTGCTGTACGATCTCATGGGCCCTGCCCCACTCACCCTTTGCGTCATACCACAACGCCTGCAGGCAGGGCTCCAACCCGTCGGGACATACCTCCTCGTCCAGGATGTCGATGAATATCGGGTACTGCATCTAGTTCACCTTAGTCAAACGATCATCCTGAAATTATAGAGGTTGATTGGAAAATTGAAGCATGCTTTCCCAGGAATTTGCCGCTGGAAAAAAGAGCGATTATAATTTGTGATGTTTTTGACTATAACGTTCGCCAAATAGGATTGTTAGGCGACTCAAACTTCTCCTCCGCGACTACACACCCCGCAGTTGTCTTACAGTTCGTATTGATATCTTTCTCAACGGGAATCCCGATCAGCGCAGACCGGGGTACTTCTACTTTGAACAGAAGCAAACCAGATTACCAATGGGCATAGTGACCGATTCAAAGCCTACAGATAACTCGCCATATACAAGTCAACTAGGCCGCCACTAGACTCAAGCCTAGCGCACCATTGTTGGAAAATACTATTGTGTGCACCTTGCTTTGATTTCGACACAGATCGGTGGGGCCCCAAGATACTTAAGCCCATGTTTAACGTATTTCTCATACTCTACGGTATCTTTGATCGCCACCTTCCAAGTGCCATTGGGATTGCGAGGAACACCAGGGCCTATGCTGCCACTCAGATCGACCGAACCCCCGGGTTTAATAACCCATCCCAGGGTATTGGAACTTGCACCGGGGGGCTTATGTGAAACCTCGATCTCGATGGAGTTGGGATTGGCGACGCCGACCATCTCAATATAAGGGATCGATGTTTTCGACCCGAATTCAGTAACCTCTCTCATCCATTGCGCCCCGGCGATATCAATCAAATGAGGGAAACAGATACGGTGTGTTGAAATGCCTGGACTGAGTTGTTGGATCTGGATAGTGGCCTGCATCGGTTTACCATCATCGAGCTCGAGTCCCAGCATCTTTTCATATTTCTTCTGATTACCGATCATATGATTCTGCGCGTCGACCGAGCAGTTCAAGTTAACTGCGCTCAAGGTGAACTGCCGTTTCCCCGGAAGCGGGCTCGAGGCGGCAGGGAATCCCTGGCTGGGTGTGGCGTAGACTCCTAATCCCACTTTCAGCAGGCTGTGTGTCTGCGGGCTGGCGAGTTTCTTCGCGCCGGGGGTTTCAGGTGCACCTTTGGTGGTCTCCCAGAGCTGCCACTTGAAACCCCCAACTCCGGAGGTGCTCTCGCAATGTTTCTCATTCTGATCGTAGTTGCCGATTTGGATATACGCCCTGGGTGCGAAATCGATATCCCCGGGACAGATATACTGAGGTTTCGCGGTGAATGACTCGATCACCGAACAACAGACATCGTCACCGTTGCAGCCTGAAAAGATGGAAAAATAGCCGATGGCCAAAACCGCCAAAACCACATTGAAACGTAGCATGTCCCGATCCTCCCTGAGGTGTCCTTCGAAAGCCTGTTCTTTGGTTCCATCACCGTAATCGAAAACACTCCTTCGGGCGGTTATTCCTTATGACCCGGGTGCAAAAAACCTATCGAACCAATTAAGCCTTCCCCGACTCCCTCGCACCAGAACTCAGGAGGAAATAAACACCCACATAGTAAGGTTAGTACCAGGAACCGAACCTTTCAAGGCGCCGTTACATATGTTTTGAGCAGGTAAGATTCCAACTTTTAAGAAAATGACGTGGTATTTTTTCAATCTATTCAGCAGACTTCCAAAAATATTTTTATTCGACTATTTGAGCCACCCGGCGCATTCTGAAAAATCCAATAGGTGTTGATATCCAGAGACGGATAAGTTTTTCGACCACACGAGTAGATTGATAGGATGATCCCTTACATAGAGATCCCGACAATGCAACTCTGGGGGTCAATCACGGTACAGCCATTTGGCGTCTTGGTCGCAATGGGCTGTATTGCTGGCGCTATAACCGCACGGTGGCACGCGATTTCCTGCGGGCTCGATACCCGAAGGTTTTCGAGCCTTCTTGCATGGACGCTGATCGCAGGCTTCCTATTATCTCATATTGTCGTGTTGCTGTTCTACTATCCGGAACGACTGAGTTTCAGTGTGGATCTTTTGAATATCGGCAAGGGCATGTCTTCTTTCGGTGGCTTCTTCGGCGGCGCGTTGGGAGCTGTGATTTTCCTTAGGTATCATCGGTTGCCTGTCCTGGCGTATGGCGATGCGTTGTTATTGGGTCTTACCGTTGGCTGGTTTTTTGGTCGGCTCGGATGCAGCATCGCCCATGACCACCCTGGACTGCCTTCTGACTTCATCCTCGCTGTCGACTATCCCACAGGTTCAAGGCACGATCTTGGATTCTACGAGTGGTTGTTTACCATTGGACTCAACGTTCTTATATTTGCGATCCGCCCCAATGAATTGCGCCCAGGTGTACTCACCGGGCTCATATGCGTCCTGTATGCACCGGTTCGATTCATGCTGGATTTCTTACGTGTAGGAGACAAGCTCTATTATGGATTGACTCCCGGTCAGTATTTCGCGGTCGTGCTGCTGATCGCAGGTGTGTCGGTTCTGGTGCTAGCCATTAAGCAACCGCACAAAGAACCGGGGCGTTTTCCCTAGAGAATCTAGCTTGGCCACAACTTCGTCAATCACTGAAAATAGATCAGATACAGGCCTTCGATTGGGTCTGGACGCAGGTACCTTGTTCATTCACTCCGTACTAATCGATGGCAATGACCTTGTTGTCGCCCGGCAAGATACCTTGCATAGTGGCGAAGTGCTAGCCACCGCGCACAGGATAATAGCTGCATGGAGCAAAGTTTTTACCATCAGCGCTGCCGGTGTAGTCGGTAGTAACGCGCCGCCCATAGCGGAGGCCCTGGGGCTGAAGCCAGATGATCAGATTGGCGCTACGCTACGCGGCCTGCGGGCACAATTCCCTGATGCACGACAGGTAATCGATGCTGGCGGCAGTTCACTTTCTCTCATTCGGCTCAACACAGATGGCTCCTTTGCCGACTACCAGACCAACACCCTTTGCGCCGCCGGTACTGGTTCTTTTCTAGACGAACAGTCCGAGCGGCTCGGTATCCGTTATGAAGACATGGAGGATCTGCCGACTATTCAGGATCCACCGAGCATAGCCGCTCGGTGCGCAGTCTTCGCAAAGTCAGACCTTATCCACCGCCAACAGCAAGGTTACAGCCCTGTTCAATGCTGGGCCGGCCTCTGTCGGGGGCTGGCTAGGACAATGGTCATGACCCTGTTCAAGGGACGCGCAGCGGAACCACCGGTGGCTCTTGTCGGTGGGGTAGCCCAGAACCGAGAGGTAGTGTGTGGACTCCAGGCGGAGATTGGCACGCCCCAGATATTGATACCGGAGCAGCCTCAGTCCTGCACCGCGTATGGAGCTGCCCTTTCCGCCCGCTCACTCTCCAGCCAACTGGACCCGGATACTCTGGCCCCTGTCGATCGAGGTGAGATTGTTACCAAACGACGCCCAGCCCTGGAATTGTCGCGCAGTCACTACCCATCCTTCGATGATGGCGAATCCTGGGTGAATGCGGAAGACACCGAAATCCACATACTGGCGTGGCCCAACGACGATCAGCTTTCAGGGTGGCTCGGCGTGGATATCGGCTCCACATCTACTAAGGCTGTACTGCTGAATAAACAAGATCAGGTGATCCTGGATCTATACCGCCGCACGGCCGGTGATCCGGTCACGGCAACCCGACGCCTGCTATCGGCCATCCAGGATCTCGCGCGGGAACGCGATGCCAAAGTCGATATCCGGGGGTTCGGGACTACGGGCTCTGGTCGAAAGCTGGTGGCTGCGGTCTTCGGGGCTGATCGGGTGTGTAACGAAATTACAGCCCATTTGACCGGTGCGATGCGAGTCGATCCTACGATCGAAACCATCTTCGAAATCGGCGGCCAAGACGCGAAATATATCCATGCCAGTAACGGCCGTCTACGTACGGCCAACATGAACCACATCTGCGCAGCAGGGACTGGCTCATTCGTTGAGGAACTGGCCCGTAAGCTGGGCTTCGACCTACACACACTGGGCGATCAGCTTTTAGGCGTGCCCCCCCCAGTGACATCTGATCGCTGTACCGTGTTCATGGAGCAAGATGCGCGCCGCATGCTGCACCAGGGATTCAGCTCACGGGAGATCATGGCGAGCGTCGTTTGCTCCGTGGTCCAGAATTATCTGGCCCGGGTGGTAGGCCACCGTCCCAAATCTCACAAACGCATCTTTTTTCAAGGGGCTACCGCCCGCAATAAGGCGCTGGTGGCCGCCTTTGAACAACAGCTCGATGTCGAGGTGGTGGTTTCCCCCTTGTGTCATGTGATGGGGGCCTGGGGAGTGGCTTTGCTCACCAAGCAGCAGATGGAAATAACCACTATCAGCAAGTTCCACGGTTTTGACCTCCTGGAATTGGAAGTGAAACTGGATACCCATAAATGCGGCCTGTGCGGCAACCTTTGTACCATCACCAGTGTACGTTCAGATGCAGACGCAGCAGCGACCTCGGCCTCCTGGGGTTACCTCTGTGACAGGGATCCGAGAGAAAATCGGGTGAGAAGGAGTCCTGGCTTCGGTGCAATCAAGGCGCGTAATCGAGTCTGGAATACCTCGGGCCGGGTTAACTTACCCCCCGGAGCCCCAGAGATCGCGATGCCCCGGGCCCTTCTGAATTGGCAGTACGCGCCCTTTTGGCGCCGATTGCTCGGTGAGCTGGGTTTCAGGCTACGTTTGTCTGGACCTACGGACGAAGCCACAATCCGAGCCGCCTCGGATTGGGTCGGAGCCGACTATTGCTTCCCGGTAAAGCTGGCTCACGGTCACGTCCAACGTCTCTTGACCGAATCACCCCCGCTCGGCATTGCCGGAACTGGCACCCGGCTACTCCTGCCGTTCATGATTTCCGAAAAGGAAGTCAACGAAGACGGTCATACCGCGCGGGCCTGGTTCTGTCCCTACAACATTGGATTGCCCGCAATGCTAGGAGCCGCTGCCCGGTTGCGCCGGATTGATGCTTCTCGGCTTCTCGAAGTCACCCTCGATCTACGCTGGAACGACGACACAGCGGCCCGCCGCCTGCATCGGGATCTGGGTGGTCCGCTCAGCAGGAACCTGCAGGCGTTCCACCATGCCTGGAAGAAAGCGACGAAGAGTCAGCGACAGTTCGAGTCGGGCCTGCTAAAACTGGGCCGGATCTGGCTCGACCGCGCCCGCGAAACCTCGACCCCTGCGATCGTTGTCATGGGCCGACCTTACAACCTTTACGACGCCGGTGCGAACCTGTCCCTGCCGGAGAAACTATCTCGACTCGGTTTCACACTATTGCCGATGGATCTGCTGCCCCTCGACAATGAGCCGCTAGGCCGGGAGTTCGCTAACATGTATTGGAACTTTGGGCGCCGTATCCTGGCGACAACCCGATATGTGGCACACACTCCCGGCGTCTATGCGCTCGGATTGACGAGCTTTGGTTGTGGTCCCGATTCCTTCATCTGGGCTTACGCAGAGAAGTTGATGGGGGAGAAACCGATGCTGGTCCTCGAGTTGGATGAGCACGGGGCGGACGCCGGCTATCTCACCCGCTTGGAGGCATTCGCGGATATCCTGCGAGAGAACCCTGCTACCAAGCTGGCTCCATTCCGACTTTGCAGGCCATCGTCCGCGCCGGCTAGCCGAGATGGAATGACCCTTTGGGTTCCGCCAATACATGAGGCAGCATCGACCTTGGCCGCAGCCGCACTGAGGCACGCGGGCATCATGGCCCGCCCCTTGCCCGAAGAGGATGCGCAGGCCTTCGTCAAGGGACGCTGCCATACGCGGGGTGGGGAGTGCCTGCCCTGCCCCGCCACCATTGGCACATACCTGAAAACCATCGGACGCGAGGGCGGTGACCCTCGGCGCCACGGACTATTCATGCCCACCGCAGAAGGACCTTGCCGATTTGGTCAGTACTGCACCCTCGATCGAATCATTCTCGAGGAGCTGGGCTGGAACCCCGTCCACATCATTTCCTGGTCATCCAGCGATACCTACACCGGACTTTCTCGAAAGGGTCGACGACGTTTCTGGACCGCTCTGGTCCTCGGGGACCTGCTGTTTAAGATGCGGTGCCGAGTCGCACCGTACGAGAGCGAGCCAGGCCGGACCGACAACACCTTTCATGTCTGGACTGAAAGGCTCGAGCGGGGCCTGGAGCGGGGGGAGCAGCTGGAACCCTTGATCGAGGGGGCTTTGAACGCCTTTATGATTATTCCCCAGCGGCATACCAGGCGCCCGCTGGTGGGCATCGTCGGTGAGGTCTATGTTCGGCACAACCGATTCTCCAACCAAGATCTCGTACGTACCATCGAGCGGGAAGGTGGTGAGGCCTGGTTGGCCCCCCTTTCCGAGTGGGTGTTGTATATCGGTTACCTCGACTCCCACGGCCTGGGCAATTCACCCCCTGGTCTCAGGGCACGTCTCGCTGCTCGGCTGCGCAACGGCTTCCTGGCCCACGACGAGCATCGCTGGCTGCAACTCGCTAGTCCACTGCTGGCCGAACGTAGCGAGCCAAGCATAGAACGGATTCTGCAGGCGGGTTCGCGCTTCGTTCCTTTGGACTTCGTCGGCGAGACCATCCTTACGCTCGGACGGGCGATGATCTTCGCCCGGGAAGGTGCCGCTCTGGTTGTCAATTGCGCTCCCTTTGGATGCATGCCCGGAGCAATGACCGCCGGTGTTCTCCAGCAGCTGGAGTCAGAGACCGGTGTACCCATGTTGAGTTTGACATACGATGGTGAGCGGGCCGGTGTCAACGACCGGCTTGCTATCTATCTTTCAAATCTCCGGGGTAAACACAACGAGTTTCCGACAATCAGATATCAACTCTGAATGACTACATGTGCTCGATAACATCCACGATGTCGGCTCGATTTATTTGCTTTGCCAACCAACCTTGAACAACTCAAGTATGTAACTTAAGCTTATTATTGAAAGGGATTTTGGGAAGGATGCTTACCGGGTAAGGTTCGTCGAAGGCCGAAGAGTTCGGTTGTGCGAGAAGGAGGGGGGTTGTGAAAGCACAGCGCGGCGGTTTCGATGCAGTTACGATGGACTCATGGAATCCGTTAGCTCTCTGCATGGATGCCGCTGCCGCCAGAGAAATCGGTTTTTATTGCGAGAACGGAGGCTAGTGGCATGAAGAACCTTATCAAAGAAATCGGGATTGTCCCTTCAATCCTGATACTTATCGCAATAGGCGTCGGATCGACGTCTCTTATCAATTGTAATGATGAACATATTTGCGGCTTGGCCGGTGCCTCCTGCCCGGGGGGAACGGAGGCATGCTGCGAAGGCCTCGAATGCGTGGACGAGCGCTGTTGCGTATCGACCGGCGATGGCTTGGCCGATGGCGCAACCGCGGATGACTGCTGCTCCGGCAATTCAAAATCCACTTTGTCCCTGGATCCCGCCAGCCCACGCGAAATTTGCTGCGCCGGAGAAGGCGAGACTGCAGAGAACGGCGATTGTTGTAATGACTTGTATTGGCATTCGAACACCTGCTACGCCTGCGTAGAAACAGGTGAAGCGACCCCGGGTGTTGGGGTCGCCTGTTGCGACCCCGACGCAACTATGGTTGAAAGGCGACAGGCCGACGGGACCTTCATCACCCTGTGCGAGCTTCCGCCCATCTGCCCATGTGGTGCGCTACCCGGCAGCGTCACAGTCGGGAGCGAAGTGCGGTGCCGAGAACCTTGCCCCGAGTTTGGTCCCGATGTAATTATCCCAGCCACCTGCGCACCTTGTGACGATCCCTTCGACGATCCAAACTGTGAGCAGGTGATTGTCACGACCGAGGGCTACTGTTTGGCCCCAGATGCACCGGGAGCGGCATGTCGTCTGATCACGGTACGCGCAGACAACAGGGAAGAGGCTGAAGTTTGCGCCGCGGCCCTTGCCTGTGACTCTTATGGATTCGTTACCGATGCGTTAGGGGTGTGCGATGCGAGAGGCTTGAGTGCCATACTTTTGGAGGCTGTAGGACTACCCGTTGATACCGTTCACCCGATGAATCCAGAGCTATTGGAACAAGTCTGCAAGGATTATTGCCGGCCCTAATCTCTAATAATCTACAAAGCCCTCTCCACCGACGTCTCGTTCTTCGGGGGGGACCGCTTATTTTTATGTAAGTATTGTTAGAATCAGTGTGAAGTATTTTTACCGGACAGCAGTCAGGAAGCTATTGTCCCAATGGCCGCATATTGGAAGTCCGAGCTAATTCGATCTACATTCCATGGCAAGGATGGCAGACGCTGCTGAACCAATCGAAAAACCGGTTTTCCAAATGAACTTCTTGCCCATTTAGCGAACAACTAATCTGCTACTATTAAAGCGAAGGAAGGTGGTTTTTTTCGAATCAAAGGAAGGACAGATCATGAAAAACTTCTCTGTTTTACTATTCGCTATCTCTGCACTCGCTGGTCTATCGGCATGCTCCCATATCGAAGTGGATCGCGCTGTCGATACAGGCGGCGTTTTGGAAGATGCCATTCTCATTGCGAGTCCGTCAGGTGGGGTGCCACGCGAGGTGAAGATTCTGGGTGATATTGACCTTTCGCAACTCACTGGCAGTTTCAGTTTCGATCTCGATGACACAAATTCCACCCATTGGTGGCTGATCGGGCATGTTGGTGGAAAAGTCGCTTTTACATCAACCGCAAGTCTGGATGGAGTTGACCTTTACGCGATTGAACCCTACTCCATCGCCAGCCCTATGGACTGGAATATTCCGAGTAATCTGGACGCTTATGCCAATGGGATGACATTTAGCCTCGACTGGTGGGCTCAGACAGTCAACAATCACAGCAGCCATGTAGCAGCGGATACTGGTTCGGCGACGCTTTGGCAGTTCGATACAAGAGGCTCAAGTATCGGCACCGTCACTATTCGTCTGCATGTTCCGGATTGAACATCTCATACTGGAGCTGGGAGGCCGCGGCACGGATATCTTGGCAACTGAAACGTGGAGGGGTAACTGTCTATAAGACCAACGATATTGCTGGCGGACTAACAACTCTCTCGCGAAAACAGGCGCGGGGTAACTCTTGCTCCTGACGGAGTTCCGCTTTACCTCCGGTATCCAGAAATACCCCCTGCAATGCCGGGGACTTTATCAACTCCTCATATCGGCTTGAGCAACATTTCTCCAGGGACAGATTTTTAACACTGGGCGCGTTACTCCCCTGGACCTGAATCACTGCCCGCATCTTATGGCCAATCATCCAACTGTTCGTTGAACTCTAGGACATCGTAGGGCAGCCTTCCTAACCGGATTCTCAGATCGAAGCCATCGCCGCCGTCAACGACTTGGTGCTGGTCACACATAATTTCTGGGCTTTCTCAGATTTCCAAGGACTGTGGACCGAGAGCTGGTTTGAGGAGAACGCGACTGATTCGTCAGTCAAGTGATTCAGTACAGAGGGTTCGCTACGCTGCATGATCCCTCTCTCACCAAGTTTTGCCTGAAGCAATAACCTGTTGAAATATCGACACGGATGAGCTGTTTTGACCACACGAGGAAGCTAGCATCGTCGTGTACCCGCTATGAAACCCAGCACTTCGGACAAAGAAAAACCGCCTGCAGCATGAACCGCACGCGGTTTTTGGTTCAATCTGAGGTTAGTGCTCAGATCTCTTTGTTGGCGCGGCGTTCTTCAGCCTGCTTTCGCATCACAGCCTGCTGCTGCTCGGCGCTCTTCCGCTGTGCCTCGACATGTTTCATCATCTCGTCACGGCGCTCCTGCATCTGCTTGCGAGCCTCGACGCGACGGCTATCATCCGTCAGTTCCGGCCTGCCGGGCAGGTTGGCGGTCATTGCATTGCGACGCTCTTCCATTTGCTTGACGATCTCTTCGTGGCGGGCTTCCATATCAGCGAAATCCTGCTCGAACGGACGATCAAAGGAAACCGGCTCGATGCCGAGGGGCGCAACATGCTGCGGCTGGTTGGCCGCGAACTGCTCGGCGAGCTGACGCTGTGCTTCAACCGCCTGCTGGAAGGCCTTGGCCTGCTGTTCTGCGAATGCCTTCTGCTGCTCAGCGGCGGCAGCCTGCTGCTCTTCGCTCAGTGAAGCGATAGCCTGGGGGTATCCGCCGTAGTAAGGATAGCCGTAGTGATCGTAGCCGCGGCCATAGCCGTTGCCATATCCGCGGCCACTTCCGCGTGCACTCATGCTGAAGCTGAATCCGCCGTCGGCGTATCCATCACCAAAACCATCACCGTAGCCATTGTTACCCCAGGGGCCACCCCACCAGGCACTAGCTGTCATGGAAGCAGTTGCCATCGCGGCAACCGCAATCACTTTTGAAATCTTTTTCATGATCCTGAACTCGTTGGGTTAGCAGACCCTCACGGGGTCCTTATTATTCCGATTCTCATCAGCACACTCCCTGTGCCTGAGTCGCGCCCTGCGACGATGGAATTTTCTAACTGTCTATTGACTTACTTGGCCGGAGCGGCGGGAGCAGCCTGAGGGGCAACCGGAGCCGGGTAGCCATAAGGAGCAACAGGTGCACCGTAGCCGTAGGGCGCGCCATAACCACCATAAGGGGCGCCATAACCACCGTAGTACGGGCTGCCATAGCCGTATCCGCGACCATAGCCACGGCCATAACCGGAACCGGACGCACGGGAACTCATGTTGAAGTCCATGTCACCAAACATGTCACCCCATCCGTCACCATATCCGTCACCATATCCACGGTTTCCACCCCAAGGACCACCCCACCAGGCGGAAGCGGTAGCGGAAGCGCCGATCAGAGCAGCTACAGTCGCAACTTTAATGATAGTTTTCATTTGTCGATCTCCACAATAAGAGTTTAAATTTGTACTACTTAAGTTATGAAGACCATTGTTGGGTGCCTTCAATAGAGAAACATAATATTAGTAATTTCTTAAATTGTAAAGCTTTTAATAATTATTATCCCTATAAGCATTAGTTATAGTTAATTTGTATCCCCCAAGTAGATCGTTCGCAATTACGAATCAATAGCTAGTTCAATTCGCTAATGGCCATAGTGATGCTGCTAGGAAATATCCCATTTGTAGCGTGGCAATGATGCAAGAAGCTGGCTTGAGAGGTATTAATCAATGAATTTTCGTCTGGTAGACAGGAAGAAAGCGGAAGCAAACAGAACTTTGACCACCGGTACCAGGGGATAGGGATATTATTACCTGGTGAAGTGACACTTCCAGATGGAACCCCGAAACTTCTGTTAAGAAAAAATAAGGCCTGATATTGTCGTAATCATTTGTTTTTATTGGTAGATCTTGCAGGAATCGAACCTGCGACCAATGGGTGTCCTGGTCCACCGAATCTTTATTTCTGCCTATCTGATCATAGCCTTCTGAATTTATTGTCCTTATTGTATTCTTGGACAGAGAATTCTCAAGAATTCGTTTTCAGGCATCCACGATGCTTACCAAATCTCAACCGCCACGAATTCCTGTTCCTGGCTAATAGCGCTGTTGCAATATTCGGAACCGACGCGATGAATCCCTATGCTCTTTTAAAAAGAGACAGATCAAACCACTGGAATGCGTTTGGACTTAGGCATTTCTAGCGCCGCCATCCGATTCAGAACTCGGCATTTGACCATGGCCTCTACTACCTGCTGCGTGTCAAACCTTCGTGACATCAGTTGCAC
>Ga0316189_10003525_pt1 | contig 15166 bp, 8 predicted proteins | sample LowCovwburrow_MG_FD_204930 | JGI IMG/M metagenome (GOLD analysis project Ga0316189, IMG submission 204930) | Coastal sediment microbial communities from Maine, United States - Lowes Cove worm burrow | ecosystem: Environmental > Aquatic > Marine > Coastal > Sediment | place: USA: Maine... | reverse complement strand
CTTGATCGGTCGAGACGCGGCGCCGCGACCCAGGGCTGCATCCGACGATCTTGGGGCAATCGCAGCTTCGGTCACGGTCACCGGCGGTCGCGTGCGGGTGTCGGCGTCGGTCTCGGACGGCTCACTGGACAAATGGGAAGGCGCATCGATCGCTGCGCGGCCGATCCATCTTCGAGGGCGCGGCTACCCGCTGGTCGGGGTTCGCTTGGTTGCCAAGCACTTTGGCCAAGTTGGGTGTATCGACGCCGTCATCGACCCTGGCGAGGGGCTCGCCAACGACCTGTTCCGGGGCCTGGCGGAGCGTTTCGCGGTTGAGGTGTGCCTCAGCGGTAGCCAGCGCGAGGTGAACCGCGTCGTCGTCGGCGAAGATCTCGAGCCCAACGCAGCGCTGTGCATTGAGTCCGCTCGGGGTGCCCTCGCGCGGGAAGCACTGCCGCCCGAAGAGTTCGCGCGGGCCAAAGCGAGCTTTGAAGACGAGTCGGTTTCGGAGCGCCTGAAGGTGCCCACCGAAGGCATCACCGCAGGGGCGTACCCGCATATCGTCGGCGGGTCCGAGGCGCTCCGTGCTCTGGCCCACCTCGACCGCGTGTCCCAAAAGGAGTCACTGGCGTATCTGCTGGAGGTCGATGGGCTTCCGATGGGCGAGTACGACGCGATCCGGAGGCGCGTGTTGGAGGGGTCGTTGGAGCACGGACTGTGCGCGCCGCGTCGCTTCTGGCGCCGTCTGGTGGCGTCCGGCCTCGCGACGGACCTTCAGGACTACGCCACCCAGCTCGCGGCGAATCGCGCCGAGCACGAGGGCGAAGAAGGCGACCTCGACCCGACGCAGGCCAAAGAGGCGTGGCAGTCGATCCGCGATCTGTGTGACCGGAAACGACTCACGGTTCCCGAGTCCGCGGCGCAGGCGCTGGGTCTGACGTCCGCCACGCCGAGGGAGCGCGCCGCGGCCACCGCGGGTGAGATCCGCTCTGGCGAGATATCGGTCGGACCCTCCACCACACCTCCCGCCCCACCATCCGCAGCGGGAACCGACGCTCCGCTCCACGATCCGACACAGCGCTTACGCGCGGCCACCGACATCCTACAGGGGCGCGCCCAGGGCGACGTCGACCTCGTGCTCGAGGCCCTGGAGGAGTTCGACACAGACGAGCTGCTGGCGATCATGCCGGACCTCTCGGACCTCGGGCCGCGCGCCGTCCCCGGGTTGTTGAGCAAGCTCGGATCGTCGCGTCGCGAGGTCCGTCAGGCTGCGGTGATCCTTCTGGGGATGTCGATGGAGGTTTCGGCGCTCGACAGTCTCGCCAACCACCTCGTGCTCGAGCCCAGCACTGTCTGGGCGGATGTCGCGCGTGCTTTGGGCGGATTTGGGCCGTCCGCCATCAGAGTCTTGTGTCACGTGCTGTCACGACAGGCCGGTACCCCGACCGAGGCGCTCGCTATCGATCGTGTGGCCCGAGCACTGGCCGAGATCGCGCTCTCCGATGGCGAGGCGGCAGGAGCCGCGGCCGGCAACACAGCGGTCGAGGCCCTCGCCGAGGCCGCGGATCCAAGGGTTTCCGCCGCGGCCATGCAGGCACTGGCCAGCCTCGGCGAGGTTCGGGCATCGGGCGCTCAGATTCGTGGCGAGCTCCCGCTGGCTGAGGTGACGCAGGTGCGAGGCTTCGCTCGTCGCGCCTACGAGGCCATCATGGTCCCCGAGCTTGAGGCCGAGGCTGAGGCCTAGCCAGACACGGACCGACACGTCGGGATCGTGGGTCCGTGGTGGGCAACTCGGGGGCCAACGTGTGCACCGAGTCCCCAACAATTCCGGGTTGGGGTATCCTGCGGGCACCACCCGATGCGTTACGGGATATTCAGCGACACACACGCCAACCTCGAGGCTCTCGAGGCGGTATTCCGCGAGTTCGACAAGAAAAACGTCGATTGCCTCGTTTGTATCGGCGACACGGTGGGGTACGGCAGTCAGCCCAACCCCTGCTGTGACCTGGTTCGAGCGAACACGCGGTACACGATTCTCGGCAATCATGATGCCGCGGTCGCGGGCCGAATGGACTACTCCTACTACTACGATGCGGCGCGCGAGGCCTTGGACCATCACGCGTCCGTGCTCTCGGGAGAGAACGCCAAGTGGCTGCGCAAGCTCCGGTACCGCGAGGCGGACGGCGACACGCATTTTTGTCACGGGTCGCCCGTCGACCTCGAGCAGTTCGAGTACATCTTCACGGTCGACCAAGCTGCGACGTGTATCCCGATCCTCGAGCGGCTCGGCCAAGTCACGTTCATTGGCCACTCCCACTTGTGCAAGAGCTACGCGCTGGGCAAGGACCGCGTGTACGAGGTGATCACCAAGCAGTTCGAGGTGCACCCGGAGTTCCGGTACATCGTGTCGGTGGGGTCGGTCGGTCAGCCACGCGACCACGACCCGCGCGCGAGCTACACCGTCTACGACAGCGACCGCGGAACGTTTGAGTTCCATCGCGTGGAGTACGACGTCGCCGCCGCCGCGCAGAAAATCTTCGACAACGACCGGTTGTCCGATAGCTTCGGCGCCCGGCTGTTCGCGGGCGTCTAGTCCTGCACCCCAGCGTTGCTCTCGGGCTGGTTGCTAGTCGCGTGCGACCAGCTCCAGCTCGCCGTTGAGTGCGGCGTGCAGCTGGGCGCGCGTAATGAGTCGTGCCCTGCGCATCCGGCGTAGGTTCTCGTCGAGGTGGGCGCGCCACACTTCGGTCACGGTGCCGCTGGCGAAGCTCTTGGAGAACCGCCGCGGGGCAGGGGCGAGCGCGGCGATGTGAACGGCCTGCAGCGGAGTCAGGGCGTCGACGTCTTTTCCGAAGTGGAACTGCGCGGCCGACTGGACCCCGTGCACGTCCGGGCCGAGCTCGATGATGTTGATGTACAGCTCGAGGATCCGTGCTTTGTCGACGTGCGTCTCAAGGCGCGCGGTGAGCAGCGCCTCCTGCATCTTGCGCGCGGCGGAGCGATTGATCCCCAGCCAAAGGTTGCGCGTGGCCTGCTGGGTAATTGTACTGGCGCCGCGGCTGACCCGGCCGACAACCAAGTTGTGCCAGAACGCGTGCTCTATCTGTTCACGATCAAAGCCGTCGTGATCCCAGAATCGGTAGTCCTCCATGGTGATGAGCGCGTCGGCGACCATCCTCCCTTGGGCGAGTGAGGCAAACCCGGGTGCACCGTGGGCCATCACGCGGGTCCGAGCGCCCCCATGGGCGCTCACGAAACGGTGGCGATAAGGCCCGGACAGACCGGCAAAGTCGACGGTCGAAGCGTCCCGCGTGACGGCACACTCCGACAAGAACGGGAAATCGATCGAGAGTGCGCCCGGCGGATCGTCGCGGTTGAACGCTTTTGCTGCGCGCGCGGAGCGAAGCCTCTCGCGGTCGACCGACACCATCAGTCGGCCGGCGATTTGCCCTTCGAGTTCGGTCGTCGCGATGACATCGGCCGTCCCCGCGGGCATGGAGTCCAACAGGTCCTGGCACTGGATGGCCGGCAGCCGGACTTCAACCGCCGCGGTCGCCGCATCCCAGCTGCCTGAGACGTGCGCCTGGGCTTGGCGGTGCGCGATGACTGCGTCCGCGGTGATGGAGTTCACGGAGACCGAAACGCTCCCGTCGATGGTGAGCGCGTCAAAGACGACGGGGTCGGGTGCCAACGAGCGATGGTCCACACGCATCCCGGTGACCGTGATGTTATCGGCGGTCGCATGCACGGTGCCCGCGGTGCGGGTGACGGTCGCGTTGCCGTCGATCGTGGCTGTGTTGACGCCAAGTGTCTGACGTAGGGCGCCGCCGAGGTCTCCCAGCGTACTGGCTGGCATCTGACGCAGCCGCACTTTGACAGCGTCGCCACTGCGCACGGCGGCCAGCTCGCCACCACCTTGGGCTTCAACCCGCAACGTGGTTCGCGCCCCGAGCTCGGCGACGGCCAAGACGGACGGCGCCCCCCCGACGGCTATCTGGGCGCGAGCCTTCCAGCCCTCATCGGTAGCCTCGACTAAGAAGGAGCCATCGGTGGCGACCGTGGGTCCGAGGTCGGTTGCAGCGTGGGCTCGCCCCGTGACCGAGGCGCCCCCGCGGCCGTCCATCACGAGCACCGGGTCCGTAATGGTCACCGTCGCGGCGGGGGCCGGAATCTCCAGCGCTCCAGATACCGTCACGGTGACGGGAATGCCGTGCGTGTTGGGCACCGCAGGGCCCCGCCGCCGAGGCGCGGCGCGCTGGGGCGCGGCCGACGGCTTCGCTTGCCGCCGTACGGGTGCTTTGTCCGTCGTCTCAGCCCGGACCACGGTTGGGTTCGCCACATGGACGGCAATCCCGTGAGCGGTCGGGTGGATCGTGACTTCGCGAGCAGCGAGCGTGGTCGCACCGCGGCGCATCGATACGTTGTGGGCGCGCAGTCCTGCCGCGTCCAGGTGCACGGCCGCTTCACCGCCGAGTGCGGTTTGGAGGACGTCCTCGGCTCGCGTCTCCGCCCATGCAGGGCCCGCGACCGCGACGGCGGCGAGGGTCGCCCACAGTGCGGGCCGAATGAGACTCGACATCCGCACGGCGCTCACTGGAGCAGGTGCCGTGGCGCGGGACGTGGGGTCGTGCGTGGAGCGAGGGGGACGCGGTCGAGCATCGCGCCGACCAGTTCTTCATATTCGAGCCCGGCCGCGAGTGCCACGCGGGCGACCACGGATGCGCGGTGCACGGGTGGGAGCGGCTCGACCTCCAGGATGGTCTCGTTGTGGCGGGGGTGGACAAGGACATCCACCCGCGTCAATCCATCGGACAGGCCGAGCGCCGCGACTCCGCGACGGGCGAGGTTGCCAATGCCGTCGAGGCAGCCTCGGCTCAGATCGGGCGGCGTGACCATCGAGAGCCCAACGCCATGGGCGTTGGGTCGCTCGAGAATTTCGGCAAACCCGAGCACGCGCTCGCCCAGCAGCACAACCTGGATCTCGCGTCCGGGCACGGCCCGCTCCAGCAGGAGTTCGTTGTCGACGTCCATCGCCCGCTCGACGGCGACCCGCACCTGATCAAGCGCCTCGACCTTGGCCACGCCCAAGCCATGTGCCCCGCGACGGGGTTTGACGAAGCAGGGCCAGCCCAGCAGCTCGAGCGCACGCTCAGAGGCCCGGGTCTGGGCGCCCAGCGCCACCGCGGCCGGGACAGGGAGGTTGTGGTACGCGAGCATCTGGCGCGCGCGAATCTTGTCGAACGCCAAGGAGACCGAGGGGCCGGTGGGGCCGATGACTGGAACGCCTCGGAGCGACAGGAGGGACTGGACGTCGCCGCAGCCGCCCCGCCGTCCGTGCAGTGCCAGCATGCAGCCATCGACCGGAAACCGTCGCAAACTCAGGTCTAAGTCGTCGTTTGCCGCCAGCGGCACGGCTTGATGGCCGAGTGATTCCACGGCGTCGACGAGATCCGACGCACTCCGGAGGTCGATAATTCCCTCTGCAGTGCGGTCTGCGGCCTGCGGCCCACCACCAAACGGGTCAGCTGCCTGGCCCTGCGCGGCATCAATAGTGCCGTCCTCCGCATCGTGAGGGGCGGTTTGGCCATCGGCCGCAGTCAGGCCCTCGTCGGTGGACGAGAAGGCGCCGTCTGAAACGACAATTCCCAGGGTGAGCGGACGCATCGACCACGGGCGCTAGCAGCCCTTGCCAAGTTGCTCCAAATTTTCGGATAGTCTGGCTGCTCGCGCCTTTGCGCTTTCGGGCCGCTGACGGCCGACTTCAACAAACAGGCGCCAGAGCTTCAAAAACCCCGAGTCCGTCCCGCACACCGGGCCCAGGACTCTCCAAATTAACGAAGAGAGAGCCGAGATGACGTTTCTCGAAGCTGCGATCGAAATCCTTCGCGACACCGAAGGCGCAATGCACTTCGCCGAGGTCGCGCGCATGGCTGTGGACCGGAACCTTCTTTCCCACGTTGGGCGAGACCCCGAAGCCGCGATGCGAAGTTGTTTGACCTCCGCCGTCCGAACCGGACGGGACGGCGAGGAGCCCCTGATCTTCCGCGAAAAGCCAGGCCACTATGGGATTCGCCCAGGAGCGGAGCTCCCCGAACCCAAGAAGGCGCCTCCTGCCAAGGCTGCTGCCAAGGCCGCGCCCAAGGCTGAAAAGGCTAGCGATTCTGATGAGTCCGAGGCGAAATCTCAAGCGGATTCGAGTGAGACCGAGGGCGGTCGGAGAGGCACCCGGCGTCGTCGTCCTCGGGCCGCGCGCGGTGAGGCGCCTGCGCCCGCGTCGGTCGAGGTCATTCCGGTTCGGGCCAAACGAGGGGCCAACGGCGAGCCCAAGCGGAGCCCAAGGGTAGGGGCCAAGGCCAAGCCCGCGAGCAAGACAGGACCCGCACGGCGTCCCGCCGAGGAGCCCGCGGCGGACGTTAAGACCGTCGAGTTCGAGGCCCCCTCGGAGAGCGGACTCGAGGGCGTTACCGACGTCGCCGTGGTCATGGCGAACGCGATGTCTCGCTTGGTCGAGGAGCGGCCCGAACTGCGGGACGAGCTCGACGCGATGCAGCAGACTCCCGATGCAGAGCCAGACCCAGAGCCTGAGGCGTTGGCTCCGATGGGACCAGGCGCGCACTTGGCGCGTTCCGCGGGCAACCGCGAGCGCGATCGCGGGGACGACGACAAGTCTGGCCGTCGGCGTCGTCGTCGTCGGCGTCGTGGAAAACGGGTCGACTGGTCGAACAACACGGATCCGCAGGCTGGGGCGTCCAGCGTGGGTGAGACGTTGCTCGACGGCGTCGCGGCGGTCCTCGAGGAGTCAGGACCCCGCTCGCTGCACGTGCGCCAGATCGCCGAGACTCTGGCCAGCAAGGGCCTGTTGGGCGGCGAGATCTCAGAGATTGAGCGCGCTGTTACCGCAGAGATGCTGCTCGATGTGCATCGGCACGGGCGCGCGTCACGCTTCGTCGCTCGTGGCGATGCGCGCTACCAGCTGCAGGGCACGCGTCTGCCCGAGCGGGTGGCCAAGGCCGAGCAGGCTCTGAGGGCCGCAGCGCGTACGCTTGAGACGGAAACTCAAGCGCAGTTGCTGCAATGGTTGCAAGCGCTTGGGTCTCGTTCCCTCGAGTCTTTGGTGAGGATGTGGCTGAGCTTCGAAGGCTACACGCTGCACTCCGCATTGCCGCCGAATCGGGGCTTGGGTAAGCTCGTTGTCGAGGACCCAGAGGCGGAGGACGAGGGGCGGACCTTGGTCCTGGTTTCGCCTCGCCGGACCGTGCTCGAGACCAACTTCTCGGACGGAGAGTTGGAGCGCAACACATGCACCCAACTGTTGTTGTTCTGCATGGGTGATGTGCCCGAGTCCGTGTCCCTGGGTGAGGGAGGCCGCTTGATCAGTGCCGCGGACCTCGCGAACTGGCTCATCGATCGGAAGGTCGCGGTCAACGAATTTTCGTTGAAGGTCCGTGTGCTCGACGCAACGATGATCGAGTCCATCGGCGGTCTAGACACCTGACCAGGTCGACATGACCGCGTTGCCCGCGCCGCCGACGCCCGAGCCCGCCGCTGGTCGGTGGCTCGGGTCGATGCGTTTCGCCGACGCGCTCGCCCTCCAGCTAAGAACGCGCGATGCGCTCGCCGCGGGTGAGGCGGAGCCGACCGTCTTTGGCTGCGAGCATCCAGCCGTCCTGACCCTCGGTCGCCGCGGAGAACGCACCGATATTCGGTGGTCCGCGGCCGAGTTGGCCCAGGCTGGCGTCGAGGTCTGTGAATCGCCGCGCGGTGGGCAGGTGACGCTGCACGGGCCGGGTCAGCTCGTCATCTACCCCGTGGTCCGGATCGGTTGGCGGATCCGGGCACACATCACCAGCCTCGGGGAGGCGGCCGCGGCGCTGCTCGCTGAGCTCGGTGTGCCCGACCCCGAGTTTCGGATCGAGCAGCCCGGTGTCTGGATCGGTCCACGGAAGATCGCGTCCATCGGCGTGCACGTCAGCCGGGGGATCGCGGTGCAGGGGATCGCCATCAACCTAGACGTTGAACCGACGCTGTTTTCGGCGCTGGTCTCCTGCGGACTTGAAGGCGTGGCGATGACGAGCGCGGTCCACGAAGGGGCGCAGAGTATCTCGGCGCGCGAGGCGGCGGCGCGCTTCGTGATGTTGTGGAGTGCGCACTACGGCAGCCCGGTCGCGTGGCCGCCCGGCTGACCTGCTACGCTGTCCGAGACGCGGTGGGCGGTTTGATGGTTTTTTGGCGTTCCGCTGCGGGGGTCGCATTGCTGCTGGGGTTCACCGGGTGCGGAGTACCCGAGGACCACCCCGCATCGACGTATCAGCTGCGGGTCACCCAAGTCGTCGGTCCCTCCGGGGCGGGTGATGGCGACCTTGTACGCCGCGCGGTCGCGGACGCGGCTGGTCCCGCGGTGTGGTTCTCTGCCGAGGGGCCTGCCTTGCCCGCAGACGTCCGATACGCCCGCCTTGCCGCGACCGACGGCACTGCGGTGCTGCGCGTGGAGCTCGAAGTCGAAGTGCCGGCAGCCGTCCACAACGAGGTTGCACCCGATCTGTCCGCCACGGTCGAGCTGACACGGATCGACGGCACCATTGAGGTCTCCCGGGACCTCCCCGTGGCGATCGAACGTACGGTGGCGATCCTCGATGCGAGGATGACGCTCGCGCGCGGCGATGACGCGGCACGCGCGGCATTGCTGCTCGACACGGACCCCGAGATCGTCGTGCTCACGGTGAACTGGATCCAGACGCATCGACAACGCGCGCTCGCGGACGCAGTCGCGCCGCTTGCGGCATCGTCGGTCGATGCCGTCGCGCTGGCCGCCATCGACTGTATCGGTGCGGTGGGCGGGCCCGAGCATGCCGCTCAGCTCGTCCGGCATCCAAAGGTCGCGGACCGAGCCCACGCCAACCGGCTGTACGATACGCTCGCGAACCTTGGTGGCGAGCATGCGATCGGTTTCCTCGAGTTTGCCGCGCGGAACGAAGAGGATCCGGAGATGGCCGGGCTCGCCGCCCATGCCCTCGTTCGCGCGCGTGCACAGCGAGGGGAGACGGTGACACCCAGCGCCACGCCCGACCGCGGCCATCGGTTCATGGGAGGTGACGCATGAGCCCCTTCCTTTTCGGCGTCATGCTCGCGCTGGCACCGCCAGCGGAGTCGGCCTCGGCGCCCGGCGAGGCGACGACCGCTGAGCCGGGATCACCCGCGGTTGCTCCGTCCAGTGCGGCAGCCCCGCCCAGTGCGGCAGCCCCGCCCAGTGCGGCAGCCCCGCCTAGTGCGGCAACACCGCCTGCCGCGGCGACCGCGGCGAGCCAGCCTCCGCCACCCGAGGGGGTGCCCGCGAATGCGCCGCCCCCAGACACGCCCCCCGTCGAAGGCACGCCGCCGGGTGGCGCCGAGGTCGAAGGTGGCGAGATCGATGCCAAGTCGGTTGGCAAACCACCGGATCCGGTTGCAGAAGGGACGGCTGCGGTTGGCGCGGGGGGGCAGACGCCGTTGCCGGCGGCGCCACCTCCCGCCGACCCGGCCGACGTCGCGGTCAAACCTTGGCGCGGACGCTTTGCGTTGAGCTTCGCCGTGGGTCTGATGGGAGGGATCGCTGGCCAACGCCCCGCGCGGAGCAGTTTGGTCTCCGCGTACGGACGGCTAGGATTCTCGGCGCGGCTGCACCCCATGGTGGCACTGGGCAGCGCAGTGACCGCTTTCGTCCATGACTCTGAGCGAGGCACGTTTGACGACCCCGTCACGGGTGAGACAAGAGCCGAGGAAGGCCTGGGCCGAATGACCTTGGCCGACCTGGCCGTGCTGCGTGTCTATTGGCCGGCGGCAAAACGAGTAGAGCCCTTTGTGGAGGTGGGTGGGAGTCTTGGCGTTCGCCGGCAACCGCTCACGTCCTCACCGAGCTTGGCCGGCGGGGTCCTTGGCGCTGGGGGGGTCGAGTTCTGGCTCAACCCCACCGTGACGCTGGACCTGGAGCTCGGATACCGAGCGCTGTTTGTGCTGGGCGAAGTTGGCCACGATATGCAGGGTGGCGTGCAGCTCGGGTTTCATCTCTGAGATAGCAAGTCCGTTGCCTCCGTCGGCCATTGAGTTGCAGGTAATGGGCAACAAAGTAGCCGGACGTGTGTCAATATTGCTGCGGTGGGGGTGCAACTCAACGGAGATGGCACCAACGCACTTGGCGCACCAGCGCAATACACGCATGTCCGACGATTAGGCTCGGGAGCAGAAGGCGGCACCTGGGCGGCGACCGACCGCGGCACAGGGCGGCCGGTCGTGCTCAAGCGGGTCGCCCCCGACCGCTTGCATGTGGTCCGCCGCGCCTTCGAGGTCTTGCGGTCGTCGGCTTCACCCCATCTGCCGGCACCGCGTGCGCTGACCCCGAGTACGCAACCCGACGGCAGCTTCTGGCTGGTGACGGACTTCGTCGAGGGCGAGCCGCTCGCGGCGGCACGCGTCGATCCAGCGGTGGCATTGGCAGAGTCACTCGCCGTAGCGCATGCGCTCGCCGCGATTCACCGCGCCGACACGCATCACGGCGATGTCGCACCGGGCAATGTCATTGTGACTGGCACGGGCGGCGTCATGGTCGTCGACCTCGGTCAGCTGGGCCAGCACGGCACGGGCACGCCCGGCTTCATCGCGCCCGAGGTTCTCGCGGGCGGGGGTGGCCCAGCCGCCGATCGTTTCGCGCTCGGGAGCCTGCTCTGCTTGCGGCTGTATGGCGAGGTGCCGTGGAAGCGCCCCGAGGCCCTGGTGGCGTTGCGAGATCTGGGGGATGTGCGACGCCGCCTGGCCGAGCTTTCGGGGGACCCGCCCATTCCGCGGGCGCTGCAGGCCCTGCTCGAGTTGTTGCTCCACCCCGACCCGCAGCAGCGGATAGCGGCGCCCGACCTCATCGTCGCGCGGCTTGGGAGCTTGGTGCGCGCAGCGGAGGACGGTGTTGATCTTGCTGCAGATGCAACCTGGTGGATCCCCCAGCGTTGGCCGTATCGCTACTGCGAAGGTGGCATCGATGTCCGCCGGTTGGCAGGTACGTTGGGCCGCGACACTCCGCGGGTGATCGCGGTTGCCGGCCCGGCCGGGGTCGGGCGCCGACGCGTCGTCGAAGAGCTGGTTCAGCACCTACAGCTGGCCGGCCATGGTCCGGGCGCGTTGGCGTGCGAGCCCGACGTGGCCGGGGCGCTGCTCGGGCAGCCGAGCGCAAGCTGGATCGAGGCGTGGTGTTCCGCCGCGCAAGATTCCGTCGTCGGACTCGTGACCGAGCCGCAGTGGCCCTCGCTTGGCCCAGACACGTCGGCGCACGCGGCCGATCGCAGCGTCCGCGCCCGCGCGGCGCTCCTGCTTGAGGCCGCGGGGTCGGCCAAGGCGATCGTCGTGGTTCCCGTGGGTCAGCAGCTTGGCCGCGTGCTGGAGCAGGCGCCTCCGTCTCGCGCGTCGGGTCCCGCTGCAGTCCAGGTGGTGCACGTGCGCCCTTGGGATCCCAAGACCGTCGGGCACGCGCTGGACGAAGTGCTCCATTGCTCCGACCGGAGCGATTGGGTCGACGTCCTCGTCGATGCCACGGGAGGGTGGCCAGGCCGTGTGGTGCGGGCGGTCGCCGCGTGCGCCGCGGTGGGGCTCGACGCCGCGACGCCGGCCGGGATTGAGCGCGCGCTGCAGAGCATGCCGGACGACGCGGTCCTGGGTATGGACGAGGCGGTAGCGTTGGATGTGCTGCAGGCCGGTTGGGGCGACGGGGATGCACTCCGGCGATTGCCGTCGCATCTCCACGACAGCATCTCCCCCCGCGCCCACGCGCTCGCAGGCGCTCGGCATCGACTGGGCGCCCGGATCCAGACCGTGGCGCAAGCGACCCTCGATGCGTGGCCCGCAGACCTGCCGGTTTCGTTGTCCTTGGCCGTCGACGCGGGCAGCGACGTGGCGATCGAGGCCGCACTCCTGCGCGACCATGCCCTGCCCGTTGCGCGAGCGGGCGCGGAGGCGGTGCTCACGTGGCTTGAGCACGGCAGCAGCAGTCGCGTGAGCGACCAGGCGGTCGCGGTCGCGTGCCGAGGCCTGCTCGCCGAAGGCAACGCCGAGCGCGCGCTCGAGCTCGCCATCCGCTACCCCCAAAGCGCCCCCTGTCAGCTACAAGCGGCACGCGCATCGCAACGGTTGGGACGGTCGTCCGACGCGGAGCGACACCTCGAGTACGTCGTGGGGGAGGGGAGCCCCGATGAGCGTGCAAGCGCGCGTGGGTTGGGGTGGCGGTTGCTGGTGGATCGTGGCGAGGCAGAGACGGCCGCCAACGAGGCGCGGCGCTGCGTCGACGCGCTGCCCAGCACGGGTCTCGGCGCGGCGACGGCTCGCCTGTGGGGAGCCATGGCCTTGCTCGTCGCTGGCGATGATGGGCTTGCCGAGGCGTGGCTCGAGCAGGCGGATGCCGCGGTCGCCCCGTGGATGAAAGCGACCGAGACCGCAGGGGAGCGAACCGGGTCGGCCATGGCAGCGGCAGCGGGGCTGCGCGCTCGTGTTTCGCAGCTGCGGGGCAATGTCGGTCACGCTGCGGGAGACTGCGCCAGCGCCCAGCAGCACTATGCGGCCGCCGCGGCAGCGTTCCTTCTCGCCGAAGAGGCCGTGGGCGGCTTGCTTGTGCGCGGCAGCCTTGCCGGACTTGCGGTCTCCACCTACTGCACCACGGCGGGGATCGAAGAGGGGCGCTGGGCATTGCGCGGGTTGATCGCGCGGGGGCAGCGGTCGGCAACGCTGGAAGCGGCCCTGAACCTCGTGCAGTTGCTGACGCGAGTCGGGGCGGACGAGCAAGCGCGTGCGGTCGCTTCGCTGGCCGAGGCCTTGTTTGCGGCTCGTCGCCACGATGATCGCCTGGTCCGCGGACGGCTGTCGCGGATCGACGCGGAGCTCGCGGGACGTCGCCGCGGCGGGACGACCGTCGAAGACGCAATGGTGGCCGCGGCCGTCGATTTGTCCGCCGCTGGGGTGACGCGTGAGAGCGTGGAGGCGTGGATCGGGGCAGCGTCTGCGGCGAGACGTGCGGGCGCCCTTTCCCGCGCGTCGGCTCACCTCGCTTCGGCGGTGGCTCTGCGCGCAGACGATTCCGACTCCCAGGCGTGGGTCGCGGTCGAGACGTTGGCGCTGTCGATCGCGCGCGGCGAGCCCGGTCACAGCGCAGCGATAGCGCGTGGGCTGGACTTGGTCCGGACGATCGGCTCGCCCGCCGAGCTTGTCGCCCGCGGTCGGCTCGACTTGGCATGGGCCGTGGCCCGGTCCACCGCGTTGGGCCAGCGCCAACGCTGTGGACGCACGAGCCCCGAGACGCTGGCCGCCACTCGTCAGCTTGTTTTTGTCGTGGAGCGAATCATGCAGAATACTGATCCCAACGATCGTGCCGCGGTTCGCGGAACCCTGACAGAGGACCCCACCGAGCGCGCCGCCCTGCGAGAGCTGCTGAGCGACCTCGACGACGAGCCGGTCGCGCCTCCAACCGCGCAGCCCGCCGCAGTCCCCGCAGACCTCGCGGGAGCGCGCTTGCACGGCCTGTTGCGGGTCTACCGTCGCCTCGCACGCGAGGACCGACTGGAGCACCTGCTCGAGCAGGTCGTCGACGCGATGATGGAGCTGACCGATGCCGAGCGGGGGGCGGTGGTGGTGAACCCGATGTCCATCTCGGACGAGGAGGGGGTCGATGTGCCTCGTATCGAGGTCACGCGAGAACTCGCAGCCGGCGGCGAGGGGGTCCGGTTTTCACGCAGCATCATCGAACGCGTGCTGACCGAGGGCGAGCCAGTGCTGAGTGTCGACGCGGCGCACGACGACAGGTTCGACGGCTCTCGGAGTATCAGCCACCTCAACCTGCGCTCGGTGCTGGCCGTACCGTTGCGATTCCGTGGAGAGCTGTTCGGTGCGGCCTACGTCGACCACCGCCTAAGACGCGGCGCCTTCGATGAAGGCGACCTGTCGCGGATGGAGGAGTTTGCCGACCTCGCCGCGCTTGCCGTGGCCCACGCCCGCGCGCTGGCTGGGCTCCGAGCCCAGGCAGCTCAGCTCAGCGATCAGGGCGAGCGCCTGGCGCGGCTTCTCGAAGCGCGGGAGGCCGAAGTCGAGGGGCTGCGCGTCCAGGCCGAGGCGTCGACCAGCGGCGGTCCGCGGCACGGGATGGTCGGCAGCTCCGTCGGCATGAAGAAGGTGTTCCGCCTGATCGACCGGCTCGCGGACGCGGACGTCCCCGTTGTGATTCACGGCGAGAGTGGAACCGGCAAGGAGCTGGTCGCACGGGCGATTCACGACAGCGGTCCGCGGGCCGACCAGCAGTTCATCGCCGAAAACTGCGGCGCTATCCCCGAAACGCTGGTGGAGAGCGTGTTGTTTGGGCACGCGCGCGGGGCCTTCACGGGCGCGGCCAAGTCCCGCGCGGGGCTGTTTGAGGCGGCCAACGGCGGCACCATCTTTTTGGATGAGGTGGGCGAGATGAGTCCAGGGATGCAGACCAAGCTGCTTCGCGTGCTGCAAGAAGGCGAGGTCCGCCGTATCGGCGAAACCCATCCACGGGATGTGGATGTTCGGGTCATCGCCGCGAGCAACCGCGATCTGGATGCGATGGTCAAGGACGGGACGTTCCGACGCGACCTCTACTACCGGATCCACGTGGTGAAGCTGGTGCTGCCGCCGCTGCGCGAGCGCGAGGGAGACCTCCCGGCCTTGGTCGCCCATCTCGCTTCGCGCCGCGGCCGGTCGGAGCTGACGGTGTCACCGGCCGCGATGCGGGTGTTGTGTGCGCAGCCATGGCCCGGCAACGTGCGCGAGCTGGACAACGAGGTGCAGCGTTGGATAGCGCTGTGCGATGGGGAGATTGCCGTGGAGGATCTATCGCCGACGATGCTGGGCGCGGCGGAAGGACCCGATGGCGAGGACTTGCAGATCCGGCCCCGGGTCGACCGGCTGGAGCGCGACCTCATCGAGCGTGCGCTCGAGCGCACTGGGGGGAATCAGACCAAAGCGGCGGTGCTGCTGGGGCTTTCGCGCTTTGGCCTTCAAAAGAAGCTCCGACGGATGGCGGACCCGGAGGCATGATGCGCCAACCCAGATGCGACGCCTCAGCCGATTTGCCAACGTTGTTGACGGATCGCAACGGCGCCGCCCGTGGCAACCTGCTAGGATCCCTACGCTCGCGACTTCGGAATGCGGCTTGCTTTGTATT
>Ga0316189_10003524_pt1 | contig 15169 bp, 9 predicted proteins | sample LowCovwburrow_MG_FD_204930 | JGI IMG/M metagenome (GOLD analysis project Ga0316189, IMG submission 204930) | Coastal sediment microbial communities from Maine, United States - Lowes Cove worm burrow | ecosystem: Environmental > Aquatic > Marine > Coastal > Sediment | place: USA: Maine... | reverse complement strand
CACACCTGCCGGTCGTCATTCGGCAGGGCGGCCGAGTCAACCAATCCCGAAATTTGGACGGTCAACGTATGAATCCGGTCTGGATCGCTGATGACCGTGTCACATTTAATCAGACTGAATTCCAGCATGTTTTCGTCTTTGTTGAGGGCCGCTTGTGCGAGGTATTTCCGGGCGACGTCCTCGTTTTCGAGGACCGAGATGACGAGTCCGTTCAGGGATGTCTCCAGCAGCGGTTCTCCCCGGTCGTTCATCCAGGTTGTCACCGTACGGCCTTGGAACTGGGTCCTGATTTTAAATGCCGGGCCCCGGAACAGCTCGCTTTCCTCATAGGCCAAAATAGCCTGGTCCACGGGCGCCAGTTTCTGTGTCTGCCCGTCGTAGACCGTGTATTGGTAACGTCGGCCGACTTCCAGCCCGTTAAGAAACGGGTAGAGCGCAATGGCACTGGCGGGATAAATCTGTGTTTCCAATGATATGACCTGCGGTGTGGATTCTTCCCGGCTCCGGACGGTTACTACCAGCTGATTCGCTGAACGATGACCGTTCAGGCTCAGCTGATTGCCATCCAGGTCGAATGCGTAGTCGAAACGGATGAGGGACAGGTCGTCGGCCACCCGGTCAAAACTCCTGAGATTGATTTTCTTGTCCAGCATTAAAAAGCGAATCCGGAAGTAGGCTTCCGATTGAATGTCGAACCGGTTTTCCTCTTCCGCGGCCGAGGCAAGACGAAAATGGGAAAATCCCATTTTAGATCCGTTGAAAACAATTCCCGTCCAGTATTCGCGTATTGTATTATCGGAGAGGACCACAGGGCGAGGGGGCGGCGGGGAGTGGGCGGCTTTGTGGAAATAGAGACCAGCGCAGCCCTGCAGCGCCAACACCAGAGCCGCAAAAAAAAGTGAACAGGGAAATCTGTGGCGCATTTTTTTATCGCCAGGAACGGTATTGTGATTTGGGTAGAGGGCGTCGTCACTTAGTACCATCGCTTGACACCTCGGTCAATCACACTTAAAATCTGTTGGTTAAAAAAACAAGCGCTCCCTGACGGCAACCGCCTATACCTGCCTTAACGGGCTGGGGAAGGACGAAAGAGAGGATTCCATGGCAGTAAAACCGTCATCAAAACAAAAAATTATGATCGATCTTCAAAAGCTGAATGAGCTCAATGCAGATGGATGTGCGGCCTGCGGCAATAAGTTCACGTTGGGCGAGACGGCCGTTGTCGCTTGCGGCGCCTGGGAGGGCGGTGCAAAATTCATTCACGAGAAAGAGGCGGTGTGGGATGCCGAAAGTCGAAGCTTCGTGGAACGCCGCTGCTTTGAGACCCGTAGGGGGAAAATAGGGTGAGCCGATTCGTGTCGGTTCCCCAAACGCATCTCGTCGACTTTTTCTGTTGACAGTCTCGCGCTGTTAGTATAGAATTCTCTGCAATTTTTCGGGCCAGTGTATGAGGGCATTTCTGGTGCTGATACTGTGGTGATACTTTCTCACGTGACATTTCATATTGGATAACTTCTCGAGTTGGTCTGAACCTGCGCTGAATTGACAATGCTCCAAATCGCAATGCCCGTTTTGAACCCCTGAGCGGCTTTAAGCCCTCGGGGGTTCTTTTTTATTCTAATGCTTCCCTGTGATATGTGAGTGCCTGCCTATTGGGTAGTCGGTTACCTGCCGATTCCGAAATTATTAGCCTAATTGAGTTGCTATTGCACAGTCAGTGACATGGGATTTAAACGGATCAGTGTTTTAATATAATCGTTGACGAATACTGATCAATGAATTGGATGCCGTCTACTTTCCGGCTTTACGCTCCGTATCGAACATGCCTTCCAAGGCCCTCACTATCCGATCCGGGTTGATTTCTTCCAAACAGTTGCGTTCCGGACAGTCGGGTCTAACGGTATCGAAGCAGGGACTGCAGGGTGACGCGGCCTTCACGATGCGGACGTGGTCGCCGAACGGGCGCCAGCGGTCCGGATCCGATGGCCCGAAGATAACCAGGGTCGGTACTCCCAGAAAGGCCGCCAAATGGCTGACGCCCGAATCGTTGCCGATGTAAATTGTGGCGGATTCAAGGACAGTGATTAATTCTTGAAACGTCCGGGTTTTTACGACTTGCGGTTGTGATTGCGGGCTGTGTTGCAGCACCGCTTCGAGATCGACTTCCGCCGGACCCAGGAGGATCGACGGTTGCAGGCCGCGCTTTTTCAATTCTGCAGCAACCATTAAATATCTTTCCAGCGGCCAGCGTTTTTTCACGCTTCCGGCACCGGGGCTGATGATGACCCGTGCACCGGAGCGGCGCTTTCTGTTCGCGTCACCTTTGAGGTGAAACAGGGCTCGAGAAAACCGGCGGCGGGCCTCTTTGCCCAGTAGATTACTGTTCCGCACCTGGCGGGCCAGAAATTCGGTTATGTGATTGTTTTGAGACACAGCCGGCCATGGCAAGATACGGATCACCAGGAGCTCGTTGATTTTTTTCACCGACCTTTCCAGGAGTTCTGAAAACGAAAACAACAGTATGCTGCGGTAGGTTGACATAAGTGTGACCACCACTGGGTCGATCCGATCAGTATAGAGACTGGCAAACCGGGCTGATTCCAGAGGATAAGAGGTGTCGAGGACGCCGAGGTCGACAGCCAGGCGACCAAAACTCGAGCGACAAATACCGTCTATGCGGGGAATGGTGGTTCTGAGGGCTTTGAGGATCGGAAAGGTGACGACGAAGTCACCGAGTGCTCCCTGGTGGATGATCAACAGTCGGTTTTCAGACATCATTTATGGGTCCACACGATTCGGCGCAAATCACCGCTCGACGGATCGGGTCAACGCCCGCATACGACCGGCAGGATACTTCTTCTTAACGATATTTGGCCGGTCGAACCTCGCACCGACGGCAGCTCCTATTGGAACGATTTCTTCCCTGCCAATATTGCGGCTCTTTAAAGTTTATTAAAATCAGTCTATAACAATTCGTTGGAGGTGATCAAATATGCAAACTTCCCACCGTTTTGTCGTTTTTATCGTTTTCGTTGCCTTGATGCTTAGTACGCACCTTCAAGCCGCGCAACCACCAACGGATACGAACGAGACCGACCAAAAGCCGGCCGTTACCCTGCACCCGGAAGTGGGAAAGACCATGCTCGAGCAGGCCGAAAGTGTCAAAGAGGACTTCGTCAACCAGGCGCGGTCGCTCTTCTATCGGACCCCCTTCGACTGGAACCTGGAGACGCTCCGGGACATGTACCGCTGGTCGATCGGGCTGCCGCTTCAAATTCCGTACCTGGTGCAGAAAATAATGGAGCAGAGCCGGCTTCTCGGTGTGGTCGGGTCCCTTTTGGTGCTCACCTTCATCGGGGTCGTCATCTACAGCGTTATCGGGCGCAAAAAGTTGCTGGCATGGTTGGTCAGAGTGTTGCAGCCCTTCGAGAAAAAGCTGCCGACAGCGCTGTATCCCTTTTGTATTTCACTCACGAAAGTCCTGGTCGCGGCCTTGATACCGTTGATCCTGCTGGGAGGATTTTCTCTGATCGATGCGTTCATCAAATACCCGGCGGCCTGGTTTCAGCTGTCGGGGCGATTTCTAATTTTGTGGGCTGTCGGGGCACTGGTCATCGGGATTCTCAGAGAGGCGTTGACCGAAAATCTCTTTCCAAGGACCGCCGTCTACGGCAAGCGCGTTTTCAAACTGGCCCGCCTGGTCCTGATTTACGTGCTGGCCGGTATTGCCGTGATATGGGCTGCCCAGGCCTTTCAGATACGCGCCGACATTGTGGCATTGCTGAAATTTGTCATTTCGATTTCGATCGTGGCCGTCCTGTTTTTGTTGCACATGATGAAGAAGACCCTGATGTCGCTGCTGCCCGATTTGCCGTATCGGTCCTATCAGGGGTTCGTCCGGATGATGGATCGGTTCTTCTATCCCTTTATTTGCTTCTCCTTCGTCGTGGCCCTGCTCTGGTGTCTCGGTTACCGGCAGTTCGGAAGGGTGGTCCTGCTGAAGACCTGGTTAACCGTTGCTGCTTATCTGCTCATCATGTGGGTCTATCATCTTTTGCGGGGTTGGCTCATTAAGTGGTATGCCGACAAGGATCGCCGCAATGAAACCGCCAGTTTTCTGTTTCGATCGTTAAAATCCGTGCTGCTGTATGCCACCGTGACCGCCACGGTGATCATCATCCTAAACCTGCTCGGTTTGCTCGACCCGTTGCACCGGTTGATGTCGTTTCCGGTGGCCACACTGGGAACGACGCCGATTACCCTCTGGCTCATTTTTAAAGCGGCCCTTATCTTGTTGGCCTTCGTGTTTACCTCCCGCCTGCTGCAGGCGTATCTCGACTACCATGTGTATCCTGCCCTGGGTATCGACTCCGGCCTCGGATATGCCCTGAACATCTCGTTGAAATACACCCTTATAGCCATCGGTCTGTTGATTTCCCTCAGAGCGATCGGCCTGGACCTGCGCTTCCTGCTGGTTTTCGCCGGTGCCGCCGGAATCGGTATCGGTCTCGGTATGCAGAGTATGGCCGCCAATGTGATCAGCGGGTTCACTCTGATCTTCGGGGGCAAGGTCCGCAAAGGCGACTGGGTCGAAGTGACGGACACCCTCGGCCACGTCACGGACATCTTCCTGAACTCAACCCGCATCCGAACCCGCGACAACATTGAGTATCTGATTCCGAATTCGAATTTTGTCTCCGATACGATCGTCAATTATTCGCTGACCACGCCCATGATCCGTATCACCGTTCCTGTGGGCGTTTCCTACGCTGCAGACCCGCGGGCGGTCGAAAAGATCCTGCTGGATGTGGCGTCAAAGGAGCCGATGGTCACCGACTACCAACCGCCGGCGGTCCGTTTTGTCGAATACGGTGACAACTCCATCAACTTTGACCTCTTGGTCTGGATCGACGTTCGCGAAACGCCCCGTAGAAGATTGCGCAGCAGCCTCTATTTTGCCATTTTTGATGAGCTCAAAAAGGCCGGCATCGAGATCCCCTTTCCTCAGCGGGATCTGCACATCCGCAGTTCGGATCTGAACCAATTGAAATAATACCAATTTTTTAGATAATACCGCCTGACCGGATTCTGCCCCGGTCCAGGCTGCGGTACTGGATGGCTTCGGAGACGTGTTCCACGGCGATGTCGCCGCCACCGGCAAGGTCGGCGATGGAGCGGGCAATCTTGAGAATGCGGCTGTAAGCGCGGGCGGACAAGCCGAGCTTGTCGATGGCGGTTTCCAGCAGACGCTGGGAGTCGTCGCCGATGTGGCAGAAGCGTTTGATGTGCCGACTTCCCATCTGGGCGTTGCAGTGGAGTTTTAATCGCTTGAAGCGGTCGGCCTGGGCGGCACGGGCAACTCCGACCCGCTCCCGGATAGCGGCTGAGGATTCCGCGCTTCGAAGGGCGGACAGATCTTTATAGGGGACGGCCGGCACGTCCACGTGGATGTCGATCCGGTCGAGCAACGGCCCGGAAATCCGCGTACGGTAGCGGTGGATCTGCTGAAAACTGCAGCGGCACTGGTGCTTGGGGTCGGACAGGTAGCCACACGGGCAGGGATTCATGGCTGCTAGAAGCATGAAACTCGACGGATAAGTGATGGTCAAGGCTGCGCGCGAGATGGTGACCTTCAAATCTTCCAGCGGCTGGCGCAACACCTCGAGCACGTTTTTCTTGAACTCCGGCATTTCATCTAAAAAGAGCACGCCGTTGTGGGCCAGGCTGACCTCGCCGGGGCGTGGGATATGGCCGCCGCCGATCAGGCCCGCGTCGGAAATGGTGTGATGGGGTGAGCGGAAAGGGCGTCGGGTGATAAGGGGTTGGTCGGTGCCCAGCAGACCCACTACGCTGAATATCTTGGTGGTTTCGATGGCTTCGTCGAAGGTGAGCGGCGGCAGGATCGTGGGCAGACGTCTGGCGAGCATGGTCTTGCCGGAGCCGGGAGGTCCGATCATCAGAAGGTTATGTCCGCCGGCCGCGGCTACTTCCAAAGCGCGCTTGACATGCTCCTGGCCCATGACCTCGCTGAAGTCGACCTCGGCCCCGTGGTCGTGGTTGAAGACGGCACCCAGATCGGTTTCAAGGGGAGTAATCCGAGCCGTACCGCGTAAAAATTCCACGAGACTGGAAAGGGTGTTGACCGGGATGACATCGATTTTGCTTACAACCGAGGCTTCACGGCCATTTTCTATCGGCACCACAATACCGCTGTATCCGGCACTTTTGGCCGCCAGCGCCATTGGCAGCGATCCGTTGACCGGTTTGATGCGCCCATCCAGAGAGAGTTCTCCCAGCACCAGATATTCGGCGGCGATGGATTTGGGCACGATGCCGGTGGCTGCGAGAATTCCCAGAGCGATGGGCAGGTCAAAACCGGTGCCCTCTTTTTTGATGCTGGCCGGGGCGAGGTTGACGGTGATACGATCGTCAGGGAAGCTGTAGCCGGAGTTGTTGATGGCAGACTTGACGCGCTCCTTGCTTTCCTTGACCGATGCTTCCGGCAGCCCGACAATCGTGAAGGTCGGCAGGCCGCGGGCAATATCAACCTCGACTTCTACGAGATAGGCGTCAATGCCTATCACGGCACTGCTCAAGACCCGGGCCAACATGTCTTCACCGTTTGCGAAGGAGTGGTTTCAAGATCTCGCCTGACGCTTAGGGCTCACTAAAAAATAACGTCATATTCTAGACGCCGATGCATCCCGTCCGGCTGCCGGTGCGAAAACTCGGAATATCCATATATGACGAGTTTTCGTGCCTTGCCGGCCGGGCGCCTGAACGCCCAAAATTGCAAACATATTTTTTCGTAAACCCTTAAAGGAGCTGCCGCCGGTGGGAGGTCAGGCTTCTTCCAAATGCTCCCACACGATCGAAGCGGCACCTTTTTTCTTCAGCCTACGCCTTGTCCTCGAGGGCGATCTTTAGCTCCTAAAGCCAAGCCTTCAGAAAGATTATACCTAATTTTGTACTCGATTCGCGCAATGAACATGCATCCGACGCGAATATCCACACGGCGCTTACCACACTGCTGTATTTTGATCAACGGTTAACAGCGCTAAAGACGACCAGAAGCAAGCCGCAAAGGGGGGCTTTCGTCCCGGAACCAACCTGCATGCGGCTTGACAGCCGATAGAAGGGTTGCTATATAAAATTATTCTCTGTATCATGGGGTTTAAGAATATTTCACCTCTAAAGTGGAGTCACATCTCGAGGTTTCTTCTATGGTCTTCGGTCGGACCGCCCCCGCACTATTCTTATCCCATGTTCCATCAGTAAAACCGATCTTTTTTATTGAGGGCTCGTGCGTTATAATGATCACTTCAAACTTTAATGTCAGTTGAACGGCAATTTTGTGTTATCGTGACGCCATTTCCCTAAAAGCGGCCGTATGCGAAGCCGCACAGTAGAATAGGCGATCTATGTATCTCTCCTACTACAACTTGGCGGAAAAGCCATTTCAGATAGATACCGATCCCCGCTTTCTTTGGTTTGGAGAGAAACATCAGGAGGCCCTGGCCGTTCTGAAATACGGTGTGCTGGACAGAAACGGGTTCGTGGTTTTGACCGGCGGCATCGGAACCGGTAAGACCACCCTGCTGAACGCGCTGCTGGAAAGTTTGGGCGACGATGTTCTGGTCGCTAACATCAACAATCCCAAGCTCGACACATTGGACTTTTTAAAAATTGTCGCAAAATCCTACGAACCGGCGGCACCTATCAACGGCAAGGCCGATTTTATCCTTTACTTCAACCGCTTTTTACAGCGGGCGCATTTCGACGGCAGGATCGTTTTGCTCGTCATTGACGAGGCTCATCGCCTGTCGCAAGACCTCCTGGAAGAAATACGGCTGCTGTCTAACGCAGAGCAGGCGGGTAAAAGGCTGATCAACATTTTCTTTATCGGCCAGAATGAATTGAAGCAATCGCTGCTGTTGCCGGAGTGCCGGGCCCTACGTCAAAGGGTCACGCTGTTTTACGACATACAGCCCCTTTCTGAAAGCGAAATGGTACAGTATATGGGGCATCGTCTGAGAGTTGCCGGCAGCGAGGCACAGCTATTCACATCGGATGCGATCCATGAAATTTATCGTTTTTCGCTGGGGTTTCCACGCCTCATCAATGTCATCTGTGATCATGCTCTCCTGACCGGCTATGTCCAGGGACTGAAAACAATATCGCCCGAGGTCGTCAATGAATGTGGCCGAGAAATTCGTTTTCCCGGTGAAACCGGATCGATATTAGAAAAAGAGTTGATCGACAATCTGAAGAACCGGCGACGGGCGGCCCCCCGCAATCCGTGGCGAGGGCCGTTGGTTCGGCGGCTCATTCGGGCCGTGACGGTAAGCTGGACCCGCTTTTCCGCCGAATTGTCGGCCGGGGATGGTGTTGGGAAGAAAAGGGTAGCGAAAGAAGCGGCGACCGCCGCAGTGAGCAACGAAAAACTTTCATTTGAAGGCCAGGCCACCGCGCCTCATGCGGATGAAACAAATCCGGGCGGTGAAGAAACCAAGAGACCTTTTTCAAGACTCAAACGGCAAACATTATTTTACGGCGGCTTGGTTGCCGGTATTGGAATTGTTGCGGTTGCACTGACCCTGATGGTGCAGGCCACCCCCGCGGAAAAAACAGAGGCCCCGACGCTTTCGAGCGGTACCGCTGGCGTGCAAGGGCAGGGGGTATCCTTGTCCCGCTCGGCTGCACCCGTGCCGTCGCAGCCACCTGCCGAAAAAATCGGAATGCGTTCCGCACCGGCGCTGGAAAAAGGCCGTTCCAGTGGAAGACCGCCCGAAAAACGGGCTCTTGCAGCCGTGGACCCCGTGGATGGAACTCCTGCTCCGGAATCGTCGAAACCGGCAGGTAAATCCCCAACTGCAGGAGAGCGGGCCGCACCATCGCCGGCTGAAGACCAGATAACGCAGCGGTTTTCTTCGCTGGACTTGGCGAAGGGAGCGCTCGCGCAGAAAAATTATCAATTGGCGCTGGAGTTGCTGGATGCGACCCGCAACCCGGATAGATTGACGGAGTTCAAGCCGCTCTATGCCCGGGCACTCGCGGGCCAGGCCGGCCGTCTTCTTGAGAAATCTCCGCTTGAAGCCGAAACGATGCTGCGTAAAGCTGTTGCACTGGACTCAAAAAACGTCGAGGCCTATTTCGTTTTGGGTAAACTATACACCCGTTCCAAGGACTACGCCCGGGCTATCGTGGCCTACCAAAAGGCCGTCGGTCTGGATCCTGACCTTGCAGACGCGTTATTCAATCTGGGATTCATTTATGCATCCACCGGGATGTATGAGGACGCCGAAAAAATGTTTGCGCGGGCCGTTCGGACTCATCCGCCCTATCTCGACAAGGCCCTTTTCAACCTCGCAATGGTTCAACAGAAATTGGGGAAAAAAGAGGAGAGTCGGACCAACCTTGAGAAGGCGGTGGCGGTCAAACCGGACAACCAAAAGGCACAAACTTTCCTGAAACAGTTCAAGGCCGCCGCGGAGGCCGGCAGGTGATGGTGAAATCGCGACTGATCCTAACCGGGATAACTCTTGCGTGGGCGCTTCTGTTGCTCGTTAATTGCAGCCGGACTCAGGTAGAATCACGCCAAACACCGACCGACCAACCGTCTTTGGTCTACGCCGTTCAACCGGCACCGGAGCTTCAACCCCCAGAACCGGAGACCGTTGCTGAACCGGCACCCTATGTTCACACCGTCAGTCGATCGGGAGAGACCCTTGCTGCGATTTCCCGCTGGTATACCGGCTCGGCGGACAACTGGAAGCGCCTGGTTGACGTCAATAACGGTCTTAAGCCGCGGCGGATAAAAGTCGGCGACAAAATTTTCATCCCCCAAGAGCTCATGAAAACGCAGCAGCCGATGCCGGCGGATTTTATGACCTCCAATACTCAGAAAAAGAGGTTGCCATCCCGTGTTGAACCGGCACCCTATGTTCACGCCGTCCGCCGTTCAGGAGAGTCGCTCATTGCAATTTCCCGCTGGTATACCGGCTCGGCGGACAACTGGAAACGCCTGGTTGACGTCAATAAAGGCCTTAACCCGCGGCGGATTCGAGTCGGCGACAAGATTCTCATCCCCCAAGAGCTCATGAAAACGCAGCAGCCGATGCCGGCGGATTTTATGGCCTTAAAAACTCAAGAAAAAAGAGTGCCAACCACAAGCACCCCGATTAAGCCTACCGAAACCAATCGAATCGAACTTTTTGGTCCCATCGAAAATAATGATGCGGCCGAGAATCCCGACGTGGTCGGGCTGCCATTGGAATCGATCGAATAGCCCTTCTGGCCGAAAAAAACCTCTTTAGCATTCAGGAAACTTGTTCGATCACAGCGCTTGCGAGTCTTAGGCGTCTTGACATGGCGATGTTGAGCCTTATCGTGACCCATCAGGGGCAATGGTTCAGATCGGGTATTGAGGAATCTTGGTTTTTTATTGTCTTTTTCCAAAAAATATGGGAAAAAAACATCAATCCGATGATTAGCTGAGGGAGGATCCAGAATCCATGTATGTCAACCAGAGAACCCTACGAAAGCCAGTTCGGTTTAGAGGAATCGGGTTGCACTCAGGAAAAACGGTCAATCTAACAATTAAACCGGCGCCTATTAACCATGGAATACGGTTTGTAAGGGTGGATCTGCCCGGGACTCCCGGCGTCACAGCCCAGTTCAACCGCGTCGTGGACACTAGTTTGGCAACGGTAATCGGCAGTGACGGTTGTATCGTATCCACCATCGAACACCTGATGGCAACCTTTTCCGGTCTTTTTATCGACAATGCCCTGATCGAACTGGACGCTTATGAGGTCCCGGTGATGGACGGAAGCGCCGGTCCGTTCACCGAACAAATCACCAAATCCGGAATTGAAAACCAACGCGTTCCACGACACTTTTTTGTGCTCAGAGAGCCTATCGAACTGGTCGATGGGGACAAATCCGTTACCGCCTACCCGTCGGACGTTTTCAGAATATCCTGCACCATCGATTTCGATCACCCACTGATCGGTCGCCAATCTCTGGACGTCGACGTGACTGACAAGGTTTTTGCCACCGAAATCAGCCGGGCCCGGACCTTTGGATTCTTACATGAAGTGGAGTATATGAAACGCTACGGACTGGCATTAGGCGGCTCCCTCGACAACGCGGTGGTCATCGACAGTGACCGCGTCCTCAACCCGGGCGGCTTGCGGTTTCCAGATGAATTCGTACGCCATAAGGTCCTGGATTGTCTCGGAGATTTTTCTTTGCTGGGTATGCCGATCCTCGGTCATCTGGTCGTCATCAAGTCCGGCCATGCGTTCAACCACGCCTTTCTTGAAAAATTCTTTTCCTGCAAGGATTCCTGGGAAACCCGCAGGGTTCCCATGCCCACTCCGCTTCGTGCGATGCAACCAAAATCTGTTGCAATTTAAATAGGTTTTCGTTATATTCCAACGGTTGCTTCTAATTGGGATTTTGCGAAGGTGCTTGTGCGCCTTCACGGCCCGAGGTGCAGTTTACAGCATAGGATATTTTATGGGCCGCAAAGCCGGCATTGTTTGCATCTTATTGGCCTGCCTGCTCTGGCATGGCGTTGAACCGGTGGCTGCCGAGGACGCCCGGTTAACGCGCATGACCGTTTCAAACACGCGTGACGACCTCCTTTTGTACCTCACTCTCGAAGGCGCCTTTACCGATAAACTCAAGGAGGCCATCCTCAGCGGTGTTCCGGCAAATTTTGTCTTTTACATCAGCCTCTACCGGGTCCGCAACTGGTGGGCCGACAAAAGTATCGCCGATATCGAACTGACCCACTCGATCAAATACGACAATCTGAAGAAAGAATTCACCGTTAAACGATCGTGGAAAGAAGGTTCTCCGGTTATCACCCCTTCTTTTTCGCAGGCACAGCAATGGATGACTGAAGTCGATGCCTTGAGCATGTATTCATTGAAGAAACTCGAAAAGGGCCGACAGTATCAAATTCGGGCAAAGGCCGAGGTCAGCAAGCTGACCTTACCGCTCTATCTTCACTACATTCTCTTTTCACTATGGGATGTCGAAACCGATTGGTATACGATCGATTTCATCTATTAGCTCAAGATGATCTCGGATACCGGTTTCCTGCACAACTTGTACAACTGCTCCCCTTTTTACCATGGATGACACCAACAGAACTAACAGGACACTTTCACTGACGCCGGCCCAGGCCGACAGGAAGCGACGCAAACGCGAAGGTGTGCTGATCGTTGTCATCACCATTGTTGTCGCCATTCTGACGTTGGCCGAGTTCCGCGTCATTCACTTCGGATCTGACATACCGGTATCAAACACCATCCTGATGTTCATTCTCATCAACATCAACCTTCTTCTGTTGATCCTGCTGATTTTTTTGGTTTTCCGCAACCTGGTCAAGCTGCTCTATGAACGCAAACGCAATGTCATGGGGGCCAGGCTGCGCACACGTTTGACGGTAGCCTTCATTGCGCTCACGCTCCTGCCGACGATTGTCCTTTTTTTCTTTTCAATCAATTTCATCACTACCAGCCTCGAATTCTGGTTCAACGTTCCGGTGGAGCAGGCGCTGGAAAACTCTCTGACGGTCGGCCGCAGCGTCTATAAGCAGGCCGAGACCAACAGTCGTTTCTTTATCGAACGGGCGGCTTACCAGATTGCCAAGAAAGACCTTTTAATACCCCAGAATATCGATGCGCTTTCCCGCTACACCCGGATCGTCCAACGCGAGTTCAATATCGCCGCGGTCGAGGTATACGACCTCAATGCCAAGCGCCTGACGTTTTCACTTTCCGAGGCACTCGAGAATACGACTTTCAGCGTCATACCGACCGACAAGCTCCTGGAGGGCAACGTTCCGGAGAGTATTTGGACCTTTTCGGAATATATCCCCAAAGGCGAGTTGATCCGGTCCATGGGAACGATTCCTTTTGGGGTCCCGCGCGATCAGGTCAAAGGATTTCTGGGCCTTTCCATCCTGTTGGTGCCGGACATCTCTCAGAGCATGAAGTCGATTACGCGCGGGTTCGAAGAATATCAGCAGATAAAACTGCTCAAAAAGCCGATCCAGAACACCTATTACATTGTTCTGTCCATCGTCGCCCTTTTGGTTCTTTTTTGTGCCATCTGGTTCGGTTTTTATCTTGCCCGCTCCATCAGTATTCCCATAAAAGAATTGGCCGAAGGCACCCGTCGGGTGGCCGAGGGTGAGTTGGGCTTTACGATCGAACGTGTCGCAGACGATGAGATCGGAAGCTTGGTCGAGTCCTTCAACAAAATGACTCGGGATTTACGCATCAGCCGCGAGCAACTGGAACTCTCCGCCCGCATGCTCCAGCAGCAAAACGTCGAAATCGAGGAGAAGCGGCAGTACATGGAAATCGTTTTGAAGAATGTTTCTGCCGGCGTCATTACGCTCGATGCCGGCGGCATTATCAAGACGATCAACACCTCGGCGGCTCAAATGCTAGGTCTCAGAGTCGACGACGTTCTCAATCACAGTTACGAAAACTTGCTGGACGGCCAGTTCCGCGGTCTGGCCCGTGAAATCATGGACAGCCTGTCGCTCTTAAAAAACGATGCCCTTCAGCTGCCTCTGCGGTTGATCATAGATGGACGGCCGCGCAGCTTTTTGACCAACGTCAATGCACTTAAGGACGATGCCGGCAGCCCCATGGGTATTGTAATGGTGTTCGATGATCTTACGGAGATGGAAAGAGCGCAGCGGATGGCAGCCTGGCGCGAGGTGGCCCGCCGAATCGCGCATGAAGTTAAAAATCCGCTGACACCGATCACCCTTTCGGCCCAACGGCTCAAACGAAAATTCGCCAAAGATCACGAAGACCCGGTTTTCGACGAATGCATTCGAATGATCATCGACCACGTGGAATTGATTCGCAACCTGGTTAACGAGTTTTCAGCATTTGCCAAATTTCCGAGTGTTGATCTCAAGCCTTGCGAACTGCTGCCCATCATCGAGGAAACCGTAGCCCTTTACAAAGATGGGCATCCTGACATCCGCTTCGAAACCGGGTTGACTGACGCCATTCCGATCATGAACCTGGACCGTAAACAGATCAAGCAGGCCATGATCAATCTTCTGGAAAACGCTATTGCGGCCATCAAGGGCCGGGGTGAAATTGAGATCACATCGACCCATGATTCAATTTTAAATCGTGTCCGCATCGAAGTGGCCGACAACGGGCCCGGTATCTCGGATGCCGACAAGACCCGGCTGTTCGAACCAAATTTTTCCACGAAAAAGGCCGGTATGGGGCTGGGTCTGACGATCGTCAGCACGATTGTCGGCGACCACAACGGCGTTATCAGTGTCCAGGATCATCAGCCCACAGGGGCCAAGTTCGTTATCGAACTGCCGGTCTAACCGGTTATGGGTCCGGTTTGGATTAGCGGCGTCGGTTGAGATTCGTCGACGGATAACTTAATCGAGGAGTTTACAGAATGAATCCTTCCATCTTGATCGTTGATGACGAGCCTTCGATTCTGCAGTCCCTGGCAGGGCTTCTAACCGACGAAGGCTTTGACGTACGTACCGCATCAAACGGCTACGAGGCACTTAAGACAATTGAAAGCGAATCGCCCGACCTTGTACTCCTCGATATCTGGATGCCGGGCCTGGACGGTATCGACACCTTGCAGGAAATCAAAAAGAACAATCCCATCATTCAGGTGATCATCATCACTGGACACGGGACAATCGAAACGGCTGTGAAGGCCACTAAAATGGGTGCATACGACCTGATTGAAAAGCCGCTCTCCATCGACAAGATCATTCTTGCGATCAACAACGCCTTGAATTATCGCCGACTCGAAGAAGAGAACCGCTATTTGCGAAAAAAGATGATCGAGAAGAATTCCATCAGCGGAAACAGTCCACCGATACAGTTACTCAAAAAACAGGTCGCCGTGGCTGCCCCGACGGGCACGTGGATCCTGATAAAGGGCGAAAATGGCACGGGAAAAGAACTCGTGGCCCGCACTATCCATCAGCTCAGCCGGCGTGTCGACCAACCCTTGATTACCGTCAACTGTGCCGCCATCCCGGAAGAACTGATCGAAAGTGAACTGTTCGGACATGAAAAGGGCGCCTTTCCGGGCGCCACCTTGAAAAAAAGAGGAAAATTCGAATTGGCAAACGGCGGGACCA
>Ga0316189_10003523_pt1 | contig 15169 bp, 17 predicted proteins | sample LowCovwburrow_MG_FD_204930 | JGI IMG/M metagenome (GOLD analysis project Ga0316189, IMG submission 204930) | Coastal sediment microbial communities from Maine, United States - Lowes Cove worm burrow | ecosystem: Environmental > Aquatic > Marine > Coastal > Sediment | place: USA: Maine... | reverse complement strand
TTGAAATAAATGCCGGCGAAATTCATAAAAACATTGACACTTGCGTTGATGTTTGGAATGCACTTGCAGAATTGAATACTGACAGAAAGAGTTTATTGATAAATCTTGGTGGAGGAATGGTAACAGATCTAGGAGGGTTTGTCGCTTCAACTTTTAAAAGAGGTATTAAATTTATTAATATCCCGACAACTTTATTAAGTATAGTAGATGCATCTGTTGGCAGTAAAACTGGTGTAGATTTAGGTACTTTAAAAAACCTTATCGGTTTATTTAGTAATCCCGAAATGGTAGTTATAGATACCAAGTTTTTAGACACTGTTCCTAAAAGAGAATTAAATTCGGGTCTTGCAGAAGTTATTAAATATGGACTTACTTATGATGTTAATTTATGGGATTCGATAAAAAAGAATGATCCATTTAACTCACATTTAGATGAAGTTATTTACCGTTCAATTGAAATAAAAAATGAGGTCGTAATTCAAGATCCCAGAGAAAAAGGATTGCGAAAAGTGCTGAATTTCGGACATACAATTGGGCATGCAATAGAATCATATTTTTTAGAAAGTGAAGATAAAAAAACCTTAACTCATGGTGAAGCTATAGCAATTGGTATGGTCATAGAAAGCTATTTTTCCTATAAATTATATAATTTCCCTAAAGAAGAATTGTCAATTATTAAATCAAAAATTATAGAATTATTTGGTAAAGAAGAGATCCCTAACAATGACTATGCACCAATTATAGATTTAATGAAATATGACAAAAAGAATGTTGGCAACAGTGTTAATTTTGTATTACTAAACGATTTGGCCGATTTTAAAATAGACTGTAAAGTATCTAACGATTTATTAATTGAAGGCCTAGATTATTATAATAGTTAAATCTAACAGCAGCCTACTTTAACTGCTCTATAAATTTCTTCGTATTGTGGTAAGATAGTTTTTAATGAAAATTGTTGAGCAAAATTACAGGCGTCATTTTTAAATTTTTGCAACCTTTGCTCATCTTCTAAAATATAAATCGCTTTTTTTGCCATATCATCCGTATCTCCAACATTACTTAAAAAACCTGTTTTCCCATCAACATTTACTTCAGATAACCCACCAGAATTAGTAGATATTACCGGTGTTTTTGCCGCCATGGCTTCAAGAGCCGCTAAACCAAAACTTTCTGTCTTAGAGGGTAATAAGAATAGATCAGATAAACATAATATTTTATCAACTTCGCTACTGTTTCCTAGAAATAGTACTTTTTCACTAATACCCAGTTCAATAACTTTCTTTTCGGCTTTGTCTCTTTCTGGTCCGTCACCTACCATTAATAATTTTGCATTGATCTTTTGCTGTACTTTATAAAATATATCAATAACATCTGATATGCGCTTTACAGGTCTAAAATTACTAATATGTGTTAGTATTTTTTCATTTTCATTGGCTAGATTACCTCGTAGACAATCTGGCCCTTCAATAGCAGTATACTTATCAATATCAATAAAATTATGAATGACTTTAATATCTTTATTAATATTAAATAGGCGTAAAGTGTCTTCTTTTAAACTATGCGAAACTGCTGTCACTTCATCAGAATTATTAATACTAAATTCTACGGCTGTTTTATAATTAGGGTGGCTTCCAACAAGTGTAATATCGGTGCCATGTAAGGTCGTAACAATTGGAATTTCAATACCATCTTCTTTCAACATTTGTTTAGCCATATAAGCTGCATATGCATGAGGAATAGCATAATGTACATGTAGTATCTCAATACCATGTAATTTAACCATAGCAACTAATTTACTTGACAATGCTAATTCATAAGGCTGGAAATGAAATAAGGGATATTCCTCTACAAACACTTCATGAAAATGAATATTTGTTGATAAAGCATTGAGTCTTACTGGTTGATTATATGTTATAAAATGAACCTCATGACCCTTATTTGCCAAGGCAATACCTAATTCAGTTGCAACAACACCACTACCCCCAAAAGTTGGATAACAAACAATTCCTATCTTCATTTAATTAATTTCTTTTTTTAGTCGTGAATAGCTATGATTACTTTCTATTTTTTTTAAATATCAAAAGATAAAACAGTAAATTAGCTTTTTGTAAAATTAAAAACATTTAATGGATTTCGATTCATTTTTAACACATATTTCGAGCTTAAAAGATATGCCTCTTGGAGGTATGGATTCGCAATTCAAAATGGCACCAGCCATTCGAAGAGACGTTGTTCTTGAGAATCTCATTAAGGCAAATCCTAAAGACTCTGCTGTATTGGCGCTTTTTTATCCTGATAAAGCCAATCAGACAAATTTCTTATTGACACAAAGAGCAAGTTATAATGGTACACATTCTTCTCAAATAAGTTTTCCCGGTGGTAAAATGGAAAAAAGAGATACTAATTTGGAATATACTGCGCTGCGTGAAACTTTTGAAGAAACCGGAGTTTTACATAATGATATAATAATTTACAGGCAAATTACAAAAACATATATACCACCAAGTAATTTTTGGGTAACACCATTTATTGGGTTTTTGGATTATACGCCTAAGTTAGTAGCAAGCCATGAAGTTAGTGAATTCATTGAAGTAAAATTGAAAGATCTGTTAGATGATACAAGTATTACTAGTAAAAACCTAACTACTTCTTACATGAAAAATATAGATGTACCATGCTTTAAATTAAATAATTATATCGTTTGGGGTGCAACGGCCATGATATTAAGCGAAATTAAAGACTTAATAAAATCTATTTAAAACTATATCTTTTTGTAAGTTTGTTACCCCAACCTACTAAATTTATATGAAATTATATAAGCAAGATCCTTTTGGTAATGCTTTATTCCTAAAGAAGTTTCTGATCAGATTTATTGGTGCAATTTCTCATCAGCGCTATCAGGGATTTAACAAAATGCATATTGAGGGTTCAGAAATAATTAGAAATTTACCAGATAATGGCGTTCTATTTGTTTCTAACCATCAGACCTATTTTGCTGATGTAGCCGCAATGATGCACGTTTTTAATGCTTCTTTAAGTGGAAGAGATGACAGCTTAAAAAATGTTGGTTATTTATGGCAACCTAAACTTAATTTATATTATGTAGCCGCACTTGAAACCATGAAATCTGGTATTCTTCCAAAGATCTTTGCTTATACCGGCTCCATTTCAATAGAACGAACTTGGCGAAGTGAAGGAAAAGATGTAAGCAGACAAGTAAAACTGTCTGATGTTAGTAATATCAGTAAAGCCTTAGATGATGGTTGGGTTATTACTTTCCCTCAAGGTACTACAACACCTTTTAAACCTATACGTAGAGGTACAGCGTATATTATTAAAAAAAATAAGCCTATTGTAATTCCTATAGTAATTGATGGATTTAGAAGGGCATATGATAAGAAGGGATTGATGCTTAAAAAACGTAATGTTTTACAGTCCATGGTCATAAAAAAACCGCTTAAAATAGATTATGAAAATGATTCTGTTGAGAAAATTGTAGAACAATTACAATTTGCAATAGAACAGCATCCTTCTTTGTTAAAAGTCATCCCTGTTGAAGAATATGCCAAACATGAAGAAGAACTCAATAAAAAACGTAAGTTCTGGGATTTATATTAAAGGACTCAGTTAAGACAACCAAGACATCAACATCCAAACTACCTTTTCTTGTTCTGCAATAAAATCACTCATCAAAGTATTTGTACCCTCATCATTTGCATTGGCTGATTTTACTAAAATGTTACGCTCAATGTCAATCAACTTTTGCAAAGAATCAACAACAAGTTGAACGCCTTCAGTATCCTTAGTTATATTTTTTCCGATTGGAATTAAAGCCAAAGTTTCATAATCTGAAAAAGTATGTAAGGGTATTCCTTGGAGTGTTAAGATACGTTCAGCAATTAAATCAACTTTTATTTGTGCATCGGTATAAAATTCTTCAAACTTTAAATGCAACTCAAAAAATGATTTACCTTTAATATTCCAATGTAACCCTCTTAAATTTTGGTAGTATAACTGAAAATTTGCCAATAATTCATTTAAATCAACTACTAAATCATTAATTTTTACTTTATTCAAACCTATAATCGTACTATTCATAACAAACTCATTTTTAATTCATTACAAATTTAGTATAACTTATCAATAAGGAATTATAAATTTAATTGATAGTTTTTATATATTTATCATCAAAACTTATAACAAATGACTATTACCCAATTAAAATATGTATTGGCTGTAGCCGAATATCAAAATTTTACGATTGCTTCTGAAAAATGTTTTGTCACTCAACCAACTTTAAGTATGCAAATACAAAAGCTGGAAGAAGAATTAGACGTTATTATATTTAATAGAAAGAAAAAACCAATACAGTTAACCACGATCGGTGAAAAAATAATAGAACAGGGAAAAATCATTGTAGATGAAAGCAATCGTATCAACGACATTGTAGCCATTCAGAAGGGTTATATAGGAGGTGAATTTAAGCTTGGTATTATCCCAACAGTAACCTCTACCTTATTACCATTATTTTTAAAAACATTTGTGAAAAAATACCCCAAAGTAACTTTAAAAATTGAAGAGCTAAACACAAACCAAATCTTACAAAAACTAACTGACGGACATTTAGATGCGGGTATTGCTGCAACACCTTTGGAGAATGAAGCCATTAAGGAGAGGGTATTATATTATGAGCCTTTTGTTGGTTTTATGGATTCAGACAATGCATTATATCAAAAAAATAAGCTTTCTGTTGACGATCTAGATATTGATGATATTTTATTGCTTGAAGACGGCCATTGTTTTAAAGACAGTGTACTAAATCTATGTAAAAACTTAAAAACAAATGATCCTGAACATTTTAAATTAGAAAGTGGCAGTTTTAATACACTAATAAAATTATCAAAAGAAGGTATGGGCATGACGCTATTACCTTATTTGCAAACTCTTGATCTTAATGAAAGTGACAAAAAATATTTGAAAGAATTTGAAAATCCTGCACCAGCCAGAGAAATTGCTTTAATATATCACAAATCACAATTGAAGATACAGTTAATCGAAGCATTAAAAAAAACAATCGATGGTGTGATTAGAGGAGTAATTTCATTTAGCGACGTGAAAATTGTGAGTCCTCTCCAGAAAATAAAAAAGGAGCCGTAAAAGCTCCTTTAATTTTATTTGTTAATTAATAACTGTGTAACAAACTATTAATTCAGGTTTGTTTGCAGTGAATTCATGAAGCCATATTTTTAATTCCTCTATTTCATGAGGCAGTAATCTAGTAATGGCTTTTTCCAGTTCTTTACAGAATAGGTCTACATTAAAACTAACTTTTCTAAGAACGGTTTTAGTGTATTCAAACATTGCTCTTGCCATAGGTTATTCGTAGGTATTATTAGATTGGCATTAATTAAAATTAGAACGTAAAAAAAAATCAGTAATTACAAAAATTAACATTTTTAACAGTTAAATTTTACATGTTAAATTTAGCAAATTAATTTGAATAAATTACAATTTTTGAATTTTTACTAACAAGCTGCTTGCCTTTTCTTCCAATTCCTTACTAATTGCATTAAAATGTGCTTTTTTGTTTTCAATATCTTTAGCATTTACTTTTTCAATTAATGCATCAAAAGTATCGATGCTTTCATCTATAATTTTCTCTGCTTTATCAGCCTTCTTAGCGTCATCTTGCAAGATTTGCCAAACATAGCACTCTTCTATAATGTCTGATAAGACATAATTAATATCCTTCTTTAAGTTTTTAACACTTGCCATAATTTACTTTTTTAAATATTTGCCAAATTTAGGCTAATTAACCAAATAAGGCTTTAAAAATTATCTAAAATTTTTTGAAAAGCTTCAGCAAATAAGCCCACATGATAGGCGTCAACTAAAGCATGATTTACAGCTATGGCTACTGGCATTACCAGTCTTTCATCTTTCTCAGAATATTTACCAAAAGCTAATTTCGGGACAGATTCCTTCCGGACTCCCAAAACTGGTTCTTTATGACCCGAAAAATTAAACCAAGGTATTGTAGAACAATAAATACAATCGTCAGTACCCTCTTCAGGAGGAAATAAATCAGTAGTACTTAGAACTCTCTTCTTTTCGGCTTTAAAATTTTTATCAAATTGATCAAAATTATCAGTAAAGTAAATAAAAGAGCATCCATAAGTATTGTCATCTCTGGCAATTGTTGGGGATGCATGAATGATATCATGAATAATAACTTTCTGATCACGAATACGATATTTAAAATTCTCTATCATATTAATAGCTTTCATACAAGCAAACAAATAAACTATAAAAAAAGATCTTTTATTTTTCTTTGAATAAGCAAAAGCATTTGTAACATCAAAGTCAACGGTAACTGCAAAATAAGGGTCTTCGAATTGATTATAAAATTCAAAATGCTCCTTTCTATTCCAATTATCAAGATCTAATTCTCTCATTTATTATAAAAAATTTAAGATATCACTCAACTTACGAATCGTTTTATAACCTTCACCATTATGTTCAACTTTTTCGTGAGCCCAAGTTGTATGAAAAGGAATATGAACTGCATGAGCGCCAATTTCAATCAGCGGCAACACATCAGACTTTAAGGAATTACCAACCATTAATAATTTTGAAGGAGGTACTTCTAAATGCGCCAATAATCTTTTATAGTTTTCGGCCTTCTTTTCACTTAGAACTTCAATATGATGAAAGTATTTTAACAGGCCTGATTTTTCTAATTTTCTTTCCTGATCTAAAAGATCGCCTTTGGTGGCCAATATCAATTTATATTTTGGATTTAAAACAGCTAAGGTCTGTTTGACATCGGCAAGTAATTCTATTGGTTTTTGAATCATATTCTTACCTATTAAAACGATTTCCTTAATAATTTTAGGGTCGAGTTTAAAATTTGAAATTTCTAAAGCCGATTCAACCATTGAAAGTACAAATCCTTTAACGCCATATCCATACAAATCAAGATTTTCCATTTCTTTTTTAAAAAGTTCTTGATCTATCTTATTTTCGGTTTCATAATTTCCTAACAACTTTGCAAACTGCTGTTCTGCTTCTCTAAAGTAAGTTTCATTTACCCAAAGTGTATCATCAGCGTCAAAGGCAATAACTTCAATATTTTTAAAAGTATTACTCATTTTTAAAAGTAATTAAATTATGCTTTCTTATATATATCATCTTCTAAAATTGGAGAATCCTTATCAATAAATACTTCCAAAAGTTCAGCTTTATTTTTTGCTTTAACTGAAAAATATTTTAAGGATGCAGGAATAAGCACTGTTTCACCTTTTTCAACAATTGTGACCTCCTTATTGCAAATAAACTCTACACGACCATGTATGCACATATAAATAACAAATGAATCTTTATCAGTATGATCTATCTTTATTTTTTTTGCCAGAATGGGAATTATGTTTGTTGTAAAAAATTTACAATCAACAACATTAGAGGTTTTATTTAATGGCTTTTCATATGATGTCTTGTAGTCTTTTTCTGCCTTATAATCAATAGCTTCTAAAGCGTCGGCTGTATGTAAATCTCTATAATTACCATATTCATCTTGTCTATCCCAATCATATACGCGATATGTGATATCACTCGTTTGTTGTATTTCAGCCAATAATACTCCTGCTCCAATAGCATGTACCCTTCCTGTAGGAATAAAATAAACATCACCCTTCTTTACTTTATCAACATTCAAAATATCCAATAATGATTTTTTAACCATATGATCCAGATATGTTTGTTTGTCAATATCTTCTTTAAAACCTACTATTAAATTTGCGCCTTTATCTGCTTGCATTACATACCACATTTCGGTTTTACCAAAAGAATTATGACGTTCTTTTGCTAATGTGTCATTTGGGTGAAGTTGAATACTCAAGGCCTCTTTAGCGTCAATAAATTTTAATAACAAGGGAAAATTATAGCTAAACTTATTAAATACTTTCTTCCCTAAAAAATCACCTCGGTAAATAACCATAAGATCTTGCAAAGTATGGCCTTTTAACTTACCATTTGATACAACAGACATACTGTCTTTTATGTCAGAAATTTCCCAGCTCTCACCAATATCAGTTCTATCTGATTTCTTATGGAGCATTTTTGCTAGCTTTTCACCACCCCAAATCTTATCTTTTAAGATGGGATAAAATTTAATGGGATAATCTAAAATCATTTTACAACATTTTTTAAAATAGTTAAAGACTCAGCTATATGCTTTTCTGCACCAAATTGATTTTCAAATATCAATTGTACAATTCCGTTTTTGTCAATTACAAAAGTAACACGCCCCGGCAATAACCCCAATAATGAACTTTTTACACCAAATAAATCCCTTACTTTTTTATTCTTATCAGACAGTAAAGTAAATGGTAATTTATATTTTTTAGCGAATTGGTCATGCGAATCTTCACCATCACCACTAATACCTATAACCTCTGCACCCAGATCAGTAAAATCTTCATATTGATCTCTAAAACTACAAACTTCTTTAATACAGCCAGGAGTAAAATCTTTAGGATAAAAGAAAATTACTATGGCTTTTTTTCCAACAAAATGATCTATATTAAAATCTTTACCGTGTTGATCTTTTAAGGTAAATGAAGGAATCTTATCTCCTGTTTTTAAACTCATCTTATGGTCATTTTAATTTAAAACAAATATCAACATTTTATAAATGATACTAAAATATGTTTAACTTTGATTTAAAAGATTTATCAACGATGACTATAAATCCGAATCTTCATAAATTTTTGTTACCCTATGATATAAAAATACAGCAATTAGCCTATAATTTAAGGAACTTTATTACTGAGACAGAACCAACTTGCAATGAGTTAATTTGGGATAATTATAATGCTGTGGCCATAGCATATTCAAAATCTGATAAATTAAAAGACGCATTTTGTCATATTGCTATCTACGCAAAACATATTAATTTCGGGTTTAACCGTGGGTCTGAACTTAAAAAATCACAACTGAAATTATCAGGTAATGGAAAGTTAATTAGGCATTTTACCGTTAAAAATTTCGAAGACTTTCCAGAAAACGAAATTAGAAAAATACTTTTTGAGGCAATTAGCTTATCGGAAAAATTGAATGATAAATTAATCAATGCTGAAATACAATCTAAAAGTATTGTAATGTCAATTTCCAAGAATAAAAGAAGACCAAATGGTTAGTTATTCACCACTATATGACACAAAATTTCTTGAGGTTTCGTATAGGGTTACAGATAGTTTATTTTCTAAATCAATATGAGACCGGAGCTTATTCCAAATTACAACAACTATATTTTCTGCCGTTGGATTTAGTGTTTTAAATTCGGGCACTTCTTCATTTAAATTCTTATGATCAAAAGGATCTTCAACTTCAGTACGAATAAGGTCTTTCAATACTTTCAAATCCATTACAAACCCGGTATTAGGGTCTATTTCACCTGTTACTGAAACTATCAGGTCATAATTATGTCCGTGATAATTAGGGTTACTACATTTGCCAAAAACTTCAGCATTTTTTTCATCAGACCAATCAGCTCTAAACAAACGATGCGCTGCATTAAAATGTGCTTTTCTATTAACTGTAACCATTATATTGTTGCTTCTTGTAAGTGATTATAGAATTTTTCAAAAATAATCTTGAACCATTCGGTATAAATCTCTGGATGTAATTCCATATCATTTTTTACCGCTTCAAGAGTCATCCATTTAAAACTATGAACTTCTTCTTTATTTAACTTCGGATCATTTTCATATTCACCGATCATTACATGATCTAATTCATGTTCTGTCAAACCATTATCAAAAGGCGCTTTATAAATAAAAGAGAATATTTCTTTAAGCTCACAATCGAAGCCCATCTCTTCAATTAAACGTCTATTACCGGCTTCAAGATTAGTTTCACCATCACGTTGATGACTACAACATGTATTTGTCCATAACAAAGGAGAGTGATATTTATGAGCCGCTCTTTGCTGAAGCATTAATTCTCCTTTTCTATTTAATATAAAAACGGAAAAGGCACGATGTAAAACTGCTTTTTCATGAGCTTCTAATTTAGGCATCAAGCCAATTTGCTCATCGTTTTCATTTACCAGAATAACTTTTTCTTCAACCATAATTAGGAGCGCAATTTACGAATTAAAAACATTTCTTTTTCTGAATATATGCTAAAAATCTGCTAAGGAAATTTTGGCTGTCTTAACAGAAGTCATTCCATTAATTACGTCAGTCCAAGCAAATATAGCCTTATCATTTACAATTTCTAACTGAGGAAATCCACTTGTTCTTGAACCATCTAATTCAGAAACTAAAATAACTTCATTTTTTTGTCCCGAAATATTAACCTTTACGGCATTTATAACTGTTTTTGTATGCATCTCAGTGATCCAACTTACCAATACATTTTCTGGATCTAACAATGCTACATCTACCCTGCCTAAAGGTTTTGCTTCGTCTATGATTATAGGTTCATTAAATGTTGCGCCGGCATCTTTTGAAAAAATTAATTTAACCTTAGCTTGGTCATTTGCATTCGTAAACCAAGATACCGCTAATGTATTATCTATGGCCACGGCCTTCGGTCCATTTACAGGGCAACCACTTATTTTCCAATTATCATTAAAAATCGCTTTTGGTGTTGTCCATACGCTGTCAAGCAACCTCGAAATATAAATATCTCTAATTTCTTCGTCTGACCTGTCTCTATAAACTACAATTGGTCCATTTGTCGTTATTGCAGCTCCGGTTTGACAACAATCGCAGGTTTTACCATCCAACTCCACATCATCTCTAATTTCTCCTTTTGAAGTGACCGTAGCTGCCCGAACTGTCATTGCGCCGCCGCCATGATCACCATGACCATTACCACCTGCTGTATTTCTACCATCCAGCCATGTTATAAAAAAAGTATCTTCTTCATAAGGTAATAAAGTAACAAAACCATGCTCAGATTTGGTTCCGTCATTATGCAAAACAAAATCATCCTTCCAGAGGTTTTCTTGTTTATTGAATAGCTTCATTTTAATATCATAGGTATAAGTACCTTCAGCAGACATTTGTAAAAAATGACTCAATATATTTCCGTTTTGTACAGCGATAGCCGGAAAATCAGCCCAATTCACAAACCAATTTGAACCGGTATTTATGGTCTTTGCAGCATCCCATTTTTCATTTTTAAGCTCAGCATATTTCAAGCTATAAATAGAATCTCCTTTATTCTCTATCCATGATAATAATGTTTTCTCTCCAGAAAATAAAAAAGGTTGTGCACTCACTCCGGTAGTTGGTGATTGAATTAATTGTAAAGATTTAACTTGCTGACGCTGTCTTTTTTCTGTGCATGAACAGATTAAAAAAAGTATAGAAAATAATGATACTAATTTATTCATTTAAAAATCTTTAATTATGTTTTCGAAAATACAAAGATTTTAATGAATACATTTATATTTGACAGATGAATCTATTTATGAGATTATTTATTATTTTACTTACCAGTTTGATCATTTTTTCTAGCTGTCAGAAAAAAGAAACTACTCCCATAAAAGAAATCTCTAAAAAAAAGTCAGTTATCGACACTCCTGTAAAGGTGAAAAAAAATACTTCAATAATTCAAGAGTTTGATACAATTAGCAGAAAAAATACCATAGAATTTTTAACTGCTTATGGAAAAGAAAATCCTGAAACAGAGGTGCTAATTGAAACCCGTTTAGGTGATATAAAAATCAGACTATATCGAGATACGCCTATACATAGAGCTAGTTTTATTTTTCTAACAAAAGTTGGCTATTTTAGTACTACCTGTGTACATAGAATTGTACAAGATTTTGTTGTACAAGGTGGTAATTCTGAACAACCAAAAACACGAAGGTTTAGAAGCAAATACCAAAGCTATACCATACCGGAAGAATTCAGAAAAAACAGAAAACATAAGTATGGAGCGTTGGCCGCTGCAAGAGATTGGGATAACAATCCGAATAAGCGCTCTACACCTTTTGAATTTTACTTCGTTCAAGATAAAAATGGTAGTTATCATCTAGACGGTGAACATACTGTTTTTGGTGAAATTATTAGTGGATTTGATACTTTAGAAAAAATTGCCTTAGTTGAAATTGGAAATGATGAATGGCCTGTTGAAGATGTTTTTTTTAAGGTATCTGTAATTAAATAAATTTCATTTAAAATCATCAAATTAAGTCTATCTTTGCGCTCCTAATAGTAATACATGAGTTTTTTAGAAGAAATACAGCGCAGAAGAACCTTTGGTATTATTTCACATCCCGATGCCGGTAAAACTACCTTAACGGAAAAATTATTGTTGTTTGGTGGAGCTATTCAAGAGGCAGGAGCAGTAAAGAATAATAAAATTAAAAAAGGTGCAACTTCCGATTTTATGGAGATCGAACGTCAGCGTGGAATTTCTGTAGCTACTTCTGTCTTAGCATTTATTTACAAAGACAAAAAAATAAATATTCTCGATACTCCAGGTCACAAAGATTTTGCAGAAGATACTTTTAGAACACTAACAGCAGTTGATAGTGTTATTGTAGTAATTGATGTTGCTAAAGGTGTAGAGGAACAAACTGAAAAATTAGTAGAAGTTTGTAGAATGCGAAATATACCTATCATTGTTTTTATCAATAAATTAGATAGAGAGGGTAAAGATGCATTTGATCTTTTAGATGAAGTCGAACAAAAACTAGGATTGACCGTTACTCCTTTAAGTTTCCCAATTGGCATGGGTTATGATTTTAAAGGTATTTACAATATATGGGAAAAGAAGTTGAATCTTTTCTCAGGTGATAAAAAACAAACTGTATCTGAAGGCATTGAATTTAATGATGTTTCGAACCCTGAATTGGATACCATTGTAGGTGAAGCTTCAGCGAATCAATTACGTGAAGAACTAGAATTGATTTATGAAGTTTATCCTGAATTTAACCAGCAAGAATACCTCAACGGAAAGCAACACCCAGTATTCTTCGGCTCAGCATTAAATAATTTTGGAGTAAAAGAATTACTTGATTGCTTTATTGAGATCGCCCCGTCACCTCAACCAAAAATGGCTGAAGAGCGTTTAGTTGATTCAAAAGAAAAAAAATTATCCGGCTTCGTATTTAAAATCCACGCCAATATGGATCCTAAACATCGAGATAGGTTAGCCTTTGTAAAAATAGTTTCAGGTACTTTTCAACGTAATGTTCCGTATTTACATGTACGCCATAATAAAAAAATGAAATTCTCTAGCCCAAATGCCTTTTTTGCGGAGAAAAAAGAAATAGTTGATGAGTCTTTTCCAGGTGATATTGTTGGCTTACATGATACCGGTAATTTTAAAATTGGTGATACCTTAACGGAGGGTGAAAATCTCAACTTTAAAGGTGTACCAAGTTTTTCACCAGAGCATTTTAGATATGTGAATAATGCTGACCCCATGAAATCCAAGCAATTGTATAAAGGCTTAGATCAATTAATGGATGAAGGTGTAGCGCAATTATTTACGCTAGAATTGAACGGTAGAAAAGTCATTGGTACTGTAGGAGCTTTACAATACGAGGTAATTCAATATCGTTTGGAGCATGAATATGGTGCCAAATGTACTTACGAAAATTTACCGATGCATAAAGTGTGCTGGGTCGAGCCTGATGATGCAAAAAATGCTGAATTTGCAGATTTTAAACGTGTAAAACAACGTTACCTGGCAACCGATAAAAAAGGGCAACTGGTTTTCTTAGCCGATTCTGCTTTTACTATTCAGATGACACAAAGTAAATATCCAAGTGTGAAATTGCACTTTACGAGTGAGTTTTAATGATTAAATAAAATTAATTCCCAATTACCTTTTTAAGCTGTAAAGATTTTGCTTTTAACTTTTGCAATAATTTGCACATCTGCACAGTTTTTCTTTCGGCTTCCTTTTCGGTATATTTTTTATTAGTATATGGATTGGTCATTTTTTGTAAACGCTCTATTGTTTTAAGGTATCCGCGCTGAAGATTACAAGGATCATAAAAAATCAACACTACATTATACAATCCACCTATTGCCTTAAATACATCTGTAGGAATTACACCACCTGCCCTATCTTCAACAAAATTACCCACGGGATTTTCTAAAAAATCTGGTAACCAATCCCAAATACCTGGTACTTCTTTTATTCCTGCACTTCCAAGTAAACCCAATTCCTTTATATTATCTAGAAGATATTTTTGATGCTCTAAGGCCTTTTTTTTACGTTCAGCCAACTCAGCTTTCTTTTTCTCCTCAGCTATTTTTATACCTTCGGCTTCCGCAGCTGAAGCAATGGCCTCCTTTTCCTTTTTAATTCTTTCCGCTTCAGCCTTGGCGATATCAGCTTTTATTTTATCACATTCATCTTTAACTTTTTTCATACATTCATCATAAGCTTTTTGAGCTACATCTACCTCAGCCTGCCTTTCATCTGCAATTTTTTTAGAAGCGTCGGCTTTAGCTTTTGCTTTATTATAGGGTTCTTTTGCTTTATCTGCAGTCTCCCTATCTTCCTTAGCTTTCTCTTTTAATTTTTCTTCAAGTTCTTTACGCTTTTTCTCCATTTCTTTAAGCGCTTCTGGTCCGTTTAATTCCTTTAATCGATCTTGATATTCATTCACATTAGAATTACCATCCTTATAATCTGCATAAGCTTCATCTCTCAATACATTTAATAATTTATGGTCAATCATTTTATACGTATAGCCTTCATAAGTAATGGTAGCACCCTCATCTGACGGAATTGCATCATTCTCAGCTTTTTTTGCTTTCTTTTCTAGATCATCTGCAACCTTTTTCAATTTGTCTGCTTCTTTTTTATCAGCATCAGCTATATCATTTGCTGCTTTGGCATCTGCCTTTTTTGCATTTAAGTGAGCTAATAATTCATCGCAAGATTTTTTCAATTCCTTACAAGGATCTTTTTCATCAAAATTACTGCTGATAGCCACACCCTTATTCGGGAATTCTGTGTCTGGTAGTTTTAACTCAGTAAAAATAGAAAAGGATCCTGTTTTAATGCTTCTAACATTCCACCTCTTAATAAATGATCCATCTTTACGAGAAATCATAATAGTTTGTGAATTCCCTCCCTCTAAAGATACTACCGCAGGAGTTAGATTTGTTACAGTAAGCGGAATCGGCTT
>Ga0316189_10003521_pt1 | contig 15171 bp, 12 predicted proteins | sample LowCovwburrow_MG_FD_204930 | JGI IMG/M metagenome (GOLD analysis project Ga0316189, IMG submission 204930) | Coastal sediment microbial communities from Maine, United States - Lowes Cove worm burrow | ecosystem: Environmental > Aquatic > Marine > Coastal > Sediment | place: USA: Maine... | reverse complement strand
CTCACCATCGGCCGCAAGGATTTATCTGAATTTCAGGGTCTCGGTAAAACCAAACTTTTGGTGCGCGCCATTGAAGCCCCAGATGAAAATATCCGCCTCGACAATGCGACTTTCGTGACCGCACGTCCTCCATTTGCATTAAAGGATGAAATCGCCCTTATGCAAGAGCACCAAATCGACACGCTCATCAGCAAAGCCAGTGGCGGCGAGGGGACACGCGCAAAGCTTGATGCGGCGGCGAAAATTGGCGCGCGCATTATCTTGCTCCGCCGCCCACCCCCGCCAGATGGCGAACGGGTGTTCAGCGTTGACGAAGCTCTCGCGTGGATTTTGAAAAAATAAACATCTTCACTTCTAAGGTTGGCTTTTATTGTGTTAGGCTATGTTTTATAAGCATTATCTGGTTATTTGGGGCAACGCCCGTAAAAACGAAAGATTTCTGTCACAATGAGTGAAATCGAGATTTTCCCTTGGAATACCGTTTTCGAAGTTGGCGTCAAAGAAACCGATATTCAACACCGCAAGCTTGTTGAAATCATCAATGAAATTTGCTTTTGCGCCCTGTCGACCAAGAACTACGAAGAAATCATCGATGGCTTGTTTGCCAAGCTCATCGATTATTCGGAATATCACTTCGATTGGGAAGAGCAGTATTATCAAAAACATAATCTTCCGACAGATTTGTTCGACGCCCATAAAGGCCATCATGGACAATTGATCTCGCAAGTTCTGACGCTTAAAGAAAACTATGATAACAGCGTTCATAAAGACAACAATCTCGACGAACTTCTGACAACACTGGTCATTTGGTTAACGCATCACATCTTGGAAGATGACATGCGCATGTGTTTGATCGTTGCGAACCTCAACAAAGGCCTTGATCCTGACGATGCCCTCAAACAGGCGGATGCAGAAATGGATGGGCCCAAAAGAACCATCGTCAAAGTCATGAGTTCCATGATGAATGTTTCCAGCTCCAGCGTTTTGGAATTAAGACGAGAAATCGCGTTTCGCAAAAAGCTTGAAGAACAACTGACCGAAGAAATTGGCGTACGAAAAGTCGCTGAAGAAAAATTAAAATACCTGGCCCAGCACGATGCCCTCACAAGCCTACCCAACAGACGCCTGTTTGAAGAGCTTTGTGAAAGCGCGCTTAAGATTGCCAAACGCCAAAAATCAGAACAAGCCATCCTGTTCGTCGACATCGACGGTTTCAAGGCTGTGAATGATACGCTCGGTCATAAAGCAGGTGATGAATTGTTGATTGCCATCGCAGGGCGATTAGAAGCCAGCGTTCGTGAATCTGATATTGTCGCCCGCATTGGCGGAGATGAATTCACCATTCATTTGGGCGGTCAATGTTCACAAAAAGACACCTGCATCATCGCCGAAAAAGTCATTACATCCATAGCCGAACCCTTTGAACTTGAAGACGGCACGGCAAACGTCGGCGCCAGCATTGGCGTTTCCCTTTATCCAACAGATGCAACCCAAGTTGAAGCGTTGGTCCAAGGTGCGGACACCGCCATGTACGTTGCCAAAAAATCTGGCAAGAACGCCTACAAACTTTTCAAAGAAATTTAAACCTTCGCATCCCGCAACACATGGGAATGAGCGGCATCGTAAAGTTTTGAATCTGTGAAATCCGAAGACCCCAATGCCCGACCGACCAAAATCAATGCCGTGCGCGTAAACCCGGCCTCTTTAACTTTTTCACGGATGTCAGAAAGCGTGCCCAACACATAGGCTTCGTCGGGCCAACTGGCGCGAAAGACCACGGCGACGGGACAGTCTTCGCCATAATGCGGGGAAAGTTCCCGAACCACATTTTTTAAATTGTTCACCGATAAATGTACCGCCAAGGTCGCCCCGGTGCGCGCAAAATTATCCAGCGTTTCCCCTTCGGGCATGCTTGAAGCTTTCACCGAGGTGCGCGTCAAAACAATCGACTGACTGATGTCAGGTAACGTCAATTCGCGTTTCAACAAAGCCGCCGCCGCCGCAAAGGCTGGTACGCCCGGCGTGACATCATAATCAATGCCAAGCGCATCCAAACGCCGCATCTGTTCGGCGGTGGCCCCATAGATGCTGGGGTCCCCTGAATGCACCCGCGCCACGTCCAAACCTTTGGTGTGCGCCGTTTCAATTTCACCGATGATTTCATCTAGGTGAAGCGGAGCCGTATCCACCACACGGGCATCTGATGAGGCCTGTTCGACAATTTCAATAGGCACCAATGATCCCGCGTACAAAACCACCGGGCAAGATTGCACCAATTTCAAAGCCCGAACGGTGATCAGATCAGCCGCCCCCGGACCCGCACCAATAAAATGAACAGTCATCGGTTTAGTTGCCCCCGCCGAAAATAGATTTCAAAATGGAATCAATGACCGTGGGGTCTTGGGCGGGTTGATTTTGCGGGCTTGGATCTGACAGGGTCCCATTGTTGTTTGGGCCCGGATCAGAGGACGGTGTTGGCGCAGGTGTTACTACGCCCCCATTAACCACCACGTCCCGGATGACATCCAAGACAACGCCCGTGACACGATCAAACAGAACAACATCTTTGTTCACAATCTTGATGTCTTGTTCCGGCGGACGCGTCATCAATTTAGATTGCAAATCACTTGGCAGATTGCGTTTGGCAAGACCATGGGGCAAGCGTCCGTTTTTGTCCAATTGACGTTGCAATCCGCGCGGAAGCTGATCGCGTTTGGCAAGGCCATGCGGCATGTCCTTGGATTTTCCCTTGGACGAATGCTTGTTCTTTTTATCTTTCTTATCTTTTTTGTATTTCTTATCTTTCTTGCCTTTGCCCTTGCCTTTATCTTTGCCCTTGCCTTTATCGCCACGATCTTCGTCTTCGTAATCGTCGCCTTCGTCTTGTTTATTTTGATCATCATTCTTGGCTTGATTGTCGCCATATCCGCCATCGCCACGTGCGGCCCAATCGGGCAAGGTGGTTGTTTGGGTATTGCGTTGAGACGGCGCCGTACCGAAATAATCATGGATGATGCGTTTTTCGATTTCGCTAAAAATCATGTCCGTTGTCGATTGCGCCCAAGCCGGAAAGGTGCTCAGTCCGATCATTAGGGCTGCTGCATATTTTAGAGTTCTCATGATGTTTCTCCTTGAACGGTACCTGCGTCAGAGGCCTTATCCATCCCAGCGGATATTTTATCCGCTGAAGAAGGACTCTGGTCCATTTTTTTACCATAACCGCGCGGGGTATAGACCCAAGTATTTTGGCCGCGTTCGATCTTGCGTGTATCTTCACCGCCAACCATAACCAGTGTCAACATGTCTGCATCATCTGGGGTGAGTTCCGCCAATGTAATCACGCGAATATTTTCATCCGCACGACCCAATTGTCGGGCCAAGATGACCGGCGTATTGGGATCACGATGGGTGAGTAAAATATCGCGGGCCTCGGCCAACTGGGTCCGGCGGCGTTTTGACACCGGGTTATAAAACGACACCACAAAGCCCCCTTGGGCCGCCGCTTTCAATCGACGTTCAATCACGTCCCACGGGGTTAGCAAATCAGACAGCGAGATCAGGCAGAAGTCGTGACCGACGGGTGCTCCGATCCGCGCCGCTGCGGCTTGGAACGCACTGATGCCCGGCTCGACTTGGATGTACAATCGGTTCCAATCGTCGCGGTCTTCGCGTTGCAACAGCTCGAAGGCCAACGCCGCCATGGCGTAAATACCAACATCACCGGAACTGATCAGAGCAACGTCCTTGCCTTGGGCGGCAAGGTCTAGTGAATGACGCACACGGGCTTCTTCTTCGGCCAAGTTCGACGTGTGATGTTTTTTGCCTTTAATCAATTCGGGAACGAGGTCTAGATAAAAGCCATAGCCCACAACATCGGTGACGGAACTCAAAATCCGCGTCACTTGGGGCGTGCGCCAACTGTCTGCGCCCGGACCAATGCCCAAAATATAAAGACGCCCACGACCTTTGCCGACTTGTTCCGGATCAATGTCTGTGGGGCTCAAACCAATCGCACAGGTGGCGCGTTTGGACTTTTGTTTTTCGACCAGCAAGCTTCCCGTTTCGCCGACTGCGGCAAGGGCCGCCCCTTCGGACACGCCCGGACACCCAACTTCGGCCTTCACAATATCGGATGGATTTTTTAATCGTGGGGCTTGGGCGTCTAGTTGATCAGCCGTGAAAAAGCGGGCTGGGACATTCAAACTTTTAGCCAGATCCAAAACGGCAGTTTCGTCCGATTTCACATCAATGGATGTCACGCACGCGATCGAGGCTTGTGATAGCCCCGCTTGTTTCAAAGTCTCATCAACAAGTGCTTTCAGTTCAGCCGGATCGCAGTCGCGTTCACAGCCAACACCTAAACTCAATGTCGGGGCATGCAACACCAAAGCATCACCCGGATCGGATACCGCTTGATGCGTTACGCGAATTTCATCGCCATCGGCAAAACCCGACAACCAAGATGCATCGCCACTTTCGACGTTCAGTCCCACAGGTTCACCAGACAAGCGTTTTGCCACGATGGCTTTTGCGCACTCTGGATTTTGCACCGACCAACCAAGCGGTGGTTCATCAAGCGCAAGCCCTAATGCAGAATCTCCTGCCGTTGTAACGGCGGCAAAGCCTTTGGTGATTTTAGAAATCGAATAAGACAGTCGATTAGCGCCACCGTGTCCACCTAAAAGCGGAACGGCAAATTCACCATCCGGCGAAATGGAAACAACAGCCGGCTCATCACGTTTATCAGCCAACACCGGGGCCAATGCACGAACCACAATGCCACTGGCGGCGAAGGCGGCGATGGGCGTTCCTTTGGCGAATAAATCTTGCAGGGTCTGCACAACATCTGAAAACACTTGATCGACATCATTTTTGTCAACACGTCCCGACAAACCCAACAGTGTTGAGTTTGGCAAGGTGCTGCGCAATAGGCGTGCGGTTTGCAATGAGGCTTCGTTCAAACAGACGATAGCAACACCGTCTGGCAAGACGCTGACATCTTCATCTCGCTTGGCCGGAACTAAAATTTGTGCAAAGTAGGCAGCGTCGCCGTCAAAGTCTTTGAGCGCCACCGTGCGTTCTTTGGGCCACGTTGCTTTTTCCACCAAGATTGCATCGTCCAGTCTGCCCAAACGATTGAGGATGGCCTTCACGCGCTTTAAATGGCGTCCCAACTTGATGATGGCAAAGGTGCAATTTGAATCCACAAGACGCGCCGCCAAGGCTCCGTCATTTAAGGTCGCGGGCAATACTTGAACGGTTTCATTTCCCCGCGCAAAGCAAAGCTGTGCCGCCGCTGCGCTGGCATTAATCGAAGACACACCGGGAATGACTTCGACTTCGTAGTCATCGCTTAAACGGTCCATGACATATTGAAACGATCCGTAAAACAAAGCGTCGCCTTCGCAGACAAAAGCAACGTCTCGGCCCGCATCTAAGTGCATGCGCAACAGCGGAATGGCTTTGTCATAAGCAGCTTGACGCGTTTCGTCATCACCGCTCATGAGCACAGGAATGGCAACTTCCACCGCGTCTTCGCGCATCCATCCTTCGGCAACTTTAAGAGCAATCGCAGGACGTCCTTCGGCATGTACATGGGACACCACCCGCGCACTGGCGATGGCATCCATGCTTTTAACCGTCAACAGATCTGGATCTCCGGGACCCACACCAATGCCAATGAGTTTACCGCTCATAGTTTTTTCCTCAATATAATTTGTGTAATCGGAAGCTTGCCTTCGATGGATATCTCCATCTGCTCGCCGTCGTATTTTTGTTTTAAGATGTTTAAAATTTCTCGACTGTTGTCGGTCACCGCATTGGCAACCAAACGTCCCTGAGGCTTTAATCGTGCCCAAGCTGCATCAACAAGTTCAGGCGATACGCCTCCGCCGATAAAGATCGCATCAGGTGCGTCCAAAAGTTGATCTAAAACATCTTGGTTTTCACCAACTTTTATAATCAATTTTGGCACACCTAACGTCTTTGCATTTTGCAAAATACGGTCCGCGCGTTCCAAATCCCGTTCAACGGCGATGGCTTGGCAAGACGGGTGTGCGCGCATCCATTCACTACAAATCGATCCCGCACCCGCACCGAAATCCCATAACACTTCACCGGGCTTTGGCGCCAAGGACGACAACGTCACGGCGCGCACGGCGCGTTTTGTGATTTGCCCATCATGTTCAAAAGCATCGTCGGGCAATCCGGCCAAACGCGTAAGCGGGCGGGCGGTTTCATCGGCGACAACTTCAATTGCTAAAGTGTTTAAATCTGCACAGCGGGGATGCGCCCAACGTGCGGCCACCCCTTGCAAGCGATCTTCCTGAACGCCACCCAAATGTTCCAACACCCAAATGATGCTGGGGCCATAGCCTTGGTCGCTGAGAAGCTTTGCCACGTGGGCTGGCGTATCGCCGTCTTGGGTCAACACCACCAAGCGCGCACCGGGGCTTAGATATAAATTGAGATTTTCCAATGGGCGTCCGTGAAGGGTCAGAACCTGCACATCGGGTTGCGACCAACCCATCGCGGCACACGTCAAAGACACCGCACCCGCAACGGGGAAAACCTGAACCCGCGCCGCACCAAAACGGTCGATGATGTTTTTACCCACGCCAAAATACAGGGGATCACCAGAAGCCAGCACAACGATATTCTTATCAAGACGCGTTTCAATATTGTCGAGAACGGCCTCAATGCCATTGGACCAATCGAATGTTTCGCCTGAAAAATCAGGGGCAAAATTGTGATGCCGTTTTCCACCGATCAGAACTTCGGCGTCAGAAATTTTTGACTTAGCAGCTTCGCTTAATCCCGCAAGCCCATCTTCACCAATACCCAAAACCGTAATCATGGATTTCCACCAAGGGCGATGGCATTCAAGGCCGCGGCGGCAACGGGGCTTCCGCCCAAACGTCCTGCCAAGGTGATAAACGGAACATCACCCGCGTGCTGACCCAAGGCGTCTTTTGATTCTTGCGCGCCGACAAAGCCCACCGGGAAACCCAAAATAGCCGCAGGCTTAGGCCCATCCTCCATCATGATTTCCAACAAGCGAAACAAGGCGGTTGGCGCATTCCCGATAACCACCACCGCACCGTCTAAGCGATCGCCCCAATGTTCGACACCGACAGCCGAGCGCGTTTCGCCCCGAGCTTTGGCTTCTTCACGAACACCGTCAGCAGACAAACAACAAATCACATCGTTGTTGGCGGGCAAAAATTGACGGGTGATGCCGCGCGAGACCATTTCCACATCGACAAAAATCGGCGCTCCGTTTAACAGAGCTTGCCTTGCCGCCTCGGGTGCTCCTTCGGAAAAGCGCAAATAATCCGCCGCCTCAACACTCGCCACCGCATGGACGACACGCTCCGCAACCGCACTCATCAAACCGGGCAGGTGGCCCAATTTGGCTTCACTGCGGATACGTTTAAACGACAGACGCGTAATGGCATCTGGCGAACGAACATAGTCAAAGGACATTATCTGTCCTCCTCATCCCCGTGATTATGATGATGGTGGTGGTGTTCGTGATGATGATGTCCGTGACCATGATGCACACCGTGGTCTTCGGGGTTTTCTTCAACGCCCGCACCTTGAACATGATGATGATGACCGACTTGGGCCGTGCCATGGTCGTGTTCATGACCGATGATTTGTTCACGGTATTTGCACAGTTGGCAATTCATGTTGCCTTCACCGTCCAAGGCCTCGTTCATACGTGCGATAAACGCATCGATCACTTTTGGATGATCGTTGAGGTAAGATGCTTTTACAAACTCAATATCTGGATGGGCATGAGCTGCATCGTCCACCCAATTGAATATGCGCGTGACCAAAATGCCGGAAAATAAAAAGTACGGGAAGACGACAATGCGCTTGTAACCCATCTTGGTGATGCGCTCCAAAGCTTGGTCGACCAAAGGATAGGCCACGCCGGAATAAGCCGTTTCGGCCCAACCCACGCCCAAACCTTCCCACAACATGCGGGTGACTTTGGCGACATTGGAATTGGCGTCTGAATCGTTCGTGCCGCGTCCGACCACCAATAATAAGGTGTCTTGCAAAGCCACATCGTCTTGGGCAGCTTCAAGAGCTTCTTCGACCCGTTGCTTGGCGGCATCTAACAAGCGTGCGTCCATGCCCAAATCAGCGGCGAAGATCATTTCCAAGCCGTCATTGTCGGCGGCATAATTATTGATCTCGGATGGCAGATCGTTTTTCACGTGACCTGCAGCAAACAACATGCCCGGCAAGCAAACAATTTTCTTTGCGCCAGAATCGCGAAGCTTGTCGAGACCCGTACCAATCACCGGGGTGGCAAATTCTAAAAATCCGCTTTCGACATTATGATTGGGCAAGCGTTCTTTGATGCGCACAGCCAACTGGTTGAATTCATCAACCGCACTTTTCGAGCGCGAGCCGTGTCCACAAATCATGATGGCAGGAAGGTCGTCTGTTGAGCTGGACATCTTAAGTCCCTTTCTTCGGCGCAACGCCGCCTGGGGCGGTTTGCTGTCGCTGGTCATTGCCTCTAGCGTTAATGCTTTTTAAGCTTGGGTGGTCATGGCCTCCGCCCTAGGCTCTTTATAACGGACTTTTTTCAAAACATCATAATTTTAATTTCCTAAAAACCATAAAAGAATACACTGGTCCCATGTTTACATTTGGCATCATCGAGTCGACATCTGGATTTGACCCCTTGGTCTTGTTGCTTCTGGCGTTGGTGCTGGATGCGGCGGTGGGGGGAATGGGTATTGTTTTCAAACTTTTGCCCCATCCCGTTGTGCTTTTGGGGGGGCTTATTTCCTGGCTGGATCACAAACTCAACCGTCCCCAACGCAGCCAAATGGACCGGGCCATACGCGGCGCAATTGCGGTCATCTTTATTATCACGCTTGTGGGCGGACTTGGCCTTGGCGTGCAATGGATCACCTTAAATCATGATTTTGGGTGGATTATTGAACTGTTTTTCCTGATTTCGCTTTTGGCTCAGCGCGAACTGTATCAAGCCGTGCGCCGCGTGGCACTGGCTTTGGACAATGACGGTATCGAAAGTGCCCGCACCGCCGTAAGCCACATCGTAGGCCGCGATCCAGCTTATTTAGATCAACACGGTGTCGCGCGCGCCAGCATCGAAAGCTTGGCCGAAAATTTCTCCGACGGCGTGGTGGCCCCGGTGTTTTGGTACGTGCTGTTCGGCATGCCTGGTCTCTTTATATATAAGGCCACCAATACGCTCGATTCCATGATTGGCTACCGCAATGACAAATATGCGGCCTTTGGCTTTACAGCCGCTAAACTTGATGATGTTTTAAATTTAATCCCCGCGCGTCTGGCCGGGCTCATCATCTCCCTTTCGGCCACCGTATCACCCAAAGCCAATCCGTTGCGCGCCTTCAAAACCATGTGGAGCGATGCTCATAAACATAAATCGCCAAATGCGGGGTGGCCCGAAGGGGCTATGGCCGGGGCTTTGGGCTTAAGTCTTGCCGGGCCACGGAAATATGCGGCCCATACCCAAGATGATCCTTGGATCGGTCAAGGCACGGCCAAAGCCACCGCAGCAGACGTTGATCGCAGTCTTTATTTGTACATCGTAGCCTGTCTTGTGAACGTCTTGATCGTTGGCGTTATTTCAATGTATCGTTTCGGCCTTGGGGGATAGAAAATAACTACATTTCTTAAGGCGTTGTTCATTGTGCCCTGCGATGGTATTTCTAAAGACTGCATTTTAAATTCTCTCACGAAAGACGATGATTGTGACTGATTCCCCCACAGAGATACCGCTCAATGAAAATGGACGTCAGACCCTAGACTCAGCCGTTATCCGTTTTGCCGGAGATTCAGGTGACGGCATGCAGATCACAGGGGGGCAATTCACGCTGGCGACGGCCGTGGCCTTAAACAACCTTTCCACGTTTCCGGATTATCCTTCCGAAATTCGCGCCCCCACGGGGACCACGTTCGGCGTTTCATCCTTTCAAATTAATTTTGGGTCCCGCGTGGTCAAAACATCTGGTGATGAATTTGATGTTCTGGTTGCGATGAACCCAGCGGCGCTCAAAGTCGAACTGCATGGCCTTAAAACAGGCGCTATTATTCTTGTCGATACAGGTTCGTTTCAAGATCGCAACTTGCACCGGGCGGGTTATGGCAGCAATCCTTTGGAAGACGACACGCTTTCAGCTTATCGGGTTATTGCCCTCGACATTGCTCAGCTGACCCTTGATGCCGTGACTCCTTTTGGTCTTTCCAAAAAAGAAGCTTTGCGGTGTAAGAATTTTTGGGCCCTTGGCTTCATCTATTGGATGTTTGAACGCGACCGCCAACCGACCTTAGATTGGCTTAAAACCAAATTCGCAAAGCGCCCTGAAATCGCAGAGGCCAACAGTGCCGCTTTAAATGCCGGTCATGCCTTGGCGGAAACGATGGAAATGGCCGAAGGGCTTTATCAATTTTCCGTTCCGCGCGCCCCCGATATTCAGCCGGGTCTGTATCGAACCGTCACAGGGGCCGAAGCCATGGCTTGGGGCTTGGCCGTCGGTGCTAAACTTGCCGATTTAAAGCTGGTCTTTTGTTCTTATCCCATCACCCCAGCCTCGCCCATCTTGCACACGTTATCGCACATGGTGGAACAAGACATTGTCAGCTTTCAAGCCGAAGACGAAATCGCTGCGGTCTGTGCCGCAATCGGCGCGTCTTATGCAGGGGCGTTAGGTGTAACGTCAAGTTCGGGACCGGGCATTGCTTTGAAAGCCGAAGCCATCGGGCTTGCCGTCAGCATCGAACATCCGTTGGTGATTATCAATACGCAACGTGCAGGCCCTTCAACCGGCCTTCCCACAAAGACAGAACAATCGGATTTGTTGCAAGCGCTTTATGGCCGAAACGGTGACTGTCCGGTGGTCGTCATCGCGGCGCGTTCCCCTTCGGATTGTTTCGAAATGGCGATCGAAGCTTGTCACATCGCAACCAAATACATGACTCCGGTTATGGTGTTAAGCGACGGTTATATTGGCAATGCGTCCGAGCCTTGGTTGATCCCCGATATCGACGCGCTTGACTCTTTTGCCGTCGACATCCCCACCAGTGGGGAAGGCCATGATCATTCCGAACGCGATGACGAGACGCTGGCCCGACCTTGGGTCATTCCCGGCACACCCGGACTTGAACACCGCACGGGCGGACTTGAAAAAAGTTTTGAGACGGGCGAGATCTCTTACGATCCTGACAACCACCAAAAAATGACCGATGTCCGTGCTGATAAAGTTAAAGGCGTGGTGCGCGATATTGAAGATCAAACCGTTGAAGTCGGTGCCGATAGCGGCCCCCTTGTTGTTGTCGGCTGGGGTTCGACTTACGGTCCGATTAATCGAGCAGTCAGCAACCTTATTGATGAAGGCCTATCCGTTAGTCACGTTCATGTCCGCAATATTTGGCCCATGCCCAAAAATTTGGAATCCCTGCTGTCTGGATTTCAACGCGTTTTGGTTCCCGAATTGAATGACGGGCAATTCGTCAAAGTGTTACGAGACCAATTTCTCATCGACGCCCAGGCCTTAAACAAAGTGTCGGGTCAACCGTTTAAAATCTCTGAAATCGAAGATGCCATACGCGCTCAATTGGAGGCTGCACAATGACCAATCCGTCACAAGCTCCAAAACCAACCGCAAAAGATTTTGCATCGTCGCAAGAAGTCCGTTGGTGCCCCGGATGTGGAGACTACGCCATCGTCAAAGCCGTGCAACGCACCCTTGCCGATGTCGAAGCCAAAACCGAAAATACCGTCTTTGTCTCGGGCATCGGGTGTGCCTCACGCTTACCCTATTACATGGCGACATATGGCCTTCACGCCATCCACGGACGTGCTCCCGCCATCGCAACGGGCATCAAACTCGCCAACCCTGAACTCGACGTTTGGGTGGTTTCAGGCGATGGGGATGCGCTGGCCATCGGCGGCAACCATTTTATTCATCTGGTCAGACGCAATGTCGATGTGCAATTTTTGTTGTTCAACAATGAAGTCTACGGCCTGACAAAAGGCCAGTTCTCACCAACCTCGCGTGCCGGAACGAAATCGCCATCCTCGCCGCTTGGGTGTGTTGAAAATCCAATGTCTGCCGCCCAGTTGGCCCTTGGCGCGGGGGCTTATTTTGTCGCCCGTGGTGTCGATACGGCCCAAAAACAACTGACCAAGACTTTGACCCGCGCCTATGAGTTTACGGGAACGGCCTTTGTCGAAATCTTTCAAAACTGCATCGTCTTTAATGATGGAGCCTTTGCAGGTTTCACCGACAAAGACAAATCTGCAGAGATGCAAATTCACGTTGAACATGGACAGCCTTTGTTGTTTGGCAACGACAATGCAAAGGGTTTGAGAATTAGACCCGATGCGTTGGAATTGGAAGTCGTCACCATCGGTGAAAATGGAATTAGCGAATCTGATGTCTTGGTTCACGACGAAACGAACAAAGCCTTGGCAACCCTTTTGGCTGCCATGAGCGAGCCTGACTTTCCTGTAGCTATGGGCATTTTATATTGTCAGTCCGGCCCGACGTTCGAAGTCGAACTTCGCAAAAAGGTCAAGAAGGCGACATCGGAATCAACCAAAAGCCTCGCTGACATTCTTCACCAAGGTCACACTTGGACCGTCACCGAAGACACTTAAGTCGCGATGTCCAGCAGAGCGTCTAAATCTAGGCACGATTCCAAATGATCGGCAAGGTCGTCTAGCGCGGCTTCGATGCTTGCTTCATAGGCCTCACCTTTGTTACGGCCTTCGCGCAATTTTGATAAAAAACCGTGGCGAAAGTCATCCGCTGTGAACAAGCCGTGAATGTATGAACCCATAACTTGACCATTGGCACTGATGGCACCGTCTTCGCATTGGTCACTCAGATGCAGCCAAGGTGAACGGCGGTCCGGGCCTTCGGTTAAGCCTAAATGCATTTCGTAACCTTCTATTTTCAGGCCCGTTCGGACTTCCGTTCCCGTGACATGGGCTAGGGTTTTATCGTCGGTCAGAACCGTTTCAACATCCAACAAGCCAAGGCCGAGTTCTTCACCCACCGCACCTTCGACACCGTCAGGATCAGAAATGCGTTGGCCCAACATTTGATAACCGCCACACAACCCCACCACCAAACCACCCCGATTGACGTGGGCTTTAATGTCCACATCCCAGTCTTGTTCTTTTAACGCACGCAGGTCGGAAATAACCGACTTCGATCCTGCCAAGATCACCACGTCCATGTCGCCGGGGATTGCCTCGCCCGGCTGGATCAAAACCACATCAACATCGTCTTCGCTCATCAGTGGATCAATGTCGTCAAAATTGGCCAAGCGCGGAAATTTTAAAACGGCAATGCGAATACGTTTTTTTGCTTCAGAACCTTGTCCACTTTCTGCCCACTGACCCAAAGATGCACTGTCTTCTTTCGGTAACTTCGCCGCATCTTTGAACCAGCCAACCAAGCCCAATCCGGACCAGCCCGTACGGGCTTCGATGTCAATCATCGCCGAATCGAACAGGGATGAGTCTCCGCGAAATTTATTGACGATAAAGCCCTTAATCAAATCGCGTTCGGACGGCATCAAGACCGCGTGGGTGCCCACAATTTGTGCGATCACACCGCCCTTTTCCACGTCGCCCGCTAAAACGACGGGGACTTTGGCTTTGGTCGCAAACCCCATGTTGGCAATATCACCTACGCGTAGGTTAACTTCCGATGGGCTTCCCGCTCCTTCGACAATGACCAAATCACATTGAGCTTTCAAACGCTCAAAGGCCGATATAACTTCTGGCAAAAGCGTGTCTTTAAAAGTGCGGAAATCTTTGGGGCCGACGTGACCGCGCACCTTTCCGCCCACCACCAATTGGGCCCCGGTATCGGCTTCGGGTTTAAGCAAAACGGGGTTCATGTCTGTAACGGGATCAACCCCACAAGCGCGCGCTTGCAAAGCTTGAGCACGCCCAATTTCACCCCCATCGATGGTTACGGCAGCATTATTCGACATGTTTTGGGGCTTAAATGGCAAGACCTTTAGGCCGCGTTTTACAAACGCACGACACAATCCCGCGACCAGCAATGACTTGCCGGTATCGGAACCCGTGCCTTGAACCATGAACGCTGAGTTGCTCATACCCTTTAAGGCGCACTCAGCGCCGCACGTAAAGCGTTTGCGGCGGGGCTTTGCACTTGGCCTTGCATGATAATTTCTCTGGGCGTAACCGGACGACCATAAAAGGCTTCGTTCAGGTCATTGCGCTTGATCATCGCAGCGGCTTCAAGTGAGCCCCCCGCATACGCACCAATACCTTGGGAAAAGGCCATGATATCCGCACCGATATTCGTGGTCGTTGACGCTTCGACCCCGGCCCCAATGGTGCCAAAGGTCAGGCCCAAATCCGCGCCCAATTTTCCTTGGTGTAAAATGACAGAGGCGATGGCGTCTTGGCTAAACAGTAACATCACCACATCGGTGGCTTGTGCGCCCAATTGAAAGCCGACACTTCCAGAAGCTAAGAAATAAAAGGCCGGCTGCCCCCATGCGCCCGAAGCATCCTTGGCCAGCAAAACACCGTTTCCACCTTCGGCGGCAACGATAAACCCACCCTTTAACAAGCCCGGTAAAATCACAATGCCTTGGGCTTTGGGCAAAAGCGCACGAAAGTCATCCATGACGGCATCGGGCGATTTTCTAAGGTTTTCAAAAGCCATCTGTGACGAACGAATAACTTGGTCCGCTCGTTGATCTGCGGACATCGGCTGGACCGAAGCACAGCCGGTCACGACAAAGGCCAACATCATGAATGTTAAAAAACGCGCACGCATATTCAAATCCCCCCGAATCGAAGCCAAAAGAGTTGTCGAATCCTAGCACAATTTAGAATTCAATTCCCACCTGTGCCTTCACACCGGATCGAAAGGGATGCTTGACCAATGTCATTTCTGTCACCAAGTCGGCGGCTTCTATGACTTCATCTAGGGCGTTGCGTCCGGTGAGCACCACATGCAGGTCTGGTCGTTTTTTTGACAAGGCCTCGGTCACAAGGCCCGCATCCAATTGCCCATAGCGCAAGGCGATGTTGATTTCATCCAAGATCACCAAAGAAATACTGTCGTCATTCATAAGCTCGAGCGCGGCTTCCCACGCGCGCGCGGC